>Ga0187818_10001232_pt1 | contig 10234 bp, 7 predicted proteins | sample NC_wetland_sal_i_14_FD_130581 | JGI IMG/M metagenome (GOLD analysis project Ga0187818, IMG submission 130581) | Wetland sediment microbial communities from Neuse River Estuary, North Carolina, USA - SO4_3 | ecosystem: Environmental > Aquatic > Freshwater > Wetlands > Sediment | place: USA: North...
GCCATAGCCTTGCGCGGCTGACCCGCGATCAATTCGAGCCGCGCCAGTGCCATGTAAGGGACTAACGGCTGCAGAGACAATCGAATCGTATGTTCCAGTGCTCGCTCTGCCTCGGCATAACGCCTCTCTTCTAACAAGATGACACTCAACTCGTACCAGGCCCCGTCATCATCCTGCCTGAGAGATAGCCCGCGGCGGTATTCTTCCTCTGCGCTCGCCAAATCCTGTTGCCGGTGGAAAATTCTGGCGAGCAGGAAATGAGAGTTAGGGTCCTGCGGAAAGAGCCTGGCGGCGCGGCGTGTCTCCTCCTCAGCTTCGTTGTCCCGATGGAGGGCGTAGAGCAGTCTCGCGGCCTCCATGTGAAAGTCGTAAAGCACGATGCGCGAACCGGACTGCGGTGGCGTGAGTTGGTGGGATCCGCAGTCAACGTTAAGGCGATTGAGCCACAGCCCGTTTTCGGGCACGTTCCGCACAAATACCAGCGAAACTTCGTCCATATAGATAGCTTGCCAATCCGAGCTATTGCAGAATGCGTTCACGTCCAGGCCGTTCAATGCTCGCGACCCCGCCGTAGAGATCAACAGAACGTTAATCTTCCAGCGATCCACCGCAGCTCGCCACGCCCCCGAACTTGGGCCGCTCCGCATAAGCCTCTGCTCTTCGAGGAACAGGGCAGGATTGAGGTGGTCAGCACGCCCGTCGATAAAGTCGGGGTAAGCGGGCCCGAGTCGAAAAGCGGCGAACCCTCCGAGCGCGAATTCCTCAAAAACGTTGCCCGGCAATTTTTCCCGCTCAATCAAGCCGGCAGCGCGCTCGGGAAACCAAGACGATTCTCCAGCCCCAAAGCGAAAAGGCGCCGCATAGACGATGTAGGAACGATTCGAAATGTAATCTGCGATACGAACGCACGCCACAGCTGAGATGGCAATCGTGACACCAACGGCGAGTGCCGATGGCGGGCGCCACAAAGGTTTCGGCAAAGGAGGCGATCCCGGTTCCGGCGCCGAATCCATTGTGCCAACAGCCCGGCTAATCAAACTACCGCCGAGCGTCACGATGGTTATGGCAAACATGCCCAGGAACCGCACGTGCAACAGGCAAGCATAGAGGGCAACACCAACCATCGCAGCCGCAGCGGGCTCTTTGTACCAAAGCGCCAGTATGAACAACAGCAGCGCAATGACCAGTAGCCAAGAGTTCCCATTCTCCACATGCCGAAAATCAAAGAGCCGGAAAAATGTCTGCGATGAAATTCGGAGGCCCCAGAATTCCTGAATGTAAACAGAGCTGTTGAGCAAGCCCGCCGATGATCCGCTTACTCCCGAGAGATTCAGCGCCGCCGGGTAAGCCTTGAAGCCCCAAGGATTGAGCAGCGTCACCAGGCACGTCGCGATCAGCCAGAGAAAGGACGTTTTCAAGCGTCGTAAGGCGGGTTCACGTCGGCCAGGGACGATGAGTTCCGAGCCATCGAGCAGCAAGTAAGCCCCGATCACGGCCAGCCCTGCGATAAAACCAGGATGAAAGTTGACCCAGAGCAGCATCAGCACGGGCAACAGCCACAGCTTCCGTCGCGCGCCACAATGCAACTGCCAGAGTTCGCCAAGAAAAATCGCGAAAAATACGGTGCTGAATAGATCCGCTCTGGGAGCGGTGCGATATGCGATTGAGGGCAGGGCCATCAGGGTAAGCACGGCGCTGGCCATGTCCCTGTTTCGAATGAGGTAGGTTGCTATTCCTAAGCACGCCAGGGCGGAAAACCAACTTAGCCCGGCATAGCCCGCGGCCGAGTAAACGAGATAGAGAACTACGTCTCCAAATGGGGGATAGACCCACGGCGTTCCCGATGACGTATACGAGAGGACGTCCGTTCTCGGGATAATCCGGTTCTGCCATACGTAGCGCCCGGTCGCAAGATGCCACCCAGTGTCAGAATCCGAGACCGTGTGCAGTCCGACAACCAGTGCATTCGCCAGGACAAGCGCAAAGAAAACAAGTCGAAGAATCCGTTGGACTCGGTTGGCAGGCGATCTGATCGCTAAGAGTGGCATGGACAGTTGTTGTACAAGCAAGGGCTAAGGAATTGAATCAGACAAGCCGGCAGATGATCACGTCACGTGCTTGACAACGGATCTCATCATACAGGGCTGGCTATCGAATCTCGATTTCTTCGGTCAAACTGTTAACGCAGTCGCGCCCGTGGTTCGCAAACCGCCGCGACGCCATCGTCGAAGACGGTGTAAGCTGACGCGAGAAAAGTGAGGCTCCGATGTGCATGAAGATGTGCATGAAAATGTCGAGAGAGATAACCCTGAAGACGACCCGGCAAAGGAAAATGAGCCAGAATCCGATGGTCGTGGCCGCGCTCGCGACCGTGCTGGCCCTGGCGCTTGGGTTTTCCCCAGCATTGGCGCAGCAGAAGCAGGTCGTGTGGAGCGCAGAGGAGAAGCCGCTGGCGGACCAGATCCATGGTCTGAGAGCGCTTCCCGACGACGTGCGCGCCCGCACGACCAAGGATCTCGCGCTAAAGATCAGCCAATTACCCGCGACCGAGAATAAGCTGCGCTTGGCTGTGGGCTTGGCGAATCTCTCGACCGAAGGCGACTTCGGCCATGACACATTGCAGGAAGTAGCGGCGACGCTGGCGCTGACGCTGAAGGAGCATCCCCTGCCGTGGCCGGAGCAGAAGAATGCCAAAGCGGCCAACAGCAATCGAACTTCCGCGGGCGAGAGTGCCCTCGCCACACAACCAGAGCCGGCGGGCCCGTATGTAGAGCTGGCCTCGTTGGTGCGATACGAGCATGTGGAGGCATCGCTCGACAATGAGCAGTTTCGAGCCGCGATGACGCGGCTGGAGGCCGATGACCGCAAGCGAGAGCATGCGGACTTCGCGCTGACGGATTTGACCGGAAAGACGTGGACGCTTTCCGAATTGCGAGGCGAAGTGGTGCTGGTGAATTTCTGGGCGACGTGGTGTCCCCCGTGCCGCAAAGAAATGCCGGACTTGCAGGCGCTCTATGAGCGCTTCCGGCCGCAGGGCCTGGTAATTCTGGGAATCTCGGATGAGGAGGCGGCGAAGGTAGAGCCGTTTATCCGGGAGCGCAAGGTGACGTTCCCGGTTCTGCTCGATCCGGGGCGGAAGGTGCATGAATCGTTTGTGGTCGAAGGCATTCCGAAGAGCTTTGTGTATGATCGCCAGGGAAAGCTGGTGGCGCAGTCGATCGACATGCGGACACAAAAACAATTTCTGGAGATGTTGGGGAAAGCGGGAATCGAATAGCAGTCAGATCAAGCTATCTCATAAATGGATTTGGGTAGGGCACGGCTTCAGCCGTGCCGTCCAGGCCCAAGAAAGATGCGGGCTTTAGCCCCTGAGGGAGCGCGCGGCTTGCCTCTTTGGTTCATTATGAGATGAGTTCAAGTCAGAAGTCAGATTGAAGTGAAAACCGCGGAGTTTCAGAGGAGATCATCATGAAAAGGATCGCTGTGGTTGTAGTTCTTTGTTTGAGCTTGGGGTCGGTTCTTGCGCTGCCGGCTTACGCGCAGGAAAAGAAAACGGAAGCGCCGAAACCGGCGGTCGGCCCGTCGAAAGCGCTGCTCGATGCCTGGAACTATGTGGGGCGGAAGCTGATCACGATGGCGGAGGATTTTCCGGAGGATAAGTATGACTTCAAGCCGACGCCCGCCCAACGGACGTTTGCCGAGCAGTTGCTGCATGCGGCGAACTCGAATTATTTCTTTACCAATCCGGTGATGGGCCTAAAGCCGCCAGCGGAGGAGGATCCGAAGCGAGAGCAGTACAAAACCAAGGCCGCGGTAGTGGAGTTCGTCAAGAAGGCGTTTGCCGACGGCGCGGCAGCAATCCAAAAGAAGGGCGATAAGGGAATGAACGATCTGATCGTGGACCCCTTCGAGAATCAGGAGACTCGCGTCTCAGACATGGCCTGGGGCCTGCTGGAGCACTCGGGAGAGCACTACGGGCAACTGGTGGTCTACTACCGCATTTCGGGCCTGGTGCCGCCGGAGTCGAGGCCGAAGAAGTAGCGCACAGCGGCCGCGCACGAATTGGCCCGCCCCACGCGGCGGCAAGGCGGAGTTTTGCCCGTGCCCTAGCACTCTGACCGGGATTTAGTGCGTTAGTCCGTAGCGTCGGCACCTTGCCGGCGGTTCCGAGGGCCTGCCCTGAGCTTGTCGAAGGGGTACCCCGCCCTCGGCGCGGTACACGAGTGGAAACTCGCACCCCTACGGCCCTGAAGCAACCGTGAGCGTCACCGAGCCTGAATTGTAGTTGACCGCAAAGTGTTCGTTCGAATTGATGCTGGTTCCTTTCACCGTGGCAAATTGTCCAGTGACGACGCTGGCGGTCAGGATGGTGAAGTTCGTTCCGACGGCGGGAACGAATCCTTTCTTAAGCTTGATGCTGAGCGTGCCGTTAAGGCTGGCGCCGTTGGAGACGGTGAGCTGACTGTATTGCGATCCCAGTTGCGTGCCGTTGATAGCCACATCGAGAATGCCGGTAGCGTTTTGCGTATACGTGCCGCCTACCGTAAGCACGCCTGATTTGTTGGTCGCATCGCCGGCAATGACAGTGGCGTCGGAGGTGACGGCAGCGAGCAAGATACCTTGTCCTTGCAGCGTTCCTTTCTTTACCGTCACAGCGGGCGCGGTAAGTCCGCCATCAACGGTAACAGTCTTAGCGGTTTGCGTAAAAGTGCCTCCCGCCGTAAAGCCGCTGCCGGCTCCGATGGCCAGAGTGCCCTTATTGCTGAAATTCGTGGTCGTCGTTATAGATGCTCCGTTCTGCAGGGCCAGCGTTCCTTTGTTCTGGGTAAGTCCGGCGAGCGCATTCACGCCGTCGAAAGCATCGAAGATCTCAGCTCCCAATGCGGACAGGGTGATATTCGAAGCGTTGGTCGTGATCTTACCCTGGATATCGAGAGTGCCGGCGATGTTGTAGATGCCTTTACTCAAAGTTCCTTTCGCCAGGTTCGTCAACAGTCCGGTGATGTCGAGTGTGCTTCCGGCATCCACGATCAGGGTGCCGTTGTTGGTGAATCCAGTGGCATTCGGCGTGATGAAAAGTGTTGCGTTGGGTTGATTGGCAATAATCGTGCCCGTGTTGGTGATCGGCATGGGATTGGAATCGCCGATGGTGCCTTCGCCCTGAATCGTGCTCGCGTTGGTGAACGAGTTCCCCGAACCGAAGATGCAGGAGCCTGAACCCATATTCAGCGTGCCCGATCCGGTTAACGTAGACGGCTGGTTCAGAATCACGCAGCTATTGCCGGTCACGGAAATGGTGCCGGTGTTGTTAATCGTCCCCTGAATGAAGAGATCGTAGCCGCTGGCGACATCGAGCGTTCCGGCGTTGGTAGGAACGTTGACCGTGCCGTCGAGCACGCCGTTTTGGCTCTGGATGATGCCGGTTCCAGTGGTGGTGAGCGTGCCTCCATTTACCGATCCGTTGAAGCCGTTGTTGAGGATGACCGTGGATCCATTCTGTGCTTCGATCGTTCCGCCGCTATTGTTGACGACCGTTTCAAGTTCGAGGGTGCCGCCTCCGGTCGCTTGAAGAGTTGCCGTGTTTGTGGTCGAGCTTCCGTCAATAAAGAGCGTCGAGGACGGATTATCGGCTTGAATCGTGGCTTGATTCGTAAGCGGCACCTCATAGAACGTTCCAGCGCCGTGGATGAGTCCCTGGTTGATGAGCGGATTTGCGTTAATGCCGTTGAACTGGCCGCCATTCATGAGCACGGTTCCACTGCCCTTATAGGTGACCGTCCCATTGGTCGAAATTGAGCCCTGCAAGTTGAAGGTACCGGTGTTGGTGATAGTGCCCGTCCAATTCAAGTTGGAACCTGAAGTCACGTTGAAGGTGCCGCCATTGGTCAGGCTAATGAGGCCGGCTCCCGCTCCCGGCGGGGCGAGCGTCCAATTCCCGCTTCCGGCGGTCGTTATAGTGCCGCCCGAGATATTGGTTTGGAGCAGCACGCTTCCCTTATCCAGCGCTTGGATGGTGCCACCGGAGTTGTTGTAGGTGGTCGCTCCGACCAGATCCAGTGTGGCGCCGGATTGAGCTTGTATCGTGCCTGTGTTGGTCATGGTTGTCGGATAAATCTGAAGCGTCCCTCCGCTGGCGGAGATCGTCCCCTGGTTGGTGATAGCCAGGCCCTCGACCCCCAACCCTCCCTGGCCCTGGATCGTCTGCTGGTTGATGAGAGTTGCGCCGGAGCCATTTCCACCCCAAAAGCGGGCATTGGGATCCGTCATGCTCACCGACCCGCTTCCGCTCAAAGTTATGTTGCCTGGCGCCTGAATGAACAGTCCGTTTCCAGCGCCGATCGTGATCGCGCCGTTGTTCATGATGCTGCTGCCTGTGAAGTCAAGATAGCCCGGCGTGATGATCACGCTGTCGCCAGAGGCAACGCTGAGGTTGGCAATCGTGATGCCGTTAAAAGTTCCGAGTGTTACAGGACCTCCCTGCACGATCGCAGTGTCGTTGTTCTCAAGCTTGCCAGGGTAGTAGTCACCGGAACATGTGTCCCAGAGCGCGTTCCCTTGATCCTGAGGGCAGGGCGCCCAATTCCCGGCGCCGCCGGTCCACGTGGAGGTTGTCTGGGCGAACGCGGGCGCGACTGCCGCGCCGAGAAGCGTCACGACCGCCAAAGAGGTCAAAACTAACATACAGATTGACTTCGCACGTGCCCGTCCTGAAGCATCGCTTGTCATACCATCCTCCCCTTCTCTTCAGAACAACGAAGAATGCAGGCAAATCAGCTCACGCCGGAAGAATTTCTTTTCAACTAAAGCAGTTTCACTTTGCTGTGACGGATTTTGGTTCGCAGCGCTTTCAGCGCTGCCATCAACATGCCCAATAGCCTTGCGGCTTCAGCCGCCGAAGACATGAGCGTTGCGGCCACGTCAGCTCTGAAAACGCTCTAGAACCGGTCTCATAAATGGTTTTGTGGAAGGGCACGGCTTCAGCCGTGCCGCTAGTGGCCGCAACTGATGCGGGTTTTAGCCCCTGAGGGCCAACGCCGTCGGCCCCCAGACGATTTATGAGACCAGCTCCAGTATCCAAAGTGCCCTTGACGGCAATCGTCATGCCGCCATGGCGCGAGGGCGGAGTCTCCCCACACGGCCCCGAAAAAGTGGCAGGGAGCATACCACAGTTTTCGTCCACTGCACAGATGAAAGAAATTTCGGTAGCGCCTAATCTGGCTTTTTCACCCCAGAGTCACGGAGACCAGAGAACCCAAAATGCGCCGCAAAACCCTCGCCCTTCATGGTTTTACAGGTTCACGGTTCTCTCCGCGTCTCTGTGACTCTGTGGTGAAAAGAGACAACTCAGGGCACTACCGCAATTTCACCCGGCCGCCAGCGATCCGGCCAGCTAAGTTGCCAGTCCTCAAGTCAGCGTCGTGGGCGTCAAAGGGATACGGCCGAAGGCGGGCGCAAGCCAAGAGGCGGCAAGGGACAACCGCGGACGGTACGGGTTTGCTTTTTCCGTGGCCTTCCACTAGATTTCAAATTTCCCTGGCTTTGATTGCCGGAGTTGCACGAGAACTGCCTTACTGAGGAGTTGTGGGTATGAAGCTGAGATATATCGGTCTGGCGATGGGCCTGGTAGCGGTTGTGGGAGCGGCATTGAGCCTGCCGAGTTGCGGGCACGATCAGAAGCTGGTGAGCATTACCGTCCAGCCGACCACATTTACCTTTCTGACGCAGGCGGGAACAGAACAGTACACCGCGACTGGAACCTATATCCACCCTCCGGAGACGAAGGACGTTACCAGTCAGGCGACCTGGAAGGTTGACGATGGAGTAGTCGCGATGAACGCTGGCTTGGCCTCTCCTTCTCCAAGTCTTGGTTGCGGCGGAGGGACGATCTCCGCAAGTCTTCCTGAGGGCACCGGCGGCTCGGGGAACATCGTAATTGGCTATGCGACGGTTACGGTGGACAATCCTACCGACCCGCTCTGCCCGGGCTTTGGCAAGGTGGCAACATTAGCCGTCGGGGTAGTCGGATCCGGGTTAGTGACGAGTCTCCCAGCCGCGATTAGCTGCCCCGCGACGTGCATCGCGACCTACAGCGTGGGGGCCTCGGTCTTGCTTACGGCCAGCGCGGCCAACGTGATCTGGGGGAATTGCCCCGGTTCATCCGGCGACACTTGCGTGGTTAACATACCCACGGGCGGTGCTGCCGTGAGTGCAACTTTCCCACCATGAGGGTGCCTGGAACCGCCCGCTACTCATCCGTCAGCAGCTTGCCGAGCGTGGGCTTGTGCTTTTCGGCTTTCTCCTTCTTGGGGGCCACGAGGCGAGATGGTTTGGGCGAGCCAACGCGCTCGCGCGCCATTTCGCGTACCGCCTTGGCGGCGGAGAAAATTTTCTTCTTGCGTTTCCCCATGAGAGACAGGAGTCCTTCTCGTGTCCTGAGTCAGAAGCCCGCTGACAAAGGATTTGCGTTTTGAAGGGGCGCGGCTTCAGCCGCGCCGAAAAGCCGCCGTGAAAACAGGGGCTTTAGCCCCTGGGGTGGCGACCTTCGAACCATCCGATCTGCCATAGTTCATTAACGAATTTCTGACTCAGTATACTAGTCAGTCCTTCAGCAAAGATCTGCGGGCAGGCCGCATCGCTCCCTCGCTTCGCATCTTCGCATTGAACGTCGCAAAAGTGCAATAATCAGAAAAGCCGAGAGCCCAAAGCCGAGAGCCATCCATGGATGAACGCGATTTCTTCGACGAGCGGCCGGACAAGAAGCCGGCGACCCTGAGCTGTCCCCATTGCCATCAATCCGCGGACTACGAGATTCAGTGGCTGGTGCGGACAAAAAAGAAAAGTCTCCCGCCGCGAGCTGACGAGCGGGACAGAGCGAAGTTCGCCAAGGCGCAATCCTACATGCTGCGGCGCGACGACATGATGATGTGCAAGAACATGCGCTGCCGCAAGCGCTTTGAGATCGCGGGCGTGCAGAGCGTGGCGTTTTTGGATTGAGGGTCGCGAGAGCGGGACAGAGTCATCGGGCGTATTCTCCTCTTCTTCGTCCCAGGTTCCCTGGATTCGAATTGCGCTCGGTAGATGCATTTCCACCTAGGGTTAAGCCTGTATCGCGAAATTGCTCCTCTGCATGTCGAATTTGCGTTGCGCCGCGAATTCCCCCAGTCGGTTCCGTGGCGGCAAGCTATTGACGCGCGGCGAGATGCGGCGACGTGGCCTGGGTTTGGCAGCGCGGTTGCTCCTCTCGTCCTGGCACATTTCTGATGTGCAGGAGGAACCGTAACAATGAACATTCACGGCAAGAAACGTTGGAAAGCTCAGCTTTGGCTGGCTTTGTTTTCGCTCGCGATGCTGTTGTCTCTGACCGCACCACTGAGCGCGCAACGCACTGCTGCACCGCCACGTCTGCCGAGCATGGCACCCCCGCCGCCCCCGATCATGTCGCCGCCAGCTCGGCCCAGCACGGTGACACCACCGCGGATGCCGAGGACGGCTCCGCCAGCGCCCCCGAGCAGGACACCGCGGCCAAGCACGGTGACGCCACCGCGGGCGCCGAAGACGGCTCCGCCATCGCCGCCGAGCAGGACGGCACCGCCAGCGCCGCCCACCGGCAACAACTAGCCGAAGAAAAATAAATTCAACCGAAAGTTGGAGACCCGGGAGGCGCTGGTCTCCATTTCTGTTTTCAGGTCGAGATTCCTGTTTATTCCCTTCGTTGCTCAGCGCGTCGCTTGCTTGTGCTGGGCTCGCGTCAAAAAGAGATGTCGATGGCATGTGCCTGTCCACTCCAGGAACAGTTATACTTCTCAGTTTGCCTTGCCGACACGGGCGGGGCAGAGATGGGGACTGAACCGTGAAGATTCTGGTTTGCATCAAGCAGGTGCCGCAGAAGGACGTCGCGCTGAAGCTGAACGAAGCCGGGACGTGGATCCGGGAAGATGTGTCCTATGAAGTGAACGAACCAGACGCGTACGCGCTAGAAGAGGCCCTACGGCAGAGGGAGAAGCACACCGGAGAAGTGGTGGTGGTGACGGCGGGTCCGGCGCGGGCGCAGCAGGTATTGCGCGAGGCGCTCGCCAAGGGCGCGAATCGCGCCATTCATTTGGAGGGCGATGGCTTTGTCGGGCTCGACGCCTACAACACGGCGCGGGCGATTGCGGCCGCCATCAAAGACGAGCAGTTCGACCTGATCTTTACGGGCTTGCAGTCCGACGATTACGGTTACGCGCAGACGGGC
>Ga0187818_10001233_pt1 | contig 10232 bp, 7 predicted proteins | sample NC_wetland_sal_i_14_FD_130581 | JGI IMG/M metagenome (GOLD analysis project Ga0187818, IMG submission 130581) | Wetland sediment microbial communities from Neuse River Estuary, North Carolina, USA - SO4_3 | ecosystem: Environmental > Aquatic > Freshwater > Wetlands > Sediment | place: USA: North...
CGCACGCGACTCCAACGCGCCGTGGGGCGCGGACTGACCAAGTTCGTGGGGCGCGAGCGCGAGATGGAGACGATGAAGCACGCCGCCGCGCAGGCCAAGGCCGGGCGCGGTCAAATCGTTGCTGCGATGGCGGAGCCGGGTGTCGGCAAGTCGCGGCTATTCTTCGAGTTCAAGGCGACTTCGCAATCCGGCTGGATGGTGCTGGAGACGTTCTCGGTCTCGCACGGCAAGGCGTCGGCTTATCTGCCGGTCATCGATCTACTGCGCAACTATTTCAGGATTGCGAACGAGGATGATGAACGAACGCGGCGCGAAAAGGTCACGGGACGAGTCGTCGCGCTTGATCAAAGTCTACAAGACACGGTGCCCTACCTGTTCAGCCTGCTCGGCATCGTCGAGGGTGATGATCCGATTGCGCAGATGGACGGGCAGATCAAGAAGCGGCGGACGCTGGAGGCGATCAAGCGCATCGTCTTGCGCGAATCGCTCAATCAGCCGCTGATGGTGATCTTTGAAGACCTCCATTGGATCGACGAGCAGACCCAGGAGTTGCTGAACCTGTTAGCGGACTCAATCGGCACCGTAAAGATACTCTTGTTAGTGAACTACCGGCCCGAATACTCACACCAGTGGGGTAACAAGACCTATTACACGCAACTCCGACTCGATCCGCTGGGACGCGAGAGCGCCGAGGAGATGCTTTTGGCGCTGTTGGGCGACGGCAAGGATCTGATTCCGCTCAAGCGCCTGATCATCGAACGGACTGAGGGCACGCCCTTCTTCGTGGAGGAGATCGTACAGTCCCTCTTCGAAGATGGCGTGCTCGAGCGGAACGGAGCCGTGAAGCTCGCGAGGTCGATGAACGCGGTGAAGGTCCCCGCCACGGTACAGGGTGTGATCGCAGCGCGTATCGATCGTCTGCCAGCGGAGGAGAAGGAGTTGCTGCAGACCTTGGCGGTGCTGGGACGGGAATTTCCGTTCGGGCTGGTGCGAGCTGTGACGCGCAAGTCCGACGACGACCTGAACCACATGCTTGGCAACCTTCAACTCGGCGAGTTCATCTACGAGCAACCGGCCACGGGTGACATCGAGTACATCTTCAAGCACGCACTAACGCAGGAGGTCGCCTACAACTCGATCCTGATTGAGCGGCGCAAACTACTGCATGAACGCGCCGGAGATGCGCTGGAGTCGATCTTCGCGGCGCAGTTGGACGAGCATCTCGACGAGCTCGCGCATCATTATGAGCGCAGCGCGAACCTCGCCAAGGCGGTGCATTATTTGCGCCTCGCCGCGCGGCGCACGTCGCAGCAGGGCTTGCTCGCAGAGGGAATGGCCCAGGAGCGGCGGGCGCTCAATCTACTTGAGAAGCTGCCGGAGACGCCCGAGCGGGCGCAAGAGGAACTTGAGCTTCTAATCGATTTTGTGCTGGCAACGTCTTTTTCGCAGGGCTTTGGAGCCGCGGACGCCGTTGCGCTCCACGAGAGGACCGTGGCGTTGAGCCGGCGAGTCGGCGACAACCGCAAGCTCTTCGGCATACTCACAATGATTTGCGGTGGCCGCTGGGAGCGCGGTGAAATCGCTTCCGCTTACGAGATGCTGGACGAGATCCGCGCCCTTGCCGAAAAGACCGGGGACAGGGGGTACGCGTCAGCCGCCAGTGTCATGGCGGTGAGTCCCACAGTTGCGCTTGGCCGGTTCGAGCAAGCGTGCGCCTATGCGGAGCAGAGCGTTGCGGAGTACGATCGCGGCGGCCAGCCAATCGCCGCCTGGTTCCTGCGGCCCGATGTTCTCGGACTTCATCTTGGCGGGTTGGCGCTCTGGCCGTTTGGTTACCCGGACAAGGCGCTGGCCCGAGCTGAGGACGCTTGGGCACGGGCGCGCGGTCTCGATCCGCTCAATCGGGCGTGCGGCCTGCACGTGGTTGCGGAGGTCTGTGCCTACCGGGGCGAGCTGGAGCGTGCCTATGAGGCTACCCGCGACGAGCTCGAGATTTGCACGCGCTTCGGAATTGGCACGAGCCTCTTGGGGGGGACTGGACATGCACTGACGGCTCTCGGATGGGTGCTCGCGCTGCGCGGCGAGTTCGCGGAGGGGTTGGCGCAACTGCGGCGTGGTATCGAAATGATCAACGGCAGCGGGCAAAAATACTACGTGCCCGGCTATCTTGGGCGTCTGGCAATCGGATGCCTCGCGGCAGGTGACGCGCGCGCGGCGGCGGAGGCGATTGCGCAGGCGGTTGGTTTGGCAAGTGAGACCGGCGAACGGGCGTGGGACGCTGAACTGCGGCGAATCGAAGGCCTCATCGCACTGAAACAGGGAAGAAGCGAGGAGGCGGAGCGCGCCTTTCGTGAGGCGACTGAGATCGCGCAGGCGCAGAGCGCCAAATCATGGGAGCTGCGCGCGACGATGAGTCTCGCGCGGTTGCTCGACAAGCAGGGCCGTCGCGATGAGGCGCGTACGATGCTCGCCGAAATCTACAACTGGTTCACCGAAGGGTTCGACACCTCCGACCTGAAGGACGCGAAGGCGCTGATCGACGAGTTGAAAGAGTGATCAGACCCTGCCCGGAATCCCGGTTATTCGGAGAGGTCGCGGGCCAGCGCGGCAGCCAATTCTCCGCTGATCTCGGCGCGCGCATCCAATTTCGGATGGTCGACTTCGATCGCGACTTTTCCCGCATTAGCCATCGCGAGAAACTCGGCGGCGTCGAGTCCGCCCAGCGGGAACCTTACGAATTGCACGGAACTGACGCGTTCGGAGGACATCTGCCGCGAATCGAAGCGGGCGGCCTGGCGCCGCTGGTCGAGCACGATCCAGACGTGATGCTCGAGTCCGAGCAGTTCGCGCAGGGCCACGTCGCGCTGGCTCGCGTCGGGGTACTGGATCAGCATCGTCGCCGTCAGTTCACCCGGGCGGGCGAGGAGCTCGTTGTAGGTGTCGATTTCGTGGCGAATCGCGGCCTCGGCGCTAATCCTTTCGGTGCGCAGCATCTCCTCGATCTGGTACCAGACAGTCTGGCCATTCTCGAAGAGCAGGGTCAGGTGATCGCCAACGTTGAGCCGGTGGCGCTCTTTCTCGGCGATAAAGAGGTGGCGCAGGCGCGGGCGCAGGATTTCATACAGATCGAACGGGATAATTTCCTTGAGCGTGACCGGCTTCACGATTTTTCTTCCTGCGGCGGTTCTTGCGGCGGCGCCACCGGTGTGGGAAAGCCGCCAGGTTCGTAGGCGCGGGCGAGAATTTCGGCGGGATTGAGCGGGTGGATACCGGTAGCCTGCTCGATCTGGATAGCCGCGAGCGGGCAATCGGTTGCGGCCACGTTCGCCCCCGCATCGCGCATCCGGGCGAAGGCCTTCTCGCCCCATTTCATCGAGAGTTCGAAGAACTCCTTCTTCATCGCCCAGGTGCCGTCGTGCGCGGTGCAGGCGTCGACCGTGGTGACCTCGGCGCCGGGAATCTGGCGCATCAGGTCGCGCGAACGGAAGCCGATATTCTGGGCCTTCAGATGGCAGGGGAGATGGTAGGCGACGGTTCCCGGGGTCGAACGGAAGTCGCGGTTGAACTTGCCGGCGCGGCGCAGTTCGTAGAGCAATTCATGCGGATCGGCGACGGCGGCCGCGACCTCACGCGCCTCGGGGGAGTCGAGCAGATTCGGATACTCACCGCGCATCGTGAGCGAGCAGGTAGGGTTGATCGCGGCAATGCGGTAACCCTCGCGCACGAGCGGCAGCAGTTGGGCGACGTTGCGCCGGGCCTGCTTGCGGGCAAACTCGACATCGCCGCCATCGAGCGCGGGCATCCCGCAGCAATTCTGATCGGGACTGGCGACCGCACAGCCGTTTTTCGCAAATACCGCGAGCAACGCCTTGCCAGGCGCGGGATTGTAGTAATTGACGAAGCAGGTGTGGAAGAGCACGACTTTGGCATTGGGCGCGGCGGGCTGCGGCGGCAAGCCGGTGCGCTTCAGCCAGGTCTCGAAGGTTTCGCCGGCAAACTCCGGGAGTTTCTTGTCGCGATGAATCCCGAGCAGCTTCTCCATTATGCGGCGCTGGAAGGGACTGCGGCAGGAGCGATTGGCGAGGCCGGGAACGAGAGCGCCGAGGCGTCCGGTGCGATCGGGATTACCGAGCATCTTCTCGCGCAGCTTGACTCCCCGTTCGCGTGCCCGGACGGCACGCGCGCGGAGCATCAGGCGCGGGAAATCGAGCTGGAACTCATGGGCGTCGTGCGGCGTATAGGGACATCGCACCTCGCACAACTTGCATTCATAGCAGAGGTCGACGACGCGCTGCTTGTCGGCGGGGGTCAGGTTGCGGACGTCATCGCCGCGAGCTTCGATGGTATCGAACAGCGCCGGAAACGAGGGACACAGATTGAAGCACAGGCGGCATCCGTGGCAGATGTCGAAGACGCGGTCGAGCTCGCGATCGAGTTTGTCGCGATCCCAGTAGCGAGGTTCGTTGGAGTTGTAGGTGAGGGCGTCGGTTGGTCGGGATTCGATACGGGCCATTTTTTAAGTGAGTCTCGCGGCCAGGAATCCGCTTTGGCGCGGCGCATCTGCGGCGCCGCCGCGCGGGCTTCTTAACGCGCTCGTCGGAATGTGCGTCAGCCGCCTTTCGCAGCGGCGTCCGGTGGCGCCGGGCCTGCCCGCCGCGGGGTGGACAGGCCTGGACGCCTCATGGGTTTCGGACTTAGAGCGTAGTGCCAGCCTTCGAGAAGCGGCCGGCATGCGACTTCTCGGCTTTCGCCAAGGTTTCGAACCAGTCGGCGATTTCGGGGAAACCCTCGTCGCGCGCCGTCTTGGCCATCCCGGGGTACATGTCGGTGTACTCGTAGGTTTCGCCATGAACGGCCGACTTCAGGTTGAGCATGGTATCGCCGATCGGCTGATCGGTGGCGGGGTCGCCTACGGTTTTCAGGTAATCGAGATGGCCGTGGGCATGGCCGGTTTCGCCTTCCGCGGTATCACGGAAAAGGCCGGCGATTTCGGGCTGTCCCTCGACGTCGGCGACCTTGGCGAAATAGAGATAGCGGCGGTTAGCCTGGCTCTCGCCCGCAAACGCGTCTTTCAGATTCTGGTGAGTTTTGGTTCCCTTCAGACTTTTCATGATCCACCTCCAAGTGGAGAAATGGCGCGAGTTGCGCGCCGGTTAGGAGACGCGCCGCCCCCTCGGCCGGCGCGCGCCTTGTGTCTTGCCTTTGCACGCTTTGCATAACGCCCGGATCTCGAGGGACCATCCGAGCGGAGAGAAGCCCTCAATCGCGGCGGTCTGGTCGAGCAGCCGCTCGAGTCCTGAAATCTCGACGTCGCGGATGCGGCGGCAACGCACGCAGACGACGTGATGATGCGGCGTGAGGTTGCCGTCATAACGCGCGCTGTCATGCAGCAGAGTAACCTTGCGCGCCTCGCCGATGCGGCACAGGGTCTCGAGCGTCCGATGGACGGTGGCCAGCGACATATGCGGATGGCGCTGGCGGACTGCGTCGAAAATCTGCTCGGCGCGCGGATGGTCGGTCGACGCGAGCAGCGCCTCGATAATCGCGAGGCGCTGGGGCGTGACCGCCAGACCGCCCTCGCGGCAACGAGCGGCAAATTCGTCGAGCCGCTGGCGGGCGTAAGCTGAGCGCCGGCTGTCACTTACCATCGATAGTTCCATGATATCAGGTGATAGCAATTATCATGTGATAGAAACGACCTGTCAAGCGGGCGGATCGACTTCAGGCGAGGTGCGCGCCGCGCGTTAATCGCGGCGGCGGATCAATCTTCAGGCAAGGGCGAGATTTCACTTAAAATTCGCGAGGATACGGCGAATCGTCTGACGGAAACTTAACCAACGGTTAGCTATCCTTTCATTATTTATTCCAAACTTACTTTTTCCCTTGCCCGATCAGGCGCTTTGCGCTACTTCTTGATAAAGCGGTGGGGGGCGACGAGTTGAAGAAACGAGCCGGCCCTGGTGGTCAATGCGGCGCAAGCGAGCGCCCGCCTGTCAGTGCCGGTTCGAATAAATCGTAACATTGTGACGATGGCAGAGTGTGCTCCTGGCATGGAGGTTTATGCCGTGAGTGGTGATAGTGCCGCCGAAGAAGCGTTTAGAACCTACGAGCGCCAGCAAGCGGCAGTAGTCTTGCTGGGCCAGAGGGTATTGCGGGGCGGGGATTCGGCGAAACTGTTCGATCAGGCGGCGGCGCTGGTAGCACAGACGCTGGAGACGGAATACTGCGAAATCCTCGAGCTCACGCGTGACCGGCGCGGTCTGCTGTTGCGAGCGGGAGCGGGATTCCAGGAAGGCCTGGTGGGAAGTCTCCGGCTCGAACCCGGAGCGGATTTGCTGGCAGGCTATACGCTGCGATCGGGGGAGCCTGTAATCGTTGAAAATTTCGCGACGGAAAGGCGCTTTCGGCCAAGCGCTGCACTGTCGAACCACCGTGTGATGAGCGGGGTCGCCGTCACGATCGGGGGCGGATCGCCCCACTTCGGCATGATCGGGGCGTTTAGTACGGACGCGGGGAAGTTTAGCCGCAACGACGCGAGCTTTTTGCAAGCGGTTGCCAACGTGATCGGCCTGGCGGTCCGGAACGAAAATATCACGCAGGCGCTGGTTCGAAGGACCGAACAGTTTCAGATGGTAATAGAAAGCGGCTATGCGCTGGTCCTGATGATCGCGCCTGAGGACGGCCGCGTCGTGTTCGCCAGCCCGTCGTTCGAGCGCGTCACGGGTTACCGGCCCGAAGAGCTGGTAGGACGAAGTATTTACGATATTTTCGCCCCGGGTGAATCGCGCCGGCGGGAGGCTCTGACGCGCGCATTGGCGGAGCCGGAATCGGTGCAGTTCTGTCAGCAGCGGTTACGCCATCGCGACGGATCGGAGCGTGTGCTGGAGACGACCGGATGCTGGACGACAACGGCCGCGGGCCGCAGGGTGGCGGTTTTCAACTCGAGCGATATCACCGGGCGGGTCAGTGCGGAGCGCGAACTGGCGCGGGCGCGCAAGGCGGCGATCGAAGCCTCGCGGCTCAAGTCGGCGTTTGTTCCCAACATCAGCCATGAGATTCGCACTCCGCTCAACATTATCCTGGGCTACACCGAGGTTATCGGCGACGAACTCGGCGAGCGGGGCGATTCGAGCCTAACGTCCTACATGGACGCGATGCGGCGGGCCGGCCGGCGCCTGCTCCATACGATCGATCTGATCCTGGACTACTCGAAAGCCGAAGCCGGAGAGGTCGAGCTGAATCCGACCGAGATTGAGCTGGGGCCGTTTATGGAAGGTCTTGTGTGCGACTTCGACATTTTGGCGGCAGCAAAGGGGCTTAGCCTCGTATGCGCGATCGAAGCCCCGGGCGCGATCATACGTTTTGACAAGCGATGCCTGGCGAGTGCGGTTTCGAGCTTGTTGCAAAATGCGATCAAGTTCACGGAGCATGGTGAGGTCGGCATCCGCCTGTATCGCGACGATCGAGGTGATCTCAAGCTCGAAATCCGGGACAGTGGCGTCGGGATCGACCCGGAGTATTTGCAGCGGCTATTCGAACCGTTTTCGCAGGAACATTCGAGCTATGCGCGGCCGTTCGAGGGGACGGGGCTGGGGTTGGCCGTGGCGCGCAAGCATCTTGAATTAAATGGCGCGACGATCAGCGTCGAAAGTGCGATGGCGAAGGGATCGACTTTTACAATAAGTTTCGCGCCGGCAGCGTCGGCAGAGGCTGCGGTCTGACCATAGCGGCGTCACGGGAGCCTGGTTAGGCGGGGCGCGGCATGCTCTGTACAAGCGGCGGGCGGCGCGCCTAGCATCGGGGAGCGGGCGCACGGTGCGCATAGCGATGCCGGCGGTAACACTCACGATCGCGGGTTCGGATTCGGGCGGCGGGGCCGGAATCCAGGCCGACCTCAAGACATTCACGGCCTTTGGCGTGTTCGGCACCAGCGTGCTGACCGCGCTGACGGCGCAAAATACGACCGGAGTGCGCGCGATCGCGGAGGTCGAACCGGCGTTCGTCGCCGCGCAGATCGACGCGGTGGCGGAAGATTTTGAGATAGCGGCCGCGAAGACCGGGATGCTCGCACGCACGGCCGTGATCGAGGTGGTCGCCGAGCGTCTGCGTGCGCATCGAATTACGCAGGTGGTGGTGGATCCGGTGATGGTCGCCGCCAGCGGTGACGTTTTGCTGGAACCCGGGTCGATCGCGGCGATGCGCGAGTTGATGTTGCCGCTGGCGGCGATCGTCACACCTAATGCGCGCGAGGCCGGGATGCTGACGGATCTCAGCGTGACCGGACTGGCGAGCATGCGCGAAGCGGCGCAAAAGCTGGTCGGGATGGGGGCGCGTGCGGCGCTGGTCAAGGGTGGCCGGATCGGCGGGGATGATGCGGTCGACATCTTCTGCGATGGCGCCGGGGTACGCGAGTTGCGTGGGCCGAGAGTCGCGGTGGCGCGTGCGCACGGGACGGGATGTACGCTGTCGGCCGCGATTGCCGCGGGCCTCGCGTTGGGATACCCGCTCGGCAACGCCGTCGAGATAGCGAAGCGGTACGTAACGCGGGCGCTCGAAACGGCGCCACACATCGGCCACGGCGCGCGCCCACTCAACCATATGGAAAAACCCGAGCCGGGCACGGGGTCTTGATGGAGACGCGGGGACTTTGTGCAAGGCTGCGTGAGCGAGCGGCGCCGATCTGGCGCCGGGAACTCGAGCATCCCTTTGTGCGGGGCCTGGCCGATGGCAGTCTTCCGATGGAGCGGTTTCGTTTTTACTTGCGCCAGGATTACATTTTCCTGATCGAGTATTGCCGCGTGTTTGCACTGGGGGCGGCCAAGGCGCGCGACCTCGCGACGATCGGAGTCTTCACGCAGTTGCTGCACGATACGCTCGTGACCGAGATGGAACTGCATCGCGACTACTGCGACCGTCTCGGCATCGCACGCGCCGAGCTCGAACGCACGGAGCCCGCGCCGGTGACGCACGCCTACACGCGGCATCTGACCGGCGTCGCGTGGAGCGGATCACTCGAGGAAATCGTCGCGGCGGTGCTGCCATGCCAGTTGGGCTACGCGGAGATTGGGGCCACGCTCGCACGTGGGTCGCGCGATTGGCAGGCGTCGCCCTATGCAGAATGGATTCGCACGTATTCGTCGGCGGAGTTCGCCGCCAGCGCCGAGCGTTTGCGCGTGCTGCTCGACCGGATGACGGCGGGCTGGCCGGCGCTGGCGCTCGAGCCGCTGGAGGCTCATTTCCTGACCAGCAGCCGCTACGAATATCTGTTCTGGGAGATGGCGTGGACGGCGGCTGACTGGCCGGTATAGCGACCCGCCTCTTGACAACAACGCAGGGACAGGCGATAGCGCGGATGGGGTCATTGGATTGCGCCCTGATGGTCGGCACCGCCGGCTGCCAGGCCGGCGTCGACGGGGCATAGCTGCGCTAACAAGCGTGCCGGAACATTTCGTCAAACCAGGTCGAGGGGACGAGCGCATATGGCAACCGCACCGCAGGTCACACCCGAGGGTTTGAAGGGTTACTTCGCCAGAAATCGCGTGTTGGAGACGTATCCGTCGGGTTGGTACCGGTGGTGGATGCTGCTGCTGACGGTGATGGCGACGATTGTTTCGTTCTACGAGTTCGGTCTGTCGGCGATGTTGCCGCTGTGGATGCCTACGCTGCATTTTACGCTCGCGCAATTCGGATGGTTCCTCACCTGCGTGGTCTTTCTGTCGGGTTTTTCGGCGATGGCCGGTGGACCATTGGCCGATCGCCATGGCCGCGTCGTGGTAATTGACCTGTGCCTCGCCGTCATGATCGTACTGACTTTCGCCAACCTGCTGATGACGGACTTTTGGTCGTTCGTCGTGGTCCGCGGGCTGATGAATCTGGTGGCCGGCTTGATGTGGGGCGCGCTAGGCGGACTGACGCGCGACATGTCGCCACGATTAAGCCGCGGCGCGGCCTTCGGATTGCTGACGCTGGGGGCGGTGTCATGCCAGTGGCTGTGGGCCTTCGTGCCGGGGGCAACGCTGCCGATCTTTCACACCTGGCAATCGCAAATCGTGATTATGGGAATCCTCGCAATCATCCTGTTTATCCCGGTATTGCTTTGGCTCAAGGACCTGTCGCCCGAACTGCGCATGCTGGTGATAGAAAACGAAACCACCGGCGCGGCTTTCGAGTCCGGCGAGGCAGTGCCCGAGACTCCCGCACAGCAGGTTCCGGGCAGCGCGATGAGCGCCTTC
>Ga0187818_10001234_pt1 | contig 10218 bp, 5 predicted proteins | sample NC_wetland_sal_i_14_FD_130581 | JGI IMG/M metagenome (GOLD analysis project Ga0187818, IMG submission 130581) | Wetland sediment microbial communities from Neuse River Estuary, North Carolina, USA - SO4_3 | ecosystem: Environmental > Aquatic > Freshwater > Wetlands > Sediment | place: USA: North...
GGGTCAATGCATTATGAGAGAGCGGCCCTGCTTGAAGGTGGGCAAATCAGGTAAAGGATGAGACTGTACCTTGAGGGAAAGACTCCGTTGAGCGCGATGTACTTTCCCCCAAGGAGGCAACTTTATGAGTCGCGACATCCAGTATATCGGCATGGACGTGCACAAGGAAGCGATCGTGATCGCGGTCCGGAATGGCGGTGGCAAGCTGGTGCAATGGCGATGTTACGCCAACCGACAAGCGTTTTGTAGTTTCCGTTTTGCCGACCAACCGCCCCGAATCGACCTGTTTGCTAGACAGGCGCGACTGAGCTAACAGGACAAGATGCTTCCACCATTCGAGCCGCGTAATATTATCCTTGGCGACGGAGTTGATTGGTATGCGCGGCTTACGCTCATTGCCCAGACCGCTCCTTACTGGACTGGCCGCAGTATTCGCCGCTGTGGCCATCCTCTATGGGGGGCTGTGGACGTTCTACGGCAGCCGCCCGGTTCCTGTCGAACTGGGCTTTGACAACACATACATCCCTGATGATCACAGCCAACGCGTGGACAGCGTACGACCGCAAAGTCCGGCCGAACGGGCAGGGCTGAAGCCCGGAGACCGCATGATCGCGCTGGATGGCGCTCCCATCGAGCGCGAGGACACATTGACACGCGTGTGGTCCCGGCACAAGCCCGGAGATTCCATCCAGATCACTGTCCGAAGGCCCGGAAATTCGTCTCCCATCATCCTTCACGGCATCTTTCGTGCGAGTGAGGCGGGTGCCGAGGAGACTGGAGTTGTGCGCAGTGTCAGCGCGCAGATCATGCGGTTGTATCCATTCGTTTTTCTGACGGTGGGATTGGCTGTCTTGTTTCTCCGCCTGGAGGACCCGAATGCCTGGCTTCTGGCTCTGATGTTTGGCGGATTCATCACCATACCGAGCTCCACATTTTTCAACATGCCTGATGTTCTGCGGCCGATCGCTATTGCTTATCGCGCAATCTTCAGCAACCTGGTCACGGCTTTCTTTTATTTCTTTTTCGCTGTGTTTCCGGCACGTTCCCCGATCGATCGTCGAATCCCGTGGCTGAAGTGGACTGCACTTCTGATTACGGCGCTCTTAGCTTTGTCAGAATTGTGGAGGGAGACCGGCAGGTTTGCGGCTCCGGCATGGCTGACAAGTCCCCGGGCGGGCCACGTCATCTCCTCATTCCATTATGGACTAGTCGTGTTGGGTCTCGCTTCCCTCATCTGCAACGCCGTTGTTCTGACTTCCCCACAGGCGCGCCGTAAGATTCGAGTCATTCTGTGGGGAACTCTGGCCGGAGTCCTGCCTCCTACTGTTGCACTGTTCGCCTCCGAATTCTTCAACCTTCACATAGGAGTGCTGCTGGGTGTCGCGGTCGTCATTCTGCTTTGGCTGTTTCCCTTGTCCTTTGCTTATGCGGTGCTAAAGCATCGCGTGCTCGAAATTCCCGTATTGCTTCGGCGCAGCGCGCGTTACTTTCTGGTGCAACGCGGATTTGTGATCTTGCTTATTGCACTGAGTGTCGGCCTGACCATTGCGTTTTGTTTGTCTTTCGCCCGTTACTTGCAGTCTCTGACGGCGGCTGCGGTTCCCGGGGGCATAGCTTTGGGTACCGCATTCGGCACACTCCTGCTCTGGACGGGAGCGCGGGTCCACAAGAACGTAGGGCACCGGATCGACCGTGCTTTCTTCCGTAATGACTATGATGCCCGCCTGGTCCTGGAGAGCCTGCTAGACAAGACTCGGACCGCGACGGACCGGAAGGAGCTCGCTGCCCTGCTCGAGCACCATCTGAAAGAGGCCCTGCAGCCGAGTTCCGGAGCGTTGTATCTGGAAACGCGCAGTGGTCAACTTACCGCCGCCGCTGGGGAAGTGCCAAACGGATCGGAGGCGATTTCTCCGGCCGACGCGGCCCTTCAGGAGCTCGCCAGATCTGGCAAGCCTTGTGATGTCTCTGATGGCGCCGCAAACGGAGTACCGCTGCCAGCATCTCTCCTTGCGCTTGCATCCGATTGCCTAGTTCCGATTCTTGGGCGGGACGAGCGCCTGGTGGGCCTCATCGCGTTGGGAATGCCTCGGTCGGAGGAGCTCTATTCGAGCGAAGACAAGCGCCTGCTGGCATTAATCGCAAGCCAGGCGGGAGTTGCGCTGGAAAGCATTCTGCTCGGTGAAAAGATTGCCGAGCGTATCGAAGCGGAACGGCGCGTGACCCAGGAAATGGAATTTGCCCGGCAAGTTCAGTCAAGGCTTTTCCCTCAGACGCTTCCCAAGATGAAGACGCTTGAGTACATTGGCGGCTGCGTTGCAGCTCGAAAAGTAGGTGGTGATTACTACGATTTTCTTGAGCTCCGCCCTGGACGCCTGGGCATGGTAATGGCGGACATTGCCGGCAAGGGAGTACCAGGCGCCCTTTTGATGGCCAATCTACAGGCCAATCTGCGCAGCCAATATGCCATGGCTGTTGAAGATCTGCCGCGATTGCTCGCTTCAGTGAACCGCTTGTTTTTTCAGAGCACCGACCAGAACAGCTATGCGACTCTTTTCTTTGCCGACTACGATGACACAAGCCGCGTTCTTCGCTACGCCAATTGCGGCCACCTTCCCGCCCTACTTCTTCATTCGGGCAAGAGTTCGCAGCAAATGAGTGGACAGACGTCCGCCATTCAATGGCTTTCTTCCACCTGCACAGTATTGGGTCTCTTCGAGGAATGGCAAACCCAGATCGCCGAAGTAAGCCTGGCCCCCGGGGACACGTTGGTACTCTACACGGATGGAGTCACGGAAGCTGCCAACGACGAAGGAGAAGAGTTCGGTGAGGGTCGACTCGCCGCTGTGCTACTTAAGCACGGTGAACTTCCGGCGCCACAGCTTCTGCAATGCGTTCTTGACGATGTGGGACTGTTCAGCCGAGGCGAACAGCAGGATGACATAACCCTGGTAATTGCGCGGTGCTTGCCCTAGTCGACGGCACACTCGGTTTCGAGTGGAAGTGGTTCGTGGGCGTTAGTTATCGGCGTGGATCACGGGCAAACCGGATCTTAACTGTTGTTAACAGCAATTTCACGTTTTGACCGCTGCTCAATGAGCGCTTGGGGATATTTCAACATTTGACCGACACTGGTCCCACACAACCGCTTCAAATGGGGAAGTGTGCATCCAAATTAGTCAGCGCACCGTTAGTCCTTCTCCTCCAGCCTCACCCCCTCTCCGCTGACAATCGTGTCTGGCATCACGCTCACCACGGAGAATCTCTTGCCTCCGTCAAGGACGATGACGTTGTGGCTCTTTGTACCATCCGCACCGAACAACGACCCGGTACAATCTCCATGGACCTTGTAGCTTCCGTCCGGCCAGGGCAAAACGGTCCAGTCTATAGGTGTACCGTTCTGGCTTCCGGTCTTGCGAATGACGCCGCGCACCCCTTCTCCGTTAAAGACGTCAATGCCAAGCTCGGCGATAGGGCCACCCACGATTTTGCTCACGCCCGTGAGGTGGAAGGCGTAGGTCCCGTTGAGGCTGGCGACGCTACAGGCACCATTGTGGGCATGAACGCTTGGAATGCGGGTAGAAGCCGCAACGAGCGCGACCCCTGCCGCGAGAAGAAAATACTTTTCGAACTTGCTCATTTTTGATTCTCCTTCCTTCTCCCATGTTGAAATTCGCTTGCTGGGGCCGACGAGCTGATACTTAGGGAAGAGGACTTAACTTCAAGTGCCCCCGTAGAGGAAGGTTAAAAACTCGGGGAAGAAGCCGCAATAGCTGGGCACGGATTTTGCTACCAAACGATTCTCTTGTCAATAGATGCGTCGAAATGGCACTAGCGTCTCAGCGATTGTTGACAGTAATCAGGTGATGTCGCAACTTTGCGCCTTCTGTTCGCCTTTTCCGCGGTTAATGAGTGAAATGGCGATTTAACATCAACTACGACAAAAAACGAGACTTGAGGTTGTGCGCTCCTAACGACATACAAGATATTCCAGCCTGGGTCAGGGAGAATCAACTTCGAGGGCATAGATGTCAGCAGTGTTGCGGTCCAACGAGAGGACCAGGGAGTTATCCGGCCCGAGTCCGAGAAAGAAAACGCGCTGCACGCCGCCGCGAAGAAGCGATTCGAACGACTCCATCACCTCCCGTCTGTGGTCGCTCAACCGGATGCGATAAACAGGCTCATTGGCCGCGAGCAGGTCCTGGTAGTAGAGCGTGTTTCCATCCTTGGCCCAGGCTAGCTGGCCGTTCAGCACTGTGGCCTCGGCCAGGGGAGTCCATTGCCGGGTCCGCAGATCGAGGAGCATCAGCTTGTCGAGGTTTTCGGTAACCGCCGCGATGAAACGGCCATCCGGCGACCAGGCCGGCGAGCGCATTCCCAGTGATCCGGGAAGCAGGGAAAGTCGATTTGTGGAGAGATCGAGAACCTGAATCGTAAATGAGGGTGATCCGGAAGCCGACGAGTTCTCTTCCCGAGAGAAGGCGACAAGCTTCGAATCAGGAGACCAACTGGGATCAAACTGACTATGGACGTCAGGAAATAATTCCCGGGGAGTGCCGCCGTCGGAGGAGACGAGAAATAATCTACGGCCCCCGCTTGTCGTTGTCCCCTCGAAGACAATTTGCTTCCCGTCCGATGACCACCTCGCAGTGTCCGGATATCTCGTAAGCGGAGCCGAGGCAAGAACCATCCGCTCGCTGCCATCGGGTTTCATGCAAACCACGGAACCGTCAGGGGATGTGCAGGCCACGTAGACGCCGTCTGCGGAAAACACCAGCCTGTTTCGACAAATGCCGGGCAGCAGAGAAAGCGGTTGATGAGATTTCACATCATAGCGCGCCAACTCGCCACCCCCGCTCGCCGCGACAACAACAAAGAGCTGACGACCGTCGTCGCTCGAGACCGGGCTTCCATAGCTCATGGGTCCGTTCGTCAGACCGGTGGGCCCCAGCGGGCGCGACCGAAGCAGAGTTTTTCTTTCGGGGATGGTCCAGAGATCCATAGTTCCGGAATGTCTTGATTGGAAGACGAAATATTTCCCGTCGCTGGTCCAGGTGCCCGAGTGTTCCTCCTCGGGTTTGTCGTTCCAAGGTGGGAGCAAGCGATGAAGCTGTGAGCCATCAGAACGGACTTCCCAGATGGTTATCGCCGACTCCTGTGCCAAAGTGAATCGCAAGGTGCGGCGATCCGGCGACCAGGTAGGTTTGCCCGGCACCCCTGCCGTGGAGACGAACTTCCGAACATTTGTTCCTTCCGGGCTTGCCAGGTATAACCCGTCATCCTCACCGTAGACAATTTCGCGGCCATTCGGGCACCAGGCAGCGGAGTGCGCGGCTATTTCGCCGACACGCTGGAGCGCACCGCCTTGCGTCGGCCAGATCCACAGGGGCATCAGTGCTCCGCGAGCCGCAAATGTACCGATCAGCAACTTCGCGTGATCGGGAGAGGCATCCAGCACAAGCGTATTTCGGAAAGGGGCGGCAACATTCTGCGATCCGCCCCCGAACACGGAAGTTTGCAGAAGATTCCAATGATCGCCTTCGCGCTCGATGTAAAAAATTCGCGAACCGTCCCGGACGATCCCTCCCCAAGGGTCTACCCGGCCAGAATGGGTGAGCTGCGTCGAGCGGAGGATTCTGGGCACAGGCGGCGGAGCAAGCAGATGAAAAGTGACCAGTCCAGCCACGGAGCCTGCGGCCAGGGTCAGGGCTGTGAACGCAATTCGGCGGCGCCATGGACCCTGATTCCCAGCCCTTCCAACGCTAGAGTTCCCAGGTGAAATCGCTAGGCCTCTTACGGATGCTTGTGGTTGTTCCTGCGGCTCCGCTCGCGGCCCTGCAGGCTCCGTGAGTCGTTGCACGGTCGCGACGAACCGATAACCGCGCTTCGGAACCGTGGCGATGTAAGCCTGGGATTCGCTAGATTCGCCCAAAGCCTTGCGCAAGGTGGAAATGTTCCGTGCCAGCGTGTCCTCGCCCACGAACGTGTCCTGCCACAACCGCTTCATGAGTTCGTCTTTTTCCAGCAGATGACCAGGATTTTCGACGAACAGTAGCAGCGTATCGAAGACTTTGGGAGCAAGTGGGACTACCGCCCCGTTGCGCATCAGCCTCCGTTCCGCCACATCCAGAAGGAATTCGCCGAACGTGAAGCAGTTCTTGAGAGGCTGATTCATTGGAGTTTAGGCGGGCGCCGGGATTTTATCAGAAAAAATTCAGGAATTCGTCAAGACAATGAAACCCCGCCCGCAGTACTTAATGCGACACAGCGAGGGACGGACCTGAAAACTACAACGTGGGGAATCGATCGAAAGTGGCTCATCGGAGTCCTTGTGCTGGCCGTGGCCCTGGGAACCCTAGCGGGTGCCGTAGCAGCAGGACGGTTCGGTTTCCCATTTAGGTAGTGACCGTCGGAGTGCCGACCAGACACGCTCTCGGTTTCACTCGGACGCGAAGACTAGAACGGCTGATCGTGGTGTGGGGAAATGAGAAAGCTTTTTTTGATCTCAGCAGCGTTTCTGGGATTGTGCCGACAACAGCGTTGCGAACTGGCGCAGGCTCATGGGACGCCAGTCTGAGCGGTAGGCCTACTCAACCTGTCCGTGGCGCAATTCTGCTTTCATCGAGAACGCTTAACACGAGAGGGAGATGACGGATGAGAAAACCATGTCTGATACTCAGTATGTTGTTCCTGTCGCTGCTTCTCAGCGCGTGCGGTGGATCCGGCAGCACCACGCCTCCTATTCCCTCCGTTACTCATTTCTCAGTGAGCGCTCCCACTCCCGCCGTCGCTGGCGTCCCCTTCCAGATTACGGTGACCGCTCTCGACGTATCGGGGAACGTCGTGACTTCCTTCAACGCCGTAGTCACTCTCACGAGTTCCGATGCCCAAGCGGTTTTGCTGCCGATAGGACTTGTAGCTGGTACGGGCACTGGTTCCATAACCCTGCAAACTCCCGGCAGCCAGACAATTGTCGCGCACTATAATTCCATCTCCAGTACTTCCAATCCGATCACGGTCAACCCTTCTGGTCCGGTCGCGTCATTCATGCTCTCCGCTCCCGGGACGGCTGTCATCGCCTCCCCGATCCAGTTCACCGTTACCGCTATCGATTCCAACGGACTCACCGTCACCACCTATTCCGGCACCGTGAAATTCTCGAGTTCCGACCCGCTGGCTCATCTACCGGCAAACTCCCCCCTCACTTCCGGAATAGGCAACTTCTCCGCGACTATGGGCACAAGCGGCAACGCCACAATCAGCGCCACTGATACGTCTAGTACCAATCTCACGGGCGTCTCTAATTCCATCGCCGTGAGCGGTCCTGCAACCCACTATTCCCTCAACAACGTGCCTGCGAACGTCTACACGCGTGTCCAGTTCACCGTGGGCATCACCGCTCTCGATGCTTCCAACAATCTCGCCACAAGCTACTCCGGAGCAGCTCAGTTGAAGAGCACGGACTCCGCTGCGATCCTTCCGTCGACTGCCACGCTCGCTAACGGTGCGGGCTCTGTCAACATGGTCTTCGAGACGCCCGGCAATCAGACAATTACTGCCACCGATTCGGCCAAGTCCACCCTTACCGCCACTTCCTCGACGATCGCCGTCGCCGCGGTCCCCGCGCTCGTTGTCAGCTCTGCTCCTCCTCCCACTGCCACCGTTGACTCGAACTACTATCCACACGTGGTGCGTGTCTGCCTTGAGTACCGCAGGGACCCTTTTCCCGTGTGCATAAGGTACGGATACAAAACCGTTTACGGCTATCCCCTCGTCGCATCCGGCGGCGTTGCCGGCTACAGTTGGAGCTGGGCCGCTGCTCCCAGTTCATCCTTGCCTCCAGCCTTCACTCTCACGAACAATGACATAACCGGAACTCCTCCCGCCGGCTCCGTCGGCAATTACCAGATCATCGTTACTGTCACCGACTCCGGCACACCTCCAGTGAACACTCCCACTCCCTACACGTTCACGATTCAGAATCCACCTCCTCCCGTCATCAATTCTGCTCTCCTGCCTCCAGGCGCCACGCTTAATCAGCCTTACTCTTTTAGCTTCGCTGCCACGCAAGGTCAGGCACCTTATACTTGGTCGGAAACTGGCGCACTTCCGGCCGGCATAGCTTTCTCTTCTTCCGGCGTCCTCTCCGGCACTCCCAGCGCGGCCGGTTCGTCCCCCATCACGGTCAGCGTTGAAGACTCCCTGCAGCAAAAAACAACTACTCCACTGCAGGTCACACTGCAAGTTTTCGCGGCTGGCTTTCATTCCGCCGCAAACATGAACAGTCCTCGCGTTCAACACACCGCCACGCTCCTCGCGAGCGGAAAAGTCCTCGTTATTGGCGGTGCCAATACCAATCCCTCGACCGGCGAACTCTACGATCCGTCTACCAACACCTTCACGTCTGTCGGCAACGTGGGCGGCGAATTTTATTCTCACACCGCTACTTTGCTGTGCGATCTTTCTCACCTTCCCTGCGCTAACGACAAAGTCCTCATCGTCGGCGGTCCCACAGCCAGCGCCGAGCTTTTCGATCCCGCCACCAGTGAGTTCACCCCAACCGCTAATGCGCTTGCCCAACGCTTGGCTGCCACGGCCACGCTCCTCCCCAACGGCGAAGTGCTCCTCGCCGGCGGCACCGACATAACTAGCGGCACCGCACTTTCTTCCGCCGAACTCTTTGATCCTTCCACCCTCACCTTCGCCAACACGGGCACGATGGTCTCGGCTCGCCAGAACTACACCGCCACGCTGCTTTCTAACGGCAAAGTGCTCTTGGTTGGTGGGAGCGACGGCAGTAACGCCTTGGCCAGCGCCGAACTCTTCGATCCCTCCAATAACTCCTTCGCGCCTTCGGCCGGCAGCCTCCACACCGCCCGCTGGTCCCACACCGCCACACTTCTCCCCAATGGCAAGGTCTTCATAACTGGCGGCTGGGACTCCACTAACCAGGTCCTCGCCTCCGCCGAACTCTACGATCCCTCCACCGACTCATTTTCGGACATCACCGCTCCCATGATCACGCCCCGCGCGGACTTCACCTCCACTCTCCTCTCTAACGGCACAGTCCTGATTGTTGGCGGTCATGATCGCAACAACAACGTTTTCGGCAACGTGGAAATCTTTGACCCCAGCTCTGCCACTTTCACCAGCACTGGTGGCCTGAGCACCGCACGTTATTTCCATACTGCGACGCTCCTGCCTGGAACCGCGGGCGTCCTTGTCACCGGCGGTTATCAACAGGTATCGACCGGCTTACAACCCCTCTCTTCCGCCGAGGTCTACCAATGAGGCATCGAGGGGGCAATGATGAAGCGGCGGGGACCGGGTTTTTTCTTCTGGTCTCTTGCGACGAGCAACATCCCGGCGTCGAGGGTTGCGATCTGGTCTTCATGTTTCTTCGCAAACCGTTCGTATACTGCGGGCAAAGTCCCTGACGGGCTCGTGCACCCGTCTGCCCTACAGATTTTCCTCTAGTCAGGGCACGGGGGCGCTCGCGTAACAATATTAATGCGGCATTTAAATAACCGGAAAAACTAACGACTGTCCAAGCTCGCTCACTCGGAACACAGAACCATACAGCTCCTCAGGCTAGAGTCTACAGGCTCATCCGTAATTCGAACTTTGTAGGCGCCGCATCTCACATCGGCGGGCAAACCGAGAGTCAAGCCGAATTATCGTCGCCGAGTGCTCCGCCTGCCAGACCTGGATCATTGTAAAGCGGCAGTGCTCAATAGCCTCGGCTCGCCAGCTTCGCGTCGAGTCTACGAGTACGCCATCGACCAGTTCATCGCCTGGTATTGCTCCGAAGCCTCGGCTGGCCTTCAACCGCATCGTCGTCGTGCGCTATCGCCTGTACCTGGAATCGCGGCATCTGGCCGCCAACACCATCAACCAGCAGCTTGCAGCGGTTCGCAGGCTCGCCCACGAAGCTGCCGATTCTGGCCTGCTCAGCCCGGAACTGGCCGCGGGGATCAGCCGCGTCAAGGGAGTCAAGCAGCTCGGATTCCGGTCCGGTAATTGGTTAAGCACCGAGCAGAGTTCGGAAGTGCTCAAGCATGCGTGTGGAGACACGATGCGTGCTAAGCGCGACTACGCCATGTTGGCCATGCTGTTCGGTTGTGGCTTTCGCAGATCCGAGTTGGTCGGCTTGGAGTTGGATGAGATCCAGATGCGTCAGGGGCACTGGGCGGTGGTGGATCTGATCGGCAAGGGTGGCCA
>Ga0187818_10001235_pt1 | contig 10218 bp, 13 predicted proteins | sample NC_wetland_sal_i_14_FD_130581 | JGI IMG/M metagenome (GOLD analysis project Ga0187818, IMG submission 130581) | Wetland sediment microbial communities from Neuse River Estuary, North Carolina, USA - SO4_3 | ecosystem: Environmental > Aquatic > Freshwater > Wetlands > Sediment | place: USA...
TTGCCTACCGTCCGAGACTGGCCTATCCTGAGCCCAAGTCTAGAGGTTTCCTGGCACCCAGATGACCTGCCCCGTCTGCAAGAGCAAAGGCGCGAGACGCTCGCGCCGCCATTCCGCTGCGGACTATCTCCTGAGCGCCATGGGTGTTTATCCCTGGCGTTGCAAGACGTGCGAGGCAAGATTTTATGCCAGGCTCATGCCACTTAGCGATTCCCTGCATGCCCACTGTCCCATTTGCGGAAATCCGGAATTGAAACGCATCTCACCTGAGTACGTGGGAGCCCCACTTGCTTTTGTGTGGCGCTTGTTGCGAGTTCCGGCTTACCGCTGCGAACCCTGCCGCTACAAGTATTTCTCGCTACGGCCGTACCGGAGCAGGCATGAGGAAATGGGCCAACTGTCTTCGGCTGACTGAAAACCATTCCCCCTTAATTGCCATTCCTTCTGCTTCGCCGGGTTCGCTCAGAGCGGGCAATCGACCGATTTGCTTTGCCGGATCAGGCCACGCTCGTCGCTGACAACCGCGTAGCCGCACTTCGGATCGGTCACGTCCTCGAGGAGAAGGTCGTAAGAAGACCCATCCTTCGAGAGGATCAGCCGCAGTTTCCACCCCGGCACGATTTCCTTACCGCTACCGTACATGGCGTGAGCCACGGTTGGGAAGGATTCCGGCGCCCACTTTGTGCCCGTATCCGTGAAGTCTCCGTTGCTGATCAGTGTGTCCCAGGTGGCGTAAACACCGTGGTTCTTTTTGTAGTTCGCTTCCGCCGTGTTGATCGCGCGAGTAATGTTGATGGCCAGGCTGCGCCGCTCCCTTTCCCGGTCCTGGATTCCGGGCGAAGCCTTCTGTGCGTGTGCGCTGGATAGCGCCAACAGAATTCCGGCCAGCAGAACGACTGCAGTTACCCTCTTCTTTGCTGTCATGGGTCCCACCTATCCCGTAACGAAATTCTATCCCCGTTCCTGTGCCGTTTGGATAATGCCATTCCCGGAGCCGTTATTCCAATGGGGGCCACTCTCTTCCCTGCATGAAACACTGTCCCTCCACGCCTGTCTGGAGTATGATTTCCGCCCGAACTGGCTTTGCCTCTTTTGGGGAGTTCGGGAGGCGCTCATGCCCGCACCCATAACCAGCATGGAAGCGGCCCGCGTTGCGGCACTCAACCGTTACGCCATCCTCGACAGCGAACCCGAGCAGTCTTTTGACGACCTGGTCACTCTTGCCGCCCACATCTGCAAGGTACCGATCGCCATGCTGTCCCTGGTGGACGATCACCGGCAGTGGTTCAAATCCAAGCTGGGGGTCCAGGTTCGAGAGACTCCGCGGGACAGTTCCATCTGCGCACACGCTATCCAGCAGGCTCACCTGTTCATTGTGCCTGATACTTTGCAGGATCCGCGGTTCCGCGAGAATCCCCTGGTTGTCGGGGAACCCCATATCCGCTTTTACGCGGGCGCGCCGCTGATCAATGAAGATGGCTATGCCCTTGGCACTCTTTGCGTTGTGGACCGGGAGCCTCGCGAACTGGAAGAAGACCAGAAGGACGCGCTGAGCGCACTCGGCCGGCTCGCGCTCCGCCAGATGGAGTTGCGGCTGAATCTGCAACTCCTGAAAGATGCGCTGAACGACAGAACGCGCGAAGAACATGCCAGAGAGTTGGAGTTGAAGAGGCTGGAAGAAAAACTGGTTCGGGTTCTGGGCCTGAATATTTAGGCAGCAGCGCAGCCAAAATTTGGACGCCGTACAAAAGGCCCCGACATCTCGCCGGGGCCCCTCGTTTTTCAGGTTGATTTAACTCTGCGAGGCGCTATGGGAGCATGCTTGCCCATGGCCTGCGCAGCAGTTCTTGCCGTTTTTGCCGTTGCACGCCATTGCGTCTTTGCCGCAGCAGTCCTTGGCGTCTTTCGTGGCACACATCTTGCCATCCTTGCCAGTGCAGCAATTCATGGCCGTCTGGTTGTCCTTGCCGTCTTTCTTGCAGCAGGCCATTTCATTGCCATCACAGCAGGACACGGATTTAGCCATTTTACTGCCCTTGGCTGGGCAGCAGGTCTTGGACGCGTCATCTCCCGCGGCTTGCTTGCCACTGTCTTCCATGGGCCTATAGCAGGTGCACCCGGATTTCCCTGCGGCCTTACTCGCATCGGCCGGTGCAGGCGGTGCTTGTGCCTGCTGGGCAGCGGGCTGCGGCGCGGTGTTCTGTTGTGCGATGGCCGGCAGCCATGAAGCAAGAGTCAGGATCAAAACAACAGCGATAATTCGAAATTTCATTTTTTCTCCTCAATGGTTACTTTCTTCGTTTCTGAAAGTGGGAAGCACGTCCCACGCGGGCAAAGCCCAAAGCTGGAAGGAAGCGCCAGGTCAGAAGAAGAGTTTCAGAGGCGAAGAACAGTGAAGGAAGAAGACTGAATCCCAGGTGAATGGGCGAAAGTCATGGTGGAACTTTGCGCTTGCCCCGGAAGTATGGGCTCGAAAGAGGGGAGAGAAGCGAGGGTAAATCTCGCAGCCGCGTAACCCGCGACTGCCTTTGGAGGGAGCCCACTCTCAGTTTCTTTGGAGACAGAACAGCATCCAGGATGAACCGAGAGGTACAAGAGACACTTATGAAAAGACGGTTGCGCAGTGCTTGGGGATTTGGAGTTCACCTGTGGGCAGCAGTTGTGGCACGTAGGGGAAGGTTCAGGTTGGTAGGCAGGTGAAGCTCCTGCCGGCACCAGAACTGCTGCCCGAGAGTGCTGGCCTTTACACCCCAAAATGGGCCGGTTGACGGTCCAGCCCAGGAGCGCGACGATCAAGACCACTCCGAGAGATCGTCTGGCCATTGCGCGATTATTTTGCGCGAGCCGATATGCAGTTTCTGTGACCTACATCACCTTTTGACGTTCAAGTGAAAACTTTTTCAACAGGCCCCTAACCGGGTATCCTACTTCCAGCATGCTCCCTCTTTTGATACGCAAACTGTTGTTCCTTCCGCCTCTTTTGGGGCTGCTTCTCGCCTTGGCCTCCCCTCAGGCCTCGGGCCAGATTCGCAAGAGCTGTCCCGGCGGAATCGTCCTGACAGTGAGTGCCGGCGTTACAGGGCAGGGTTCCCTGTTACTTACGAAGGTTTTGGGCCCCGCCACGCTGCCAGCTTTCTCCAGTGACTGGGATGGGCGCGCAATCCCCTTATGGAGCGAGGATGAAAAATCAGCCACTTTGCATGGCCTAATTGGGGTCGACCTTGAAAAACCGCCCGGACGCTATGAATGGAAAGTGTCCTGGCCGGGGCCGGATGGAGACGCCCTGACTTGCAGCGTTTTCGTCACCGTGCGTGCCGGCAAGTTCCCCACTGAGCGCCTGAAAGTGGAAAAGCAATTTGTCCAGCCGGACCCGGAGCAACAAAAGCGCGCTGAGGAAGACCAGAAAAAGATGAGCGCCATCTACGACACGGTGACTCCGGAGCGGCTTTGGGATGGCAAATTCCGCTTGCCGCTGAAAGGTGTGACTACCGGAGGTAATTTCGGGCGCCGCCGCATTCTCAACGGGGAAGCGCGCTCACCCCACGCCGGCGTCGATTTCCCGGCTGCGGCGGGCACGCCTGTTTTTACATCACAGACCGGTAAAGTTGTTCTGGCCGAAGAACTGTTCTACTCGGGAAACACTGTGGTGGTCGATCATGGGTACGGGATCTACACGCTTTATGCCCACCTTTCCGAAATCGGCGTGCATCCCGGCGAAATGGTGAAAGCTGGCGCGGAAATCGGAAAAGTGGGAGCCACAGGGCGAGTGACAGGCCCTCATCTTCATTGGGGATTGACGATCGATCACGCGCGGGTGAATGCCATGGAAATCGCGCAGCGCCAGCCCTGACCCCGGACGCTTCATCCCCTCACTTCAAGTAAGTGCGCACAATCTCGATCAAGTCCTCGGCCGCTTCCGCAGATGATTTGGTTTTGCGCGGCATGTGATTCAGGATGTGGTCCTCCATCAGCTCGGCCATCAGGCTGTTGATGGCGCCGCGGGCGGCGGCCAGGCGCTGGAGGACGTCGGCACAGTGGGCGTCCTCCTCGAGGGCGCGGAGGGCGGACTCGAGCTGGCCAATCAATTTTTTGGTGCGGGTAACGAGATCGATTTTTTCGCGTGAAAGATGTGACATTTTGGTTGACTACCCTAGGGGGGTATGGTAACAAGGGAATGGCTCGGCCCGCAAGCGGAAACCGCGCCAGATCCCATTAGGTAATGCTTATGGAGTTTTACACAAAAGAACCGGACCCGCCTAGAACTTGTTGGGCTTGCCACCGCGCGTTGCGCCGCTAAACCGGGGGGTCTCCCCGTACTCGCTGGCCGCCGCCGCTGGCCCCAGCACCCCAGGCGCAGCCAAGATCGGCCCGGAAAGGCGGCGTGATGATGTTACAGACTATTCATCAAAAAAAAGGATCCCCTCGGGCATCCTCAATCTACTGCCAGTGGATTCGCAGAGAAGAGAGAGAGGGGTCGCCCCTGGTTGCTGTGTGGATCGACAGCGAGATGCGCGGCTTTGAGCGGGAACTTGCCTCGAATTCGCAGACGGAACTCTTGCAGGAAGGTGCGTTGGAAGAACCCGGCGGGGCGCGCTCATTTCAAGGGTTGAGGCAAGCGACGGCCGACGCGGTCATGGCCCGTCGCTCATGACGATGGAGTATCCAAATAGAATCGGGACATGCCGCCCGGGGCCGCCTGTGCTGCGGATCTGGGCACTCCTGTGCCTGTTTCTCCTGGGGGGCGCGGCCCTGAATGGGCAGGAAACTTTGGCCGTGAGCAGCGCGCAGCCCGGGCAACCCGCGGAGGCCGATCCATCCACGATTCTCCCCGATGATCCGTTAACCACGATGTTTCCGCACGCGGAGTGGGACCACTGGTGGCTGTCGGGGCAGGCCAATTTTATTTCCCAGTGGCACCCTTCTTTTTATTCCCCGTATCAGGGCAAGAACAGCCTTTCGCCTGAGGCCCAAGACGCTACGTCCCGCGTTTTGACGCTGTTCACGGGATGGAGGCCCACGAACACGACAGAGTTTTTGTGCGATATACAGGAAACCGGCGGCAACGGTCTGGGTGCGGCCCTTGGTGTAGCAGGATTTCCCAACCTTGACGTGGTGCGCAACCCAACTCTCAGCAAGGCGCCGTATGTGGCGCGGCTGATGTGGCATCAGATCATTTCGCTGGGGAACAAAAAGGTGCTCTCGGAGCGCAACCCGTACTCGCTCTTCCGGGAATTGCCGGAACGGCGGCTGGAAGTGCGCTTCGGGAAGATGAGTCTGGCGGATTTTTTTGACATCAACACTTATGGCAGCGACAGTAATTTTCAATTCATGAACTGGACGGTGGACGATAACGGCGCCTATGACTATGCGGCCGACACGCGCGGCTTCACCTATGCGGCCATGTTCGAGTATCACGATAGAAATTACGTGATCCGGTTTGCGGAAGCACTGATGCCCAAGGTGGCCAACGGGATTCACCTGGATGCAGACCTGAGCCGTGCCCGCTCGGAAAACATTGAATTCGAGCTGCATGGCCGGGTGGTGGGGAAACGCCCGGGCATCGTCCGGGTGTTGAGTTACGTCAACCATGCCAACATGGGCGACTATAATCAGCAAGTTGATGAATGGCTGGCCAATCCCACCACACCAACTCCGGATATCACCAATCACCCCTTGCAGACGACCATCAAATATGGTTTCGGAGTGAATTTCGAGCAACCGTTGACGGACTGGCTCGGCGTGTTCGGGCGCTGGGGATGGAATGAAGGCCAGCATGAATCCTACGCTTACACCGAAGCCGATCAGACCTGGCAAATCGGCGTGGGCGGGACCGGTGCGCGTTGGAGCCGCCGCATGGATCGAATGGGGCTGGTGTTTGTCAGCAACGGCATTAGCCAAGCGCACGCGCGCTACCTTGGGTACGGTGGTCTCGGGTTCCTGCTCGGCGACGGCAAGCTGAATTACGGGCGAGAGAACATCATCGAAAGCTATTACACGGTGCACTTGTGGAGGGGAATTTTCCCCGGTGCCGACGTGCAATATATCGCGGATCCCGGCTACAACCGCGACCGCGGCCCGGTTTTTGTTGCGTCACTGCGATTACACGTGGAGTTCTGAGGCGGAAGAAGAGGCAGCGCGCCTAATGCGTGTTGGCAACTTGCGCCTGAGATTCCATCAGCCGCGCCCGCGTGCTCTTCACGATTCCCGCAAAACGCCGAGTCAGTTCGCGGATCCGGTCGGGTTTGTGTAGCAGCATTGATTCGCGCGGGATGAGTTCCTTGCCCACGCTAAGCGCAGAAGCGCCCGCGAGGAGATAGTGAGCCGCATTTTGCTGGGTAATGCTGCCGCCGGGGACGAGCAGGATATCGGGAAAAGGCCGGCGCAAGGCACGAATGTAATTATCTCCGCCTACCAGAGAGCACGGAAAGACCTTCACAAAATCAGAGCCGGCCTTCCATGCGGTCAGAATTTCGGTGGGAGTCAGCGCGCCGCTCATCATCAGAATGTCTGGATTCTCCGCCACAAGCTGCACGGTAGGGACATCCAGCACTGGATTAGTGATAAATTGCGCCCCAGCTTTTATGCATTGGCTTGCGGTCCTAGCATCCAGAACCGTGCCCGCACCAATAATCACGTCAGGCATTTTCTTGATGATTTCGCGGATCACATCGAGCGCACCGGGAACAGTCATGGTGACTTCGATGATGGGGATTCCGCCATGAGCAACTTCCTCAACCGCGAACAGAGCGTCTTCGGCAGAGGAGGTACGAATCACCGGTACAAGACCGACTTCCTCCACTCGGATTCGCAACTCTTGTTTCTTCATGATCGAAGGACTCCCAAGGGTACCCGCCATCGGGGCGTTCTCCGCAGCGGCTTTCGACGAGCATCTCTTTGTGCATTATAGTGCGTGCGCGAGTAATCTCTCGTCAAGTGTTCCAAGGAACAGGCGAAGCGCCACAGTGATAGACTCAAGGCGAAGGAGGGGTCAAAGCCATGGCAGGCAAAAAGGCAAAACGCAAAAAATCCGGGTCGCACAAATCCAGCCAGACCAAGGCGAGGCTTGCCGCTAAGGCAAAGGCAAGAAAAAAGAAGGCCCCTGTGAAGCCCAAACCACGCCGGCGCACTCAACGGGGCCGGCCGAACGCCGGCGAGTTGGTGGCCTATGAGCAGCGCGGAAAAGGAGCCCGCTCGGGCGGCCAGTCCGGAGACACACAAGGCCTTCGTGCCGACTCGGCGGTGGATTCGGAGAGCGTGGAAGAGTTGCTGGAAGAAGGACAATCGTTCGAGGCGGAAGTTTTGAACGGCGTCGAGAGCGCTCCTGACCCGGACCAGTCCGAGGTCCGTACGCGAGAAGTTACCGAGGACGACGTCCCGGACGAATACCGAGACAAGGACTAGCGGTCCGCCGGACGGCACTGTGCCTTAGGATCCCTGAATGCGAGTCGGAGTTATCTCGGATACTCATGGCCTCCTGCGACCCGAGGCTGAGAGCGCCCTTTGCGACGTGGATCTGATTGTGCATGCGGGTGACGTTGGCCATCCGGAAGTCCTGACCAAGCTGAAGCGGATTGCACCAGTCTTCGCCGTGCGCGGCAATGTGGATACCGACCCGTGGGCGCAACAATTGCCCCTCACAACAGTGGTAGAAGCCGGGGGCGCCAGTTTCTACGTTCTGCATAACCTCCGGGAACTGGACTTTCGTCCGGACGGGGCCAAATTCGATTTCGTTGTTAGCGGGCACACTCACCAGCCGGAACAACTGGAGCGCCAAGGCGTTCTGTACCTGAATCCTGGCAGCGCCGGGCCCAGACGGTTTCACCTCCCTGTGACCCTTGCGTTGGTGGATCTGGGGAAGAAGCCTTGGAAAGCGGAAATCGTTGTACTCCACGGGACGAGATAATGACGGGTTCCATTAAAGCGGTGACTGTCCCGTGGGGGCAAAGGCGCAAAAGGAAGCGGAATTTGACACCGTTGACGCAGTGGCATACCTGAGGGGTCGGAGCAATCCCTGTATTTTCAATAAAGTATGGCGGTACAGTGGTGGTGTTGCTCGTGCTATTTCATCTGTGGGTGCGCGGTAAGCTTTATCGAATCGTGACGTGGCTAGTGTCCCTTCCCTTAGAGTCCGCGTGACCCAGTTGGGGGATACTATGAAGCCCTACCGTGAAATCGCCGCCCTCGCGGGCTTGCAAGTAATTTGTTTTCTGCTTCTTAGTCACCTGGAGCCGGACTTCTTCCTGCTTCATTTCTACCAAACCATCGTTTACCTGGCGATTCTGATCATGCTCTTTTACATGGAGGACCGCTGGGCTTACATGATCGGCATGGTCGCTCCCGCCGTGTGGCTGTTGATGACGTTCGCCAGCGGATTGCTTGGCGGGGCTGCACGGCAAATCGTGCGGATTGGCCAAGGACATGGGCTGAGCAACCCTGTGAGCTTCCTTGCCGCAGTGACAGCGGTATTTAGCCTGTTGATGATCGCCGCTTGCGGCCGGCGCTGGATGAAGGAATATGCTGGCCTGGGTAAGTCCTTGAATACCTTTGCCGTCAGTTTCGGAATTGTGGCCGTGTATTACGGGATTCTTGTGGCGTGGTTCTGGCACATGATTCCCTTCGTGAGCACTCATAGTTAAGCAAGCTATCGTCGTTCCGTGTCTGCAGGCCGGAGGTCCTGAACTAGTTCTCTCCAGGGCCCCCGGCTTTGGCCAGTTACGCAAGAATCACAAGAACGCGCGGGAAGTACTGGCGTACTGCGAGAGAAGGCTGTAGATTAGTACGGCCCAGCTATTGTCCCGAACGTGGTTACGGGACAGAATGATCCGCACAAACGGCTGCATGCGAGTTGTACCCGGTCTGAGGCGAAAACGCCTCTGCCTTGCACGATATGCCGTCCACCTCACGGCAAAGGGTTCGAAGTAGGCCGAAAGTACCTGAGGAGAAGGTCCCCATGGGCGTTTTACATTTTCGGTATCGGGAGCGCCGCCGAACATTGCGCGTGGCCATGGCCCTGCCCGTGATCGTTCATGGAGCGAATGATTTGGGCGAGAAGTTCTGTGTGCGGGCGATGACCCGCTCGGTCAACAAGCAAGGCGCACTGCTGGTCATGGAGGAAATGGTCGTGCCCGGCCAATCCCTGCTGATCGTCAATGAGAACACCAGCCGTTCCGCCGAAACGCGCGTGGCGCACGTGAAGAGGGAGCGCGACGGCAAGCTGTACGTTGGACTGGAATTTGTGAACCCGGACAACAACTTCTGGATGATGACTTTTCCCATACCCGGTGCGAGACCTCTCCGGCGTCCCATCGGTTCGAAGAATTCGGCGTAATCCAACCTAAATACGCCGGTCCGTGCAGACCTGACTCCTGCGTTAGCCCGAATTTCTCACGACGCACAATATTCTCAATTGCTCTGATGAAAAAAACTCCCTGTCATCCTGAGGGCCGCGCCGTTTGCGACCCGAAGGATCTTAACCGAGACAAGGCGCAAGGCGCAAAGTTGAGGTCTTTCGACCCCGCAAAAGGCGCGGGGTCTCAGGATGACAGCGTTTTGCTGAGCCTGGATAACGTTTCAAACCAACTTGTGAGAAATCCCGGTTAGTGTGTCATCGATAATTTGAAAAGTGATCGCAGCAAGGTAGACTGCGGTTCATGCTTTACATGGTGATTGAGCGATTTAGACCTGGACAACTAGAACGGATCGCGGAACGGTTCGCGCTTCGCGGCCGCATGCTACCAGAAGGGCTGGTTTACCATTCGAGCTGGGTGGATTCGAAGGGCACGCATTGTTTTCAAGTTATGGAAACAGCGCACGAGGAACTATTGAAGACCTGGATAAGCCGTTGGAGCGATCTGGTCGACTTTGAGATCATTCCTGTGTTTAACTCTGCGGATTTCTGGGCTAAGAGGCAGAGTAAATAGGCCAGCCCGAAGCCGACTGGCTAAGGACTCCATTTTTCCCCCAGAAAAAGCAAGACACGAGTGCTGGCCTGCCGCCCCCAATCTGTCTTCGTGCGCAAAAAATGGCACCGCGGCGTGTTCCACCACGGTGCCAGAAAAGAAGGAACCATTCCGATTAGGAGTGGGCAGCGACGAACTGGATGGCCTCGTCGACATTGTGAATTGCCCTGTCGATGTGGCCAAAGGCGCGCTGCTGCAGCCCCTGGGCATAGCCATTATCTTCTTCGTGGGAGATGTCCTGGCGAGCCTTGTCGAGCAA
>Ga0187818_10001236_pt1 | contig 10215 bp, 7 predicted proteins | sample NC_wetland_sal_i_14_FD_130581 | JGI IMG/M metagenome (GOLD analysis project Ga0187818, IMG submission 130581) | Wetland sediment microbial communities from Neuse River Estuary, North Carolina, USA - SO4_3 | ecosystem: Environmental > Aquatic > Freshwater > Wetlands > Sediment | place: USA: North...
CAAAACCAGCAGGTGTGTTCCAGATTCTGGCAGGTTTTCGGATACTTCAGCATGGCATAGAGAAAACCCATCAGACAAAAAGGATAGGGAGTGGTGAGCACCAGTCTCCCACCGGGTGCAAGGTGTTTGCGAGCAGACTCGAGGAACGCCCCCGGATTGGAGAGGTGCTCGATCAGCTCGCCGGCGACAATCGTGTCGAACCTGGAATCTATGTTGATATCTTCTGCATTTCCGACGAACAGGTTCTGGAACCCCTGCGCCCTGAGCTTTGCGACGTTCTGTTCATTCAGGTCAATCCCAGTAACGCACGGAAACTTTTCCCGCAACCTGCCGTGCAGCCAGTACGGAGCACCCGGCTCCGGTACATGGGCTGCGCATCCCACATCCAATACTTTCGGTCCCTGGACATACGGCAAAATAAAGTCGACTCGGTTGTGAACCATCATTCCATCCTGTGGCTTGCGCCGGGCCCCGACAGCAAGCACGCTGAGATTTTCAGTTACGTATTTCCGTGACAATGTTGCGGGGGCACATCTCCGCGCTCAATTTTCGCAAGAATCAGCTTTTCGATCTCGCAGGAGATCTCGGCTAGCGTGGGGTGATCGAAAAGGCTGAGGAGAGTTAGGTCGACTCCGAAGACGTGGCTGATCTTCGTGAGCAACTGCGTTCCCAAAAGAGAATGGCCGCCGAGGAGGAAGAAATTATCGTTCATGCCGACTTTCTCCACATTCAGCAGCGGCGCCACGATGGCGGCCAGGCGTTCCTCAACGATCCCTCGAGGAGGAGTATATTCTTGGTCGCGCAGAGCATTCTCTGCATTCGGAGCCGGCAGCGCGCTGCGATCAACCTTGCCGTTGGGGGTCAATGGCAACGCCTGCATCCGAACGAACACAGATGGAACCATGTAATCGGGAAGATACTTAAGCAAGTGCTCACGCAAGTTCGTCAGGATTACAACCGACCCGGGTTTGCACGCCACATAACCCACCAGCCGTTTGCCGTCGGTTTGATCCTCCTGCTGGACCACTACGCTAGCCTGCACAGCAGGGTGGGCCGATATGACCGCGGCAATCTCGTTGGGTTCGACGCGGTAGCCTCGAATCTTGAGCTGGTCGTCTCGGCGGCCCAGAAATTCAAGCTCACCGTCAGGGCGATAGCGTGCCAGATCTCCCGTCCGGTAAATGATATCCCGAGGATCAGCGCTGAAAGGATTGCGCACAAACTTCTCCGCGGTCAAGGCGGGCTGATTGCGATATCCACGCGCAACCCCAGCACCTCCGACGTACAGTTCTCCGACCGAGCCGGTAGCGACTTGCTGCATGTCGCTATCGAGCAGATAGACGAATGTGTTATCGATGGGGCGGCCAATCGAAGGCGATGGACTCGCCGCTTGCGCAGGTTCCACCGGACCAGAGGTCGCTACGACCGTGCATTCGGTGGGGCCGTAGTTGTTTATCAGCCTGAAAGGCAATGCTGCTGGCGGCCGCTGCTGCAAGGTTTCAGCCCCCGTGAGAAGAATCCGTAGGGCGGTTCCGGATGGCCAATCGAGCAGAATCGTCCGTTCCGCAAGCGGCGTAGGCAGGAAAGTGATGCTGATCTTCTTCTGCACGAGCCAGTCGCGTAGAGCCTCAGGATTGCTGCGGATCGCGTCCGCTGCAATGTGAACACTCGCTCCCGCCGCCAAATAAGGCCACAGTTCCCAGACGCTAGCATCGAACCCCAGAGCAGCCTGGAAGACAGCTCGATCTGCTGGGGTCACCTGAAATGCCCGCCTGTGCCACGCAACTAGATTGGCCAGTCCCCGATGGGTGATTTCGACACCCTTCGGCCGCCCCGTCGAACCGGAAGTGTAGATGACATACGCCAGATTCTCCGGCGTAGGCGAACAATCCACAGGGGTCGCGGAACAGCTGGCAATGCGGCCGGCATCAGCGTCCAGATCAACTAAATCCCACCCTCCTGATTCGATCCGCGACGCCAACGAAGACCTGGTCACAACCGTCCCGACCTCCGCATCTCGCAGCATGAAATGCAGTCGCTCCGCAGGAAGTGCGGGATCCAACGGGAGGTAGGCTCCGCCAGCCTTGAGGATCGCTAAAGCTGTCACGACCAGAGACGGCGACCGCTCCATCAGTAGCCCGACAACTTTATCGGGAGCCGCGCCCATGGACGTGAAATGGTGAGCCAGCTGGTTGGCGCGCTGATCCATCTCTGCATAGGTCAGCAACTCCGAACCGTTCTGGAGGGCCAGAGCATCGGGTGTGCAGGCAGCTTGCTGTGCAACCAGCCGGGGAATCAGAAGTCCGCCCCAGCCGGCGCGCCCAGTGCGATCGGACGGTTCGGTCTCGGAAGCACACCCACTCATCTGGGTGTCAGGCGGCGCATCGAATTCCTGCACGTCGGCGGGATGGTCCATAGGACACATAAGCGAACGAAAGAAGCGCCTAGCTCAGATTAATGCGCCAGGCGCTTTGTGCTTAGCGGAATACGCGTAATGTAATCGGCAAAGTCAGCCGCTGGCAGTTAGCTCTTTTTCTTACTGAGCACCAAACGCTCGATCGTCTCCACGCTGCTGAGGTTGTCGGCGGTAATCTCTTCGTCGCCAATCCGCACTCCAAATGCCTCCTCCAGAAACGACACCAGCCGGAAAATTCCCAGGGAGTCGATAACGCCGTTCTCCATCAACGATTCCTGATCGCTGAAGGACGCGACCCCCTTCACACTGGCGAGGTTCTGCAGAATGAATTCGTGAATTTGATCTTTGACTGTTGGTGTAGCTTCTCTTGCGGTAACCATAGCTGATAGCTCTCCTCGATTTTTTAGAGTAATTGAGACAACGAAACTTGTGGACTGCCAGTCACCGGACCAGCCTGGCCGGGGCGTGAATTAGTTTGGGCCAAGCCGACGCGATCAATCTTGCCGGTCGAAGTCTTGGGCAAAGTCTCCCTGAATTCGATCAGTTCGGGAATCATATAGCTGGGTATTCTGGTGGCGCAGTATTGTTGCAGCTCTGCCGCCTTGATGGAGTGCTGCTCGTGTGCGGCCACCACGGCTCGAATACGATTGCCGACGATTTCATCGGGCACGGGAATCGCGACCGCCTCCCGCACCGCGGGATGACTCAAGAGCGCGCTCTCGATCTCGCCCAATTCAATGCGATACCCACGGCTTTTTATCATGCTGTCCCGGCGTCCCAGAAAATAGTAGTTGCCGTCTTCGGCGAGCGAGACCAAGTCCCCGGTGCGATAAAGTTTTTCTTCAAAATGAGCTTGAAAGCGGTTGGCCACAACCATCTTCGCCGTCTTGTCCGGGTCGGCCCAGTAACCGTACGTCACGGCGGGTCCGCGCACGTAAAGTTCACCGGTCTTGCCTGGCGTTGTGACGATTTCATCACGCTCGTCAACCGCGAATACCTCGGTATTCTCGCAAGCAATGCCAATCGGCAGCTTGTCCATTCCCGCCAACCTCGAGCGTTCCACCTTATAGTAAGTGCACACGTTGGTTTCCGTGGGTCCGTACAGGTTGTACAACTCCACGTTGGGAAGAAGCTCGGCGAGCTGCCGCAGATACTTCATCGGAAAAACCTCGCCCGCAAACAGCACGGTCCGCAGGCAGGGGATATTTTCTGCTTTCAGATTTCCATGCAGCAATAGCAACGTGAGCGCCGAGGGCACGGAATACCACACGCTGAGCCGCTGATTCTCGATGAAGCTTGCCAGAGCGGTCGGGAAAACAGCCAAGTCCTCGGTTATCATAAACACCGTAGCCCCGGCTTCCACCGCGTTATAAATGTCGAACACCGAAAGATCAAAATGCAGCGGCGCGTGATTGGAAAAGCGATCTTCGCTGGTAATGTTAAAGGTAGCTGCGCACCATTCGACGAAAGTGAGGGCGTTTTGGTGCGATAACATGACGCCCTTAGGCCTGCCCGTCGAACCCGACGTGTACAGGATGTACGCTAGGTCTGTCTCGGTGAGACTGACCCGTGGAGGATGCAAGGGTGTGAATTCAGACAACACAGTCCAGGGGAGGACACGAGTGCCGTTAGAAGACTCGTTGGTCCCATCGACCAGAACGCAAAACGCGAGCGAAGCGACGGTCGATTCGTCCAGCAACCCTAGCTTCTCCCGTTTGGTGATCAAAGCCCGGATTCCACAATTGCTGATGATGTAAGCGATGCGATCGGGCGGGGCTTGCGGATCGAGGGGAACATAGACCGCTCCCGCCTTCATAACTGCAAACATGCTGACCACCGACTCGACACATTTCGGGAAATACAGCCCGACACGATCGCCTTTTCTTATCCCGCGCTCTCCTAAGAGGTGTGCGAGCCGATTCGAGCACTCCTCCAGTTCTCGATAGTTGATGCTCCGTCCTCGGGCCCAAACTGCGGCCTTCTCAGAAAACTTGTTCGCACTGTTGCTCAAAAGCTGTTGAAGGATGTAAGGCATAAGTAGCTTAGTTAGCGAGGAAGTTACTGCAGCGCAAATCAGAGTCCGTGCAGACCTGCGATTATTACCTTCTGAATCTCCGAAGTGCCCGAGTAGATCTTGCTGGAAATGGCATCCCGTACTTCGCGTTCAATCTCGTACTCGGTCATATAACCGTACCCGCCATGAATCTGAATGCTATCCAGGCAGCTCTGGATGCAAGCTTCACTGACGTAGAGCTTGGCAATGGAGGATTCGCGCAGAGGATGCTTGCCCTGGCTCTTCAGCCATGCGGCCTTGTAGAGCACCAGTCGGCTGGTTTCCAAACGAACCTCCATGTCTGCAATCTTGTTGGCAATGGCTGGAAATTTTCCCACGGGCTGGCCAAACTGCCGCCGTTCCTGAGCATATTTCACGGATGTTTCCAGCAGCCGCTGCATCATCCCCAGGTGGCTAGCCAAGATACAGGTTCGTTCCCATTCCATCGAGGTGGTGAAAATCGCCTGGCCACATCCTTCTCCGCCCAGGAGATTCTCGGCCGGCACCTCGCAATCGACCAGTGCCACCTCGGCCATTGGCGAGGTGCGGAGACCCATCTTGTGGAGTTTCCGACCAACCACCAGTCCCGGAGTTCCTTTCTCCACCAAAAACGCGCTGATGCCATTCGCTCCCTTGGCAAAGTCCAGGTTTGCGAAAATGATATAAAGATTTGCGTACTGAGCGTTGGTAATGAATGTCTTGGACCCGTTCATCACATAACCGCCATTCTTACGTTCCGCCCGTGTGCGCAAGCTGTAGGCATCCGACCCGGACATCGGCTCCGTCATGGCGTGCAGCCCGATCCACTCACCGCTGATCAACTTTGGCAGGTAGCGCTGCTTCTGCTTCTCCGTGCCAAAAGACATCAGTGGGATCTCCGTCGTCCACATATGGGCGTTGAGGGAGAAAAGCAGACCGTTGTCGCGGCAGCCGTAGCCCAAGGCTTCGAGGGCTGCGACTACGGTCAGCGTGTCCGCTCCGCTGCCACCGTATTGTTGCGGAACTGGAAGCCCTTGAATGCCGAATTGGGCGCATTTTTTCCAGAGGTCCCAGGAGAACTCCTCGTCTCGGTCGCGCCGGATGAGATCGTCATTCAACTCCTCGCGCGCGAAGCGGATCACCTCTTTGCGAAACGCTAATTGTTCGTCAGTCCAGGCAAAGTCCAAAATCGCCCCCACTACCTCTTCTTCAAGCCTTGTGCACAACTTGACTGTTCGGCTGAATCGTCTTCCAGGGAAATTGCTTCGGCCGACCGCCTGGAATTCGAATGCGCGCGGGATTTCCCATGACCGTAGTATTGTCTGGAACATCGGTAAGCACGACAGAATTGGCCACCACCAGAACGTTATTGCCGATCTTCACATTCCCGATCACCTTCGCGCCCGAACCGAAGTACACATTATCACCGACGATACAGCCATTGCCGATCAATACGCACGAGTTTACAGTGCAGTTGGCGCCAATTCTGGCAGGTCCGACAAAAACCGCGCCAGGCGTATGAATGATGAAACCTGGCCCGATTTCGGCATCGGGGGAGACAAAAATTCCCAGTAACATCTGATTGATACGTTGCAGGATCAGACCAGGAATCAGCAGGATCTGACGGATAACTGGGACATGCACTTTAAGCGCCCAGTTCGTATAGCGATAGCACACAACGGCAGGCGTCTCGATGCGGAGCAGGACCCGCCACCAGCCTCGCTCCAGTTTTCGGTGCGAACTGGCAGCCCTAAAATCAGCTCGAAGGTTATCAAACATTTCTGAGATCTGTGGGTCGTCGTTGGGTCGAAAATGCGATGCGGTTAAAGCTTCTTATAGATCGCTTCCGGGATGGGAAAGGTCCGTTGGTTCAGAACCGCGCCCAGCACACGTACTCCGGCGGCCCGGAGGTCCTGAAGAGCCTGACGCGCGGGCTGGCGGCGGGAAGAATTGGCCTTTAGGACCACCACCACTCCATCGGCCTTGGCCCCCAACATGGTTCCGTCACTCGACATGTTCATGGCCTCGCTGTCGACCAAGACATAATCGAACTCTGCACGCAGTTCCGCGACCCTGTGCCACATCCGATCGGAACCGACGTATTCGTAGCAGGTTTCCGAAGAGGATCCGGAACTGACCAACCAAAGGTTTGGGCGCGACAGGGGCGTGACAAATGTTCGAATCGGCTCCGTCTGGCGCAGTGCGTCAGCGAGGCCATAGTGATTTTTCACCCCAAACTGTTCGTGCAGTCCGGGATGCCGTAAGTTCGCATCCAATAGGCATACCGAACCGGTTACCTGGCTTGCCAGCACCTCGGCGGTACGCGCGCAAATCCAGCTGCAACCGTTGCGTGATTCGAGGCCGGTGAACACGACCGTGCGTGGTGCGTCCTTTCCCGGCAACAGGAAAGCGCGCTGCACCACCTTCAGGAGCTCATCAAGCTCGACGTCTCCAATCTTCGGCCCCATCGCGGGTGTGATGGGCTCCGGAACAAAACTTTCTGCCCTGGCGCTAGTTTCCAAAAGGGCTTGTTCTTTCCCAAGTTGTTGCATTAGCTCGAAATTTCGACTCATCTAGTTCTCCGGGTTCTTTCGAAAATTGGAAACGCGATCTGACTGATTCTGCTTTATGGAACCGCTTTGACTGGGCTGCGCCTTCAGATCGTGCCCAGATCTGAAGAACTCCTGAAACCGTTGAATTCTCTGCTGAAACAACGCGCGTCGAGTTCGCGCACGTGCTAGATCTTTGCGCTCTGGGCGAGAGGCGAAATCTGCGAACTGGTACGCGGAGTGATCTTATGTTGATGAATTTTGTAAAGCAGGCCGCGGTAGCTGATGCTCAGCAACTGTGCCGCCCGCCTCCGATTCCACCCCGTCCGCTCCAGAGTCTGCGTGATGGCCTGAATCTCTGTTTCCGCTCGCAGGCTGCGCAGAGAGACGGTGGGGCTTGCGGCAGCTACTCTAAACGTAACTTCGACTGTGACCGGATCGTTGTTCGCTTGCGATTCGGCGCAAGGACCGAGCCGCTTGTCGTCGGCTGTCAACTTATCCATAAGCAAAACCTCCTACCCGCAACGGCGAGGGCCGTAGCAAAGCCCGGGTAACACACCCGCTTCACCCGGATTGTCCATGTCTTATTTCAAGCACTTCCTGGAAATGGCCCATTCCGTGAGATCCCAAACTTGAGGCTAGGGTCGGCGCGATTCCCGATAACCCAGTAGGGCCCCACAACTCATAGCTTCGCCCTCTCAGTCACATTCGTGACTTCCCGAAAAGCCTACTTCAGTGAATCCTTCCCCACTGCCGGTCTGCAGCTGGATGCTCTCGGAACTGCCAAGCACGCGCCAGGTTGAGCTACAGACAGCACGTGGGTTGCCAGCGAGCCCTGTACACGTCGCGTAACTCTCTGGCACGGTTAAATCTGCAAAAACTCTGACTCTACGAAAATCCCGGCTCTCTCCCGATGGGTGGTTGCCTGGTTTCGTACCGAACAAAGTTGCAAATTCCTGCGCATATGACTCTAGGCACCGCTCCGCTCTAGGACATGTTCAGGGGATTTACCTCGTAGGCGCTGCACCACCACGGCGGACAAATTGGCACAAACATACAGGAGGTTGCAAGTTCCTGCAAGAGTCGAAATCACTAGTGACTAAGGACTCTAACAGGGTGGGATGCCTGCTGGACGGCGGTCCGGGGGCAAGAGGCCAGGCTGGTTGCCCACGAAGCCAGCAGACCCTCGCCGCTCCGCCCGAAAGGTTCATCTTGGAGGTGAGGACGCTCCTGATGCCACCGCGTCCAGCTACGGCTGCGCCAGCCAGGGTTGCCGTGGCCGTCACCCATGGTGAACCATCGAGTATCGCGACGTCACGCGCTGACTTTCATCGCTTTTCTTTTGACATTTTGCTTGTCCGATAGTAAAAACCATCTACTTGGGTTTGCACCTCAAACCTGGTTGTACTCCCCTGAATTCAGCAATGCGTAATGCGTGAGGAGGCCCGGTGCACCGTGGTGGTAGGGTGCGGTGGTGTGTCCAGGTGACGCCCGGCGAGTGGCTGCTGAGAGCAGCGAAACTCGCTCTCCAGATGCAATCGACGACGGCCCACAGCTGATCCAAGAAATCCAATTCGAACCATCTTCCCTCACGGAGGCGAAGTAAGACATGCGCAGGAACCTATTCCCGGCGGCGGCAATTTCAATCTTTCTTTTTTCTCTTGCGCTGGCGGCGCCAGCACAGAACACGATCACCACCATCGCGGGCGGCGGGCCTCCGAACGGCGTGAAGGCAACCACCGTGCCCATTGGCTTGCCGTGGGATATGGTCCAGGATGCCGCAGGCAACACCTACATTTCGGATAATTTTTCCAATCGAATCTTCAAGGTCGACACCAGCGGCAACTTCAGCGTCATCGCCGGAACCGGGCTCAACAATGAGACCGGCGATGGCGGACCTGCGATTGCCGCGACGCTCAGCAGCCCGGAAGGCATCGCCCTGGATACCACGAGCAACGTTAACACTAAAGGGGCACTTTACATTGCCGATACCGGCAACAACATGATTCGGGTTGTGAACACGAATACCAGCGGCAATATTACCCTGTTCAACGGAACCGGCGCTGTGCTTGTGGTCCCGGCCGGGCAGATTGCGGTGGTCGCCGGTACCGGCGCCTTCTGCACTGCTCCTCCATGCGGCGACGGATCTTTGGCGGCGTCTGCTGAGCTCACGCCTGGAGCTGTGGCCGTGGACTCCTCTGGAGACATTTTTATTGCCGACACAGGCGACCCCAGTCTCAAGAATGGCATCGGCGAGTCCGTTGTTCGCGAGGTGGCGCAGGCCAGCGGCAAAATCTCTACTGTGGCTGGGAGCTTTGCCCACGGCTATTCAGGCGACGGCGGCCCCGCCACGGCCGCACAGCTGAATTTTCCGCAGGGGCTGTATCTGGACTCTTCTGGCGATATCTATATCGCGGACACGAACAATGCGGCCGTCCGAGTGGTTAACCGATCCGGAGCGACGAAATCCTTTTTCGGGGCAGCGAATGTACAGAACGGGAACATCGCCACCGTGGCAGGCACGCCCCCAACTGCCTGCGCCGTCCCTGGGAACTGCGGCGACGGAGTTACTGGCGGCGCGACTTCCGCCCAGCTCAACGGTCCCATTGGCCTCTTCTTGGATGGCGCGGGAAATCTTTGGATTGGCGATACGGGCAATGCCGCCGTCCGACGAGTCGATTCCGGCGCCACGATACACCTAGCGGCGGGAAGCTACACCCCGTGCGGTGCTGCTCCCTGCGGCGATGGGGGCCCCGCGACCGGTAGTACGGCACAGCCCACAGCGGAGCTCACGAATCCGAGCGGAGTGTTAGTCGACGGCTCCGGCAACCTTCTCATTGCCGATCGACAGGACGACGCCATTCGCAAGGTGACGACACCAACCACCAGCGGCAATATTTCCACGCTTGCCGGGGTCATCTTCAACGTGTCCTACTACGGTAATCCGGCCCCGGGCACGAGTGCCGAACTCAACACCCCGGAAGGCGTTGCCACCGACAGCGCCGGAAATGTGTACATTGCAGATACCGGAAATGGCGTAACTCGCAAGTGGGATGCGCAGTCCGGCAATGTTTCCACCGTTGCGGGAAACGGGGCAGGTTGCACGAAACGTCCTTGTGGCGACCTCGGACCAGCTACCTCGGCCCAATTCGTGTCACCCGAAGGTGTATTTACCGATCACAATGGAAACATTTACGTCGCGGATGCCAATCTCAATG
>Ga0187818_10001238_pt1 | contig 10213 bp, 4 predicted proteins | sample NC_wetland_sal_i_14_FD_130581 | JGI IMG/M metagenome (GOLD analysis project Ga0187818, IMG submission 130581) | Wetland sediment microbial communities from Neuse River Estuary, North Carolina, USA - SO4_3 | ecosystem: Environmental > Aquatic > Freshwater > Wetlands > Sediment | place: USA: North...
GAAAGGAATTGGAACCCGTGAGAAAAGCGCTTCGTCACCTCAACTTGTGCGGCATTGTAATTACTGCTGGCGTCGCTCCCGAGGTAGTTGCCTTGATCGTTGGAGCAGCACATCAAGGTGGTGCCAGTGGTGGGATCGATGTACCCGGGATAACTGAACTTGTTGTACAGAGGCCTGCGCTGAACCGATGGCGTAACCGGTACAAAGGCACCGGTCGCCGAGGTTGTACCGGGGCCGATAGCGGGATTATTTATGTTGTAGGTTGGTCCATCCCCGGCGAACACGTGCGTGCCTTTGTTGCCGATGTAGGCCACCTGCAAGGTGGTAGTGCTAGTGATCTGGTGTTCCACGGTTGCATTCCACGCATCCAGTTCGGGGAGGCGCTGGAATAAGGGCCGGATATGCGGCTGCACACAAAGCTGGGTATTTGCGCCGTTGACGAAAAATGCACTCTGATAACAATTTGGCCCCGCCACCGGAAGCACTCCGCTTGCAGGTATCGCCGGGAAATTGAACACTGGCGGACCTTGCGCGAGGGTAAACGCGGTCAGGTTTGGCGATGAATTCTGCGCCAACTGAGCGGCAAGTACGGGCAGCGTTTGGGTAACAGTGTGCCCGAAATTCGAGCCAAACACACCCATATCATAGCTGCGGCCGTAGCCCATACGGAGGACAGTTTTTTCTGTTAACTGATAGGCAACGCCGAGTCGCGGCGCGAAATAATGCCAATCATTTGCGATGTTTCCATTCAAGCCGAAGGGACCGTATCCGGCTACTCGATCGAGGCCTTGAACGATATTTGCGAATCCGCCATTTCCCTTGGCGTTTACATATTCCGGAAAGTACACCTCCCAGCGCAGGCCGTAATTCAGCGTAAGCTTGGAGGTCGCCCGCCACGTGTCTTGGCCGTAATAGAACATTCGATGCTGCCGCTCCGCCGCGTTGACCGTGGGGCTGACGTATCGGCTCATCTGCGTAACATCGCCTAGTAGGAAGGTCGCCCAGTCGAGTCCGCCGGCACCGCCGTTTGATGTGGTGCGATAGTCGAAGGTGTAGTCGCCGGCGCGGTTGGCATCGCTGGGCACGCGCAGGTTCATGGCGTAGCGGACATCGGCGCCAAATTTGAATTGGTGGTTGCCCTTGATTTTTGTCCAGTTGGTGACCCACTGGAACTGCTGCTCACTCTCCAAGAGCGGGCAATTGCAGCGGCCTACTCCTAAGCCATCGCCCCAACTTACGGTCGGATTGCTGAACGCACCGGTATTCGCCGAGGAACTGGAAACCGTTTGATTAAGCAAGAATCCGCCGAGACCGGAGGTAAAGGCAGCTTCGGGACCGGTGAGGTTAGCATTAGGAATGCCGAACCCGGTCATGGGCGTGGTGCCGGCGTCTGGTTTGAAGGTGTTCGGGTTATATTTGAAATATCCAAAGCGAAAGTCCGCGAGAAGGCTGCTACTGATCGTCTTGGTGACCCCGGCCGCCAAGCTATAGTTGTGCGTGTTGGAGCCGCCTGCCAGCCCGCCAGGACCGAAACCAACGCCGCCCAAGGCGCCATATGAACCCAAGCCTTCGACGTGGAAATGGTCAAAACTGAAGCGCCCGAAAATTTGCACCGTAGGCTTGGCATTGAAGTCGACGCGTGCGTCAAAGCTGTTCTGGGTATAGTTGCCAGAACCCGAGGCAATATAGTTGTTGGTTATGCCGCTGGTTTGGGGAGCGGGGAAAAGCTTCAAAATAGCGGCGGATTGCGACGAAATCTGACCAATAGGAACTTGGTTATTCACATACGCGGTGCGGCCTGATCCGTCGACCGGGCTGCCGGTGGTCGGATTGTAAGCTTGTCCACCTCCCTGCTCTGCCGGCGTCAAGTACTGGCTGAGATCACAGAAGCCAGGCGTTGCGCTCGTGGCATTGGTTGCAGGATTACAAGTCTGCGCCATTTCGGTGGTGGGGACAGTTAACAGATTCGTAGTTCCGTTGGTTTCTCGCGTGCCCTGGTAATCGCCAAAAAAGAATAACTTGTTCTTGATGATTGGGCCGCCGATTGTCCCTCCAAACTGCTGCCATTTGTCCGACGGTATGAACTTGCCGGTGATTGGGTTGGGGGCATATTGGGTGAACGGATCGCGCGCTGCGGTAGCATCGGTTCGCCGAAACCAGAAGCCACTACCATGCAGGTCGTTGCTGCCGGACCTGGTCTGAACCGTGACCACTCCTCCGAGCGCCTTGCCAAACTCGGCATCGTAGTTCTGGAGCGTCACCTTAGTTTCCTGAATCGCATCCAGATTCGGATTTACGACGATGATCCCCAGAATGGGGTCCTGATTGTCCGTTCCATCCAACTCAAACGCGGTGCCGCTGAAGTGTTGCCCGTTAACAAAAATCTGCTGGCTACCTTGCGGATTTTCGGTTACTGCGTGGCTCCATCCCACCATTTTTTGCGTGCCCGGGGACAGCAACTCAAACGAGGTGAAGTTGCGGTTCATGATCGGCAAGTCTTCGACATACTTTTGATTAAACTCGATAGAGACGTCGGCTCGATCTGTCTTCAGCTGTGGAGCTTCGCTGGTCACTTCAACCGACTCGGTGGCGGAGCCAACCTGGAACTGTCCGTCGACGCGGGCGGCCGCGTCCGCGGAAACCGCGATATTTTGCTCGTCGATTGTCTTAAAGCCTGAACCTTCGATGCGAACGTTGTAGGTATCCGGGATAAGGTGAGTGACCGAGTAGTTGCCACTGTCGTTCGTGGTAGCGGTATCGATCGTGCCCTTGCGCGCATTTGTGACCGTGACCTTGGCATTCGGAACCGCAGCACCGGTGGGGTCGGTCACGGTACCGAAAATGCTTCCGAAGACAGCCTGGCCGGAAGCTGGAGGAACCGAAACGATGAGAAAAAGGGAAATCACTGCCACAAGACTCGAAACGGAAGACTTTTTCATTGCATTCCTCCCCGCAGGCAATCTCGATTCGAATTGCTGATCCATATTGCGGGCCAGCAACAAATGCACGGCGCTAACGCGGCTTTCTTGAAACTCGGCAAGCAGAGTGGACGCCAATGCGAAAACACACAGCCCCACGCCCCGTTCTGACGTAGTAGTACAAAACCACTACTTGACCGTGCCACGGAAGTTTCAAGAGGTTTGATACAGTGTCAGCAAGATAAATTGCAGGCTTGCAACCACATAGAGACCTTGTTACGCTAATGTTACATGGCTGTGACTCGGGTCCATCTGGCGGATAGGGACCAATACCTGGAACAGATTGACAGGTTAGTCAGGAGCCATGTCCTCCACGGCTCTGAATCCCTGTGTAAGCTTCTTCGCTATTTGGCGATGCACGCGTTGACTCATCCGGGCGTGCCCCTGAAAGAGTATGAGATCGCGACTGAGGTGTTTCACCGCCCGGCAGACTTTGATCCACAGTTGGATTCGACCATCCGGGTGCAGGCTGGACGCCTTCGCCTGAAGCTAGCCGAGTATTATGGCTCGGAAGGCGCGGAGGATCCGATCCTGGTCGACTTGCCCAAGGGTGGGTACGTTCTTGGGTTTCATCATCGGACGGCAGCAGCGCAGAAAGGGCTCTCAGTTGCCCCGTCAGGAACTACGAGGCACGAATCAACGGGCGCTCCGCAGACCACTCGCAACTGGGCGATTGCCGTCATTCTACTGGTTGTTCTGCTGGTTGCGGCAGTCGCTGTAATCGTAACCATGATCGCCAGCCGAACGAGCACCCAAGGGATTGCCAGCACCCACGACGAACTCGCGCCCGCCGCATTTCGAACATTCTGGGGAAGTTTCATCTCGGGCCCGGAAGAACCCTGGGTAATCTTTAGCAACGGAGCATTCGTCGGTCGGCCGGAGACTGGAATGCGCTACTTTGATGCCGCTCGCGATTCGCGTGATCTGATTCTGGATCACTACACGGGCGTCGGCGAAGTACTGGCGGTCCACGAACTTGATCATGTATTCGCTCTGCTGGGCCGGCCCATTCTGGTGAAGCGGGGGAGTTTGCTTTCGCTCGACGATGCCAAGAACAACAACTTGATTTTCCTGGGTTCGCCTGCGGAGAATCTCACCTTGCGGGAAATCCCGAGCACGCAAGAATTTGTTTTCCATTGGCTCACATCCGGACCGCGCAAGGGCGACTTGGCGATCCTCAACATGCATCCTCAAGCGGGAGAGCCGGACGCGTTTCTGGCAACCCCATCGAACTTGCCCCTGGCCGAAGAGTATTCCGTCATCGCGCGGGTGCGAGAGAGGAACCCGGCGCAGTCGGTCATGATTCTGGCGGGGACGACGACCATCGGCACGCAAGCTGCCGCTGAGTATATTTGCAGCCCACAATCGTTGCAGGATCTGCTGCACCGGCTGAACGTTACCACGGCTGTGGATTTGAAGCCCTTCGAAGCAGTATTGCGAGTGAAGGTCGTGCGGGGTGTGCCGGTAGCCATGGAGTTAGTCGCCTTACGCAAGACCACCTCGTAGTTTCCCCTACTGTGCTGGCGATTTGAACCGGGGATCCAATTCTCCGGCCTTCTGAAATTCTGCCGCCGCTCCTGCTTTGTCCCCTTTTCTTTGCAATGCCAAGCCCAGTTGATAATGGGCCGGCGCATAGGCCGGATTGGAATTGATCGCGGAACGGAATTGGGAGAGGGCCCCGTCCAAATCTCCAGCCTCCAGGAGGCGTCGCCCAGAGTTGGTGGTGAAGGTTGCGGCCTGGAGGCTGGTCTTTTGCTGGCTGATCTCGGCGCCGGTTTTACTCTCAGTAGCCGCTCCCTGGCTGTCACCCAGTTGCCGTAGAACGGCCGCCAGGGTAGTGTGCGCTCCGGCAAAGTCGGGTTGCAGGCGTATGGCTTCACGAAGCGCGTTAGCTGCTTCTGGCATCTTGTCCATTTGTTTGAAGACGGTGCCCAAGGTGTAATAAGCCTCGGCGTAATCCGGTTTCACGCGGATGGCGTCTTGCAGCCTTGCAACCGCGGTGGCGAAATCACCGCTTTGCCACAACGTTACGCCGTAAGTGTAGTACGCGTCTGCCAAATCAGGGTCGAGTCGGATTGCCTCCTTGAGTTCCGCGATGGCTCCCGGGAGATCGTCCTTGAGCTTTAATGCCACGGCCAAGTCGTAGTGGAGGTGAGCTTGTTGGGGCGAGATTCTTAGGGCCTCGCGCAGCTCTCGTGCTGCGGCGTCAAAATCGGATTTCTGCAGATAGGCGAGCCCAAGATTCCCCCGGATCCCCGTGTCATCAGGATGCAGTTTCAATGCCGTCTGGAATTCCTTTACTGCGGCATCGCCCTGGCCGTATTGCATCAGGGCAAGACCGAGGTTGTTGTGCGCCTCGGGGTCATTTGGAGTTAGTTCAACCGCCTTCGCGAACGCTGTTGCGGCTTTCTCGGGATCGCCTGAACGCTGCAGCAATAAACCATAACGGGTTTGAACGACAGCCACGTTCGGCGTCAGTTCCGCCGCTTTTCCGTACGCCTGCAGGGCTGCGTCGACGTTACTTTTTGCCTCGAGTGCCGTGCCCAAGTAATATTGCGCGGTGCCGTCTTGGGGATCCAGTTGAACCGCAATCTGCAGTGCTGTTTGAGCTTCATCGCTTTCGCCACCATTCAAAAGCGCCACTCCCAGGTGAAGCTGAGCAGACTCATACTTCTGATCTAACTGCAGCGCTGCGCGGAACTCTTTCTCGGCATCCTGTAGTTGCAGTTGCTGCGCCAGGAGCACGCCCAGGTCATCGTGCAACTCTGGCCGTGCGGGCTGCAATGCCACCGCCTTTTTCATCTCCGAAACCGCATCCTCTGTCTTCTGCTGCTGGCTGAGCACCCGCGCCAAAGCACGATGGGCATCAGCTTGGTTGGGAGCCAGGCGAACCGCTTCCCTCAGTTCGTGGGCGGCTTCCTCCAGCGATCCCTTGCTGACGAGCGCTTGCGCCAGGTAGGCGTGCGCAATTGCCAAGCCGGGCCGAAGCCGAGTCACTGTGCGAAAGTGATTGATCGCGCCGTCCACGTCGCCCTGTTGAAGCATCAATTGTCCCAGGGCGTTCTGCGCGTCCGCGTTGCGAGGATCGAGTTTGATCGCCTGTTCAAAAGCCGAGCGTGCGCTCGCCGCGTCACCTTTTTGCATGGCTGCCTGGCCGCGTTGATAAGCGGCCGCAGCGCCTGAGGCTGAGGTCGTCTGCGCCCATGACCACAACACGAATGTGCTTACTTCGAGCACAAGGAGAACCAAGCAGAATCCGGCGCTGCCGCGCTTTCCGGCGAATGGGAATGCCACAGTGACGATAGGTTACGTGTTATGCTGCTTTCCTTCAATACCGTAAGAGACGCAGACGCGGTCAAGCGCGATCTCACTCAGCCGCTTCGTGGAATTGATGCCGGTCTTTATGGAGGTCTGATTTTGTTAGTGCTCATCCGCGTTGCGATTCTCCTGTTGACGATTTTGCTGACCACTGCCGACCCGGGCCTCGCGCAGTCCGAAGCTGGGCCACAGACGCAGCATCCATCGGAATCCGCCTCGGCGCAAACTACAGCTAGCAGCTTCGAGGCTGCTCGCAAGTTAATGCAGGAAGGCAAGTACGACGAGGCCATTTCGCAACTGCAAGCGCAGGCTGCTCAGAATCCAAAGCTGACAGGGCTATCTCACGAACTGGGCGCGGGTTATTACAAGAAAGGCGACTATCTGAAAGCCACGGGCTATCTGAAACAGGCCGTTGAGGAAAATCCAAAAGACAGCGAAGCCGTGCAGCTATTGGGTCTCTCCTATTATCTTTCTGGACGCCCGAACGAAGCCATCCCGCTTCTCGAAAAGGTTCAGACCTGGTATCCATTCGCCAATGTGGACGCGGCTTACATTTTGGGAGTCTCTTATATCCAAGTGAAAAACTATCCACAGGCTCGCATGGCCTTCGCGCGGATGTTTGCCGTGGCGGCAGACTCCGCCGCCAGCTATTTATTCACGGCCCGAATGCTTCTGCGCCAGGAATTTGATCCGATTGCGGAGGAATACGCCCAAAAGGCCGTGGCACTCGACCCCAAACTCCCGCTCGCTCACTTTCTGCTAGGGGAACTTTACTTGTACAAGTCGCGCATTCCCGAGGCCATTACCGAATTTGAAAAGGAAAAAGCAATCAACCCGGCGCATGCTCCCACTTATTACAAATTAGCTGATGCTTATTCGCGAATTCAGAAGTTCGACGAAGCCGAACGCCTCTTGCAGCGCTCCATCTGGCTCGACGCCACTTCGACCGGTCCTTACATCCTGATGGGAAAAGTGCTGGAGAAGAAAGGCGAATTCGATCTTGCAGTGCGCGCCCTGCAGCGTGCAGTCACGATGGATCCCAATAACTCCATCACTCATCACCTGTTGGGCCAAGCGTACCGTGACCTGGGCCGCAATGAAGACGCTGAGAGAGAACTGAAATCGGCCGAGCAGCTTCAGGAGCGTGATAGCAGCAAGCCATGACAACCGCAGACCGGGCTCACGGATGGGAGGGCGGCAACGCTGCGTTCTGTTCCTTCGCCAGCCGGTCGATCATTTCCTTGGGCAGTTCCTGTAGGAGTTCCAGGAAAACCCCGTTGGTCCAACCAAAGCCGACGACATTGGCCTGATATCCGGCGCTCACATGCGCCTCCGAAGAGCGCGTCACCACGTCATACTTTTCGCGGATGGTTCCCTCGCCCCGAAAGTTCTCCGCCACAGTGGAAAGAAATTCGTATGAAATTCGATCCGCATCGGCGCTGTAGCCATAGCGGCGCAGTCCCTCCACCGCAAGCGATTGAAGCGGGGCCCATCCATACGGATAGTCCCACTGCATACCGGTATCATTCGGGCTGGTGGCCAACCCTCCCGGTTGCTCGAAGATTTTCACGTTCCGAGCTACCGCTTGCGCCTGCTGCGGACTAGCCAGCCCCGCCCACAGCGGATAAAACGTGGTCACATATTCGTAGGTCGATCTGGCTCCCGTGCGGAGGTCGTAGTCAAAGAACAATCCCCGCTGATCGTCCCAAAGATATTTGTCGATTTGTTGTTTGCGCTGTTCCGCTCGCTGCTTCCATTGACCGGCTTCGGCGGTTTTACCCAACAACTGGCTGATGGCTTCCAAATCTTTTTCCGTCTTATAAAGAAGACTGTTGAGACAGACGGGAGCGAAATGATGGGTGGCCGCACCATAGGGTCCGAAGCGAAAAGAAATGTCGAACGCCGACTCGCGCATGCTGCGATCTCCCTTGTAGTAATCGGCGCTCAAATGAACCGTGCCGGCATCATCGCACCCCGGGCGCGCCATGGTCTTGGCAACATCGCAGACTTGCACGCTGTAGTCTGGGCCAGCGGCATCCTGCGCCGGCTGCGGGTTGTCCTGTACTACGTAGGTTCGGGATAGGTCGGGATGAAGCAGAAAGTAGCCAATGACCTTGCGACGGAGTCCGGTTTCATCCTGGAGACTTTCGGGAGCCGGCCCATTGCCGAAATCGTAATACCGCGAAAGTCCGGTCGTGCCCGCCAGATGGGACTCACGTATCCACATCTCATAGTCCCGCGACGCGAACCCATAGGCACGAGCGAGCCAGTCTTTGTCCTCATGTCCGGCGGCCTTCTCAGCGTTATAAACTTCCGTGATCATCGACGTTAGAAATGGTGGCTGGGAGCGAGTCAGGTAATACGTGCGATTGGCGTTCAATACTGTACCGTAGTGTTCGATTTCAAAGAAGAAATTTTCCACCATCCCGCGCGCCAACTCGATTCGGTGATCGCGTACCAGCCCGAGAATAATGAAATAACTGTCCCATCCATACATTTCGTTGAAACGTCCGCCGGGCACGACGTAGCTATTTGGCAGGAACAGTAAACCCTGCGGCGAGATGGCATCTACACCCGCCTGCCCAGGGCGCTGAATCACCATGGGCAAGTGCTCAACGCGTACTTTGCAGGCTTGTTCGAGTTGCTTCACAGAATCGGGTTCGGGAAAGCTCGCTGGCAGATAGAGGAGCGCGGCCTCGGGCAGCTTTGGATCGACGATGCTGTCGCACCGTGTCATGGAGCGTGTCAGCACATCCCAGTCCGATGCAATATAGCGCAGCACCGGACCCATGCCGCTGTCCGTTTGCTCCGAGGATGTTGCCCCTGCGTGGAATTCTGGGGCAACCAGGAAGATCGAGAGGATGACAAAGACCCAGATCGAACCCGCCCGACGTGTTCGAACCATGATCGCCGAATCCTCCGGTCGTTAAGCGTACATTGGTCGCCCGCTGCTGGGAAGGGGTGAAGCTCAAAATATTTCTAATCCTTGCATTTTGGGGCGCTGCCGTTGAGACGTTGCAGCAGACTCTTGGCTTCCGGAAGATCGGGATTAAATTCGAGCACACGCAGAACGTAGTCGCGTGAAGCACTGGGCCGTCCAGCGTCGCAAAGGAGCCGAGCGATATTCATTCCAATGCGGCTTTCACCAGGGGCACGCTGGAATGCATCCTCCCAGAGCCTGAGGGCTTCGCGCAACTGTCCACGGCTGGCCTCGATTGCGCCCAGGTTCGTTGCCGCATCGATCAAGGTCGGATCAACGGCAAGAGCTTTCTCATAGAACTCGCGAGCGTGATTGATGTCGCCTTTCTTCTGCGCAGAATATGCCAACGCAGAGAGCAGAGCAGGATCGGTGGGCGATTTTTCGATGGCGGAACGAAGCAAGCGTTCGGTCTCCGGAGCAGCCGCAGTCATGCCGCTATTCACCAGCGATTCCCATGCGAGGGCGAGATCCCGCAAATCTTCATCGGTTTTCTGGGAATCGGGAAAACGAACCAGTCGCGGCAGGACCGGCTGGGGATCCTGCAGAAGCTGAGGAGAGATCTGCGGTCGCCGCAGAATGCGATGGTCGGTCACTTCGGTGTGCGCGACGTCCGCGCTCAAGGAAGAAGGCATGTGGCAGGCTGTGCAGTCGGACTGGTCGCTGTGATGCGTAGCTGCGAGCTTGGCGCCGTGACACGCCAGACATTTCTGACGGTAGTACGAAACGCGATCCGCGGCGGACGGCTCGCTGTGCGGATCGTGACAGCTGGTACAGGACATTAACTCGCCGGACTTCTTCTTACATACGCTTTGCGACAGCGCTTCAAACTGGCTGACCGCTCCAAGACCGGGGCGTTGCTGGTCGGCGAATACAAAGTAACGAACGTAGTCCGATAGCTGCTGCCCAGGCCGATACTCATAAACGTGCCGCCCGGGCC
>Ga0187818_10001239_pt1 | contig 10209 bp, 7 predicted proteins | sample NC_wetland_sal_i_14_FD_130581 | JGI IMG/M metagenome (GOLD analysis project Ga0187818, IMG submission 130581) | Wetland sediment microbial communities from Neuse River Estuary, North Carolina, USA - SO4_3 | ecosystem: Environmental > Aquatic > Freshwater > Wetlands > Sediment | place: USA: North...
ACGCTGTCCCGTACTGCGACGTATTCTGCGCCGTCATGTTGCCGATGCGCAGATAGTCCAGTCGCTCTTCAGTCATGGCCAGGCAAACCAGGCCCCGTCCATGCCTGGCCATGAAGTTGATGGCCTCAGGCGTAACCTTTTCGGCGGCCAAGGTAAGGTCGCCTTCGTTTTCGCGATCCTCGTCATCCACAACCACGACCATGCGGCCTGCGCGAATCTCTTCAATCGCAGTGGGGACATCCGTAAACGGTAAGTGAGGAGTCATAGGTTTCTCGATTGTAGCGCCCGCGAGGGTGCCCCATCCTAACGTCGCGCTTTTTGCGACCGGGGTCCCCAGCACGCCCGCTTTTGGCGTGATGGGGTGGAAGACGTTAGGGTGGGGATTTTCGACGGTGCGAAGCGAAGGCTCTATGTAGTCCCCCCGCGATAGCGAACCCTGCGCTTCATCTCGACCTGACGGCCCCTCAGGACCGTCTCCCAGGCTCCTACGCCGCGTTCAAGTCCCCGCGCTTCCCTGGCGACAGTTGGCCCTCCGCACCGCGAAACAGGTTTCTTACCGCCCGCGCCACCGCGCGGATCACGACCACGATTGCCACCAACAACGCAATCACGATCGAGCCGGCCACAATCGGATGGTGGCTCGCGAACCAGGTCAGAAAAATGGCCAGCGTGTCCTCTCCCGCGCTAAGCGCGATATTCGACACCGGCTCAGGAGATGGCGTCACCGCGACCCGCGCCGCTGTCTTGCCGCCATGCGCCGCCAGCGCAATGGCCCCGCCAGCCAGCGTTGCCAGCAACTGCTTCTCGGGCGAAAGCTGCGCGGCCGCCCCATAGGCAATCAGCGCCGCCACCGGAACCCGCAAAAACGTATGCAGCGCATTCCAGAACAGGTCAAACGCCGGAATCTTGTCGGCGAAAAACTCTACCGCAAACAGCGCCCCCGAAGCCGCAATCACCCACCAGCTAGTCAGGAGGTGCAATCCCAAAGGCAAGTCCACCCAGCCGGCGCGGGCCAGCAATCCCAGCGTTGCTACCGTGGCATAGACGTTCAGCCCGGCCGCAAAGCTGACCGCCACAATCAGGCCGACCAGTTCTCCTGTCCCAAACTTCACGTTCGTAAGCATACTAGTCGGCGGCGTGGCCCGCCATCGTCAGTTCCGAGCTTCGAGCCACCAGTTTCGAGCAGCTAGAGGCGGCCTCTCGGTTCTTGGTTCCCGGAGCCCCGACTTGCGGATATGGCTCTTCGCTGTTTGCCTCGCAGCGTCAGAGCTCGAACCCCGCGCCTCACAATAAGAAAGGGCCGCCATCGGCGGCCCTTCCGGTTATTCCATTCCCCTGTGTTTACAGGGCGGATTCGATCTCAAAGCCCCAAGCCTCCAGCAACGGCTCGGGGATGTACTTGGAGTTCTTGTTCCGGCGCGCCCATTCCCGCAGCCGCGTGGACCGCAAGTACTGGTCGGGGGAGAGCTTATACTCGTGCACAACCTGTTCGAACTCTGTGATTGTGGGAGTAACTGGCCCGATGGGCTCAGGCTTGCCCCAGTTCGGGTTTCCACGTCGCTTAGCCATGTAAAATATACCCTCTTGTTAGTGAGATGAAGACTCTACTTATCCTTCCTCCCTCAAGTAGTTTGATTCCAACAAGCCCCCGGGGGATTCACGCTCCAGCAACAAAAAACGGAATGCGGACCGGCAGCTTCCCATCCCCTAGGCACCCATGGAAGCTATTGATAATAATAGGTTTCTAAACATAAGTCAATAGAAAAATGGCCCTGTCCTTACCATTTTGTTCATCCCCTTTGTAAACAGCTACTTGCAGTCCCTGCCGTGATTCCCCCGAGACGTTATTCGCACCAGCCGTGTCTGGCGCCAGCCAAAACCAAAAACCTCTGATCCCAACTGGAGGCCTTCCACATATGAAAACGCCCAGGTTACCTGTGTAACCGGACAACCGGGCCATTGCGTTGACCGCTGAATCTCATACACTTAGAGTGCAAACGAAGCATGTTTCGGCCTTTGGCCGCGTCGGGCAGAGCCTTTGCCCGTCAGCCCAGAACGACTGCCTCGACTTTGGTCGGGACGGGGCGCCATCATGAACGATTCTGCGTTTCTCGAAATGAACCTGAAGTCCTTATTAGTGAGTTCGGACGAGAAGACTGTACGCATCCTGCGCCGCGTCCTCAGCGACCTCGAAATTGAAGTCGAGCATTGCCCAGTCTTAGAAGATGGGTTACGACGGCTCACCCGTCATCGTTTTGAAGCCATCATTGTCGATTGCACCAATCCCGAGAAAGACGCCACCGTTCTCCGCGCCGCCAAGGCTGCTCCCGTTAATAAGCGCGCGCTCTCAATCATTCTCGTCGAATCTGGCGCCGGCCTTAAGAGCGGCTTTGACATGGGAGCTCACTTCGTCCTCCATAAGCCGCTGTCGGTCGAACGCGCCAAGGCCAGCTTTCGCGCCGTTCGCGCCCTCATGAAGCACGAGCGGCGGCTTCAGCTGCGTGTTCCGGTCCAGGTCCCGGTCGAATGCGTCGGAACGCACCGCTACCACGCCAGAACCCTCGATCTGTGCGAAGGCGGCATGGCCATCCAATTCACAAACCGCGTTGCTCGGGAGAGCGTCCTCCACTTCGCTCTCGAGCTGCCCGGCATGGACAGGAAGCTCGAAATCTGGGGAGAAATGGCCTGGGAAGGCCACGGCGATCAGGCTGGCGTTCGTTTTAAGAATGTTACCGAGGACCAGCGGAATCTGCTTCGCAATTGGCTCAACAGCCACCTCCCGGAGCCCGAACCGGACGACCCGCCCGTCCCTTGCCGGCTTACGAATCTCAGCCTGGGTGGCTGCTACCTCACCTCCAACTCGCCTTTCCCCAAAGCCACTCGCGTCGCCCTCTCCATCCGGACCTCCGAAACCGAAGTTCGGGCCGTCGGCGTGGTGCGCATCTCGCATCCGGAATTTGGCATGGGCATCGAGTTCCTCGGACCCACTCCTGAGTTGCAGGACCAAGTCCGCTGCTTGACCGATGTCCTGCACGCCAACGGCGGATCGGCAGAGGTTCGCGTTACGCCTGACGGCATGGACGCTCCCTCACCTGGCGAGTCGTTGGCCGACCCCGCAATCTCCCACGCCGACGATGCCCTGTTGGATTTGTTCCGGCAGGAGTCACAACTCCCGGTCGAGGTCTTTCTCGAGCAAATGCAGCAGCGCCACCTGCAGGAGTCGCGCTAGGGATCGGGTCATCGCGTGTCCGGCGGCTTGTTCTCTGTCCTGAGTCTGAAGTTCGCTTGCTAAGTTTCTGCGGCTTGAAACCAGCCCCGTTAGGGGCGAGATTCGTTAGCCCAGCACGTAAGTGCTGGGAAGGCTAGCCCCCCGATCCCAATCCCGGAGGGACGGCACGTCAGCCTGCCCAGCCCACACAGTCAACATATGCTGCGAAACTTCACACTCAGGACACTCGTTTAGAATTTACAATAGGTTTGATATGAATCAGTGGCTTGGTCTCGTGCTTTTCGTCGTCGTTTGGCTGGTGCTGACGCAGTGGCTGCTTCCCAAGCTGGGTGTGCCAACCTGACGCAGCACATCCTGCGGGGTCGGCGACCCGGTGAAGCACGACCAATCAGTCCAATCCAAGAAGAAGTAGGAACCCCGGAAGAAACTCCCGTCAACCGTACCTGAGAATACCGCAAAGAGAGGGGCCAGGCCCGAGAAGTTGATCTTTCCCGACATGCTGGAAGAAGGGCCGCAATATTCGCCGGATGGCAAGCGCATTGCCAAGGCGAAACGGTTTCTCATGCGCTAGGGCGGGCTACGCGCCGGCCGCAGTCAATATTGAATTGATCTGCGGCATGGCCGGTGCCGGGCTCCTCATCGCACGACACAACACCCCCTCAGGCGGCCCTCGGAGGCGCGTGGGCGCCCTTGGGCTCCCTCACGCCCCCTCAGGTCCGACATCAGGAGGAATTATTCCGTGGCAGACGGCGATGCCTTTCCAGCAGGCTAGGCAGCCGTCACGCCCACTTTCTTTCCCGCCAGACTGCTTTCGGGGACTGCCGGACGCTTGGCTGCCAGTTCGCAGAGCAGGGCAACCAACGCCAGACCCGCCGCCACGTAGAACGCCATCTGGTAGTTCTTGTACTTGTCGTACATCATGCCGCCGATCCTGCCGCCGAGGAGGCCGGCGACGCCCCAAGCGGTGAACAGCATGCCGTAGTTGATGCCCGCGTTCTTGGTTCCCCAGAAATCGGCCGCAGTGGAGCCATTCACCGAAAGCTGAGTGCCGTAGCACCAGTACACGATGAACACCAGCACGTACAGCGGACCGATGGTGCCGCCCACCTTGAAGAGAATAGGCATGGCGATCATGGAGACCGCAATCATCAGGCGCAGCACGTTGAGGCGCCCCAGGGCGTCCGACATCCAGCCCGAGAAGATGCGGCCGGAGGCGTTGCCGATGGCTCCCACCACCAAGCCCATCGTGGCGATCGCACCACTGGCAATCCCTACGCTTTTGGCGAAAGGCACCAACTGGCTGATCACCATTAAGCCAGCGGTGCAGCCGAGCGCGTAGGCGATCCACATGAGGTAGAACGCGGGCGTCTTCAGCGTTTCGCCCGGGTTGAACTCGTAGGTGGTTGCCGCCGCCTTCGCGGCGGGCGCCGGCGTCCAACCTGCGGGCTTGTATCCGGCCGGCGGATTCTTCAGCAGGAAGGCGCCAATCATTGTCATGACGAAGAAGATCACGCCCAGGATCTGGAAGGTATGTGCCAGACCGTAAGCCGGGATCAGCTTAAAGCTGGCCAACGGTCCAAAGACTGCCGATCCGCCGCCATAGCCGGCCACAGCCAGGCCGACCGCTAGTCCGCGTTTGTCCGGGAACCACTTCGCCATGACCGGAATCGGGGTCGCGTAGCCGAATCCGTTACCCAGCCCGGCGATAACGCTGAATACAACATAGAAGTAAGTGAGCGATGTGGTATAGGCGCTCAGGAAAAATCCCAAGCTGACAAGAATTCCGCCGATCAGCGAAATCTTGAACGGCCCGAGCTTGTCCTGCAGGCGCCCAGCCACCACGAACGTGATCGCGAAGACGAAGACCGCATACGAGAACACATTCGACACCTCGGTGCGGCTCCACCCAAACTGTTTCTGCAGCGGAGCGACAAACACGCTCCACGCGTAAAGACTGCCCAGGGCGAGATTCATCGAAAGCCCGCCCACGACCCGCCACCAACGACTAATACCGGTATTTGACGAAGCATCTGCACTAGCCACGGTTTTTCTCCTTTACGAGAATACAAATAAGAGCAGGGAGCCTGGCTTTGCCCTACAGCCGCCTGGACTCCCGTACGTTCGTCCGAGCTTACAAAAACGTACAGTTTGGGGATGGAACTGGAGGCCACACACGCCGGTCCCAGGTTGATAAAAATACTAAAATCGGTCCAACTCTTTACTTAATCCTTCCGCACGCCCTCGACGGTTTCTGCGTGCGGGGGTGCCCCATCCTCACGTCGCGCCTTTTGCGACGCTAGGGTGGGCTCTAACCTGCGGGCTCCCGAACCTACTGCGCTTTCTGCAAAACTGCGTTGACCGTCAGATCCGATCCGGCCGTCACCGCCAGGTCCCGCTTCCACTGCGCGAACCCCGCCATCGAAATCACGACGACGTGCGTGCCTGTGGTCACGCCCAGAACGGAAGGCGTGCTGCCAACGTATCGTCCATCGAGAGTGACCTCCGCTCCCGAGGGAGTCGAGCTAAAACTGCACTTCACAGTTTCCCGCGGGCGCGTTGTTGCGGCTGCCGCCGCCGGAGCTTGCCCAGTCTTTTCCGCGGGTGCCGCGGCTGACTGGGTCGCAGCGCTGGCGGTGGGCGCTCCGCTTGGCTTAGCTGCACCTTTGGCTGCGGGCGCCGCCGACGGGGACATTTCCCCCGCTACCAGCTTGTACAACTGACTTCGCGCCTTCCCATTGTCATCCACGTAGTACACGGTGATGCCGTGCTTCTCCCTTTTGGCGTCGAAACTTGCGCCTTTGGGTAGCGGCACGCACCTGGAATATCTTGACTCAGCGGTGCAACTAACACGGAAGGGAGGCCCGTCGCCTTCCTGCACCAGCAAGGTATTCACCAGTGGCACGGTTGTACTGGAACGGCAATACGCATCGAAAGTGAGCTGATCGCAATTCTTGGGGACGCCGTTGTCGTCAAGGCTCCCCGATCGAGTTTCAGAATCCAGAACCTTGATCCGCATCGTGTTGTTCCGCGACGCGGCGTTCGCAAACAGGGCCACAACCAACAGAAGACTTGCCTCGAGGACCACCAATCTACTCATACTCATGGAACCAACTCCTCCAAACACTGCGGATGCGACCGTCGCATCCCCCGTTGTCCGGGACGATCCTGGAAGCTGGGTTCGCAGATTCGGTACATTGTGATCCTTTGCCCTGTTGCGCACAACAGATTTCTTGCCGGGCCGATGCTGCAACCTGTTCTATATACGAGCCTTGAAACAGCTCGGCTTCTCGCAACCCCCAGAACGCCCGATACTGGCGTTCTGGGGCTGAGCCGGGCTGTTTCTGTGCCGCAATCGTGGGCATTGGCCCTTGAGAGAATCGGGCCGCTACCGAAAGTGTTCCCTGAAACACGCTCCAAGGAAAACAGATTCCCTTCCGAGCCAGCGCGCGTGTGGCGTTCGACCCTATCCTTGGTAGCCATCACTGTCAGCCGGTCGCCAGCCGTGTTGTCAGCCAACGCCAGACGTTTGGTCAAACCCAGGCCGAGATCTCCAGCAAGCCCGGTTTTGGGCTTGCTGGGGTGGAGGGCCGGGGTCCCCAGCGGGCCCTGTCTTGGCCCGCCGGGGTGGAGGTCCGGAGTCCCCAGCGGGTCCGGGTTTGGCCCGCCGGGAGGAAGTTCCGGTCTAGAACGTGAAGATCGGCCCGAATTCCGTCCGGTGATCTTGCCATTCGTTGGATGGACTTCCAGCAATTGTGTATAGAGGGAGGCCGTCCAGCAGACGGGTGGCATAGATCGACTGCTCGAAGGCGAACTGGGCCCAGTTGTTGACTTTGTAGTACAGGGTTACTGCACCCATCTTGCCCATCGCCATCGGCAATGGAGAAGTGCCGCCGCCGTTGTAGGCGCCAACAAAGCCAGTATTATTCAGGTCACGATTCACTATCTGGTCCTTGCCGACGGTGAAGAAAAGCTGCCAGCCCGCGTTGTGGCCTTTCGGATCGGCATTGAACCACCGGGAAAGCGGCAAGCCAAGCTGGACGAATCCGCCAAACGACCGGATGGGTCGCTGCGGAGCAACCTCAACCGTGCCGCCACAGGTTCCCGGGGTAATCCCGTTCGCCGACGGCGCTCCTCCGGTGCCGGTAAACGTGCCTGAGCAACCCAGTACGGCGCCACCGGCAGCAGCCAGCGGACCGCCATCCAGAGTGGGGAACGGTCCCTGTAAGCCAGTCAGACCGCTTACATCGGTGGCGAAGGAGTTAACTTGGCCGCCGAAGTAGAAGCGCAGATCGCCGCCCTTATAGGCGGTCGCCACCAAGGTAAACCACCGGGTGGGTATTTGCGCCACGATTTGGCCGCCCCACATTTTGCTGGAAGCCTCAAAGCCGTTCGGGAAGGTAGCGCAGTAGTTGGTGTCCGCACACATTTCCGCGTACGGCACAGACGCACCGAGCACGGACTGGTTGTAAACGAGCGATTTGCGCGAGGCACGGAATCCAGCCAGGGCGATTTGCGCCGGGGCAACGCCCTTGGCCGGGTCGAGTTGGTAGCTCAAGGCTAATCTGCCTTCCCACTCGGGACGGGCGGAGTCGGCGCCCTCGCGCTCGCCTTCCCCGATCTGGCCAGGGAGACCGAGCGACCCGAGCTTTAGGATTTGACCCGAGCTGGGCATCATGATCCCACCTTGACCTTCGAATTTGACGTTATGCTCCCTGTTCAAGGTCTGGATGAAGCCGCCCCGCAGTTGTGGCGAACGGGTGTAAGTGTTGCCCCAATATGCGCCATTGAAAGTGGTTTCCACTATATTCATCAGCGCGCCGGATCCGAATAGCGTCCAGTCTTGTCCACCGACGAAGAAGATGTCAGTGTTCTCGCTGGCGTGGTAATCCAGGCGAACAAAGGCCAAACGCAGTTGCGGCATATTGCTGCGAATGGAGGAAACGTCGCGGTTGTTGACTTCGCTGAAGTTACCTTCGAAGTCGCCCTCTATCTTGCCGGTCAGCGTCAGGTTCTTCGAAAGGTCCGGCCATTCGAAGTTCAGCCCAAATCGCGTGGACCGCGCCTTCAAATGGAATTCGGGGTCCTTGGTCGGGCCGGTGCTCAAAATGTTCCCGGAATTCAGGAATAAGCCAGGAAACGGGAAGTCATCGCCATCGGGCATGCTGCTGTCATAGACAGCCGTTGCCTTGATGAAGCCGTAAGGTGCAAGCGTGAGCGGGCCCACCTTGATACCGCTTAGACCGCCGGTCTTGGGGGGGTCGACTGGAAACACCCGAATCGGAACGATTGCCGGTATGAACGTCGGTCCCGCCGGTTTCGCTTCCGGCATCACCTTCGGTGCCGCTGTCTGCGTGATGGCCAACGGAACAATCGGTGACGTCGAGGCTACCAGGTTCGGATCTACCTGCGCCGAGGCCGATGGCGCCGTCAGTGCTTCGTAATCTGACGCGCTGATAATTCCTTTTTGCCGCAAAAGTTCCAGCAGCTTCGCTCTCTGTTCCGCCGGAGTTCCGCCGAGAGACTTCGCCTCATCGGCATTGAGCACCCCTTTGGTCACCAGCAATTGCAACAGCGGATCGCCCGCCGCTACCGTATTTGTCTGCGCCGCCGCTGCCGACGCAGGTGTGTCCTCACATAGCGCTGCCGTACAAATTAGTAAACTGAAGAGAATTAAACATCCGAGAATCTTGCCACTTACTCGCATCCGTTCCTCCTATGATGCTGTGCTGCTCTACTCCACAGCAGCGCACCTCCCCGGTCCAGAGCACGCGGCTCCTGTGCGACCGGGTAATGGGGGCGAATTTTACTACTGATTTCGTCCCAGACAGTGACAGAGATCACAGCTTTCGGTGACCAAATCACCGATCTCTTCTGGGCAGCAGAGGAAAGGCCGGACGTAGAGCGTCTTGTCTTTTGTGATTCGCGTCACAACTGCCCGTGACCCACGTCTCACCTCGGCGCGCTTTTCTTGGGCATAGTGGATGCTGATGGCACGTTTGTTCTGCCTTTTCCGGGTTTCGCAAGATGAAGGGTCGCTCCCCAAAGTCAGCTGCCGATTCAAACCGCCGCTGCTCCTATAATGCCCGTATACCCGTATAAGTAAGAATGAGGAGATTCACGATGCGCAAATTTAAGACCATGGACGGCAACGAGGCCGTCGCATACGTCGCATACCGCGTCAACGAAGTCATCGCCATTTATCCCATTACTCCTTCTTCCAACATGGGCGAGTGGGCGGATCAATGGGCGTCCGAAGGTTTGGAAAACATTTGGGGCTCCGTCCCCCATGTCATCGAGATGCAAAGTGAGGGCGGCGCCGCCGGCGCCATTCACGGCGCCCTGCAGACCGGAGCTCTAGCTACCACCTTCACGGCCTCCCAGGGTCTGCTTCTCATGATCCCCAATATGAACAAGATCGCCGGAGAGCTCACGCCCACTGCGTTTCACGTCTCCGCCCGCACCGTCGCCACTCACGCCCTCTCCATCTTCGGCGACCACAGCGACGTCATGTTCTGCCGCACCACCGGCTATGCCATGCTCTCCTCAAACTCCGTGCAGGAAGCCATGGATCTCGCCCTCATCGCCCACGCCGCCTCGCTCGAAACCCGCATCCCCTTCCTTCATTTCTTCGACGGCTTCCGCACTTCGCACGAGGTCAACAAAATCGAAATCCTCGACGACGACGATCTCCGCGCCATGATCAACATGGACCGCGTCTTCGAGCATCGCCGGCGCGCCATGTCGCCCGACCACCCCGTGCTCCGCGGCACCGCCCAGAACCCCGACGTCTTCTTCCAGATTCGCGAAACCATCAACCCCATTTACGACGCCGCGCCCGACAAAATCCAGGCCGTCATGGACAAGTTCTCGAAGCTCGTCGGCCGCTCCTATCATCTCTTCGACTACGTCGGCGCCCCCGACGCCGAGCGCGTGATAGTAATGATGGGTTCCGGCGCCGAAGCCGCTCACGAAACCGTCGA
>Ga0187818_10001242_pt1 | contig 10202 bp, 9 predicted proteins | sample NC_wetland_sal_i_14_FD_130581 | JGI IMG/M metagenome (GOLD analysis project Ga0187818, IMG submission 130581) | Wetland sediment microbial communities from Neuse River Estuary, North Carolina, USA - SO4_3 | ecosystem: Environmental > Aquatic > Freshwater > Wetlands > Sediment | place: USA: North...
AACGCCAGCTTTTTGAAGGATTGCAAGGGCTGATGAACCCCGAGCAGCTAGCGATGTTGGGAACAGCCCTGAGCGCGGTTCTGAAGGATGTCTCGCAAGTATGCATTTTGCCGAATGCAGCCACGCGTTTGCGGCCAAAGTCGTAGGGCCGTGTCTATCGTGCGCTAGGAATAGGCAAGATGAGTGTCCGCCCTACACGCTTTTCTGCATCCTGATCGCGGAACTGTAGTCTTAAACCAGGTCTTCCACCTTCAATTCTGCCTGACCGCCCTTCCACGAGCTGCGAAACTGGTCCTGCACAAATCCGGCATCATAGTCTCGCCCTTGTGCCTTCAGGGCCTCATGCAATCCGAAGAGCGAGCGCGGGTTGCGCGGATTGCGGTCGAGGTCTTCGCGGAAGACTTTCTCTGCACCGGTCGCATCGCCGTTGATCAGCAGCGCCGCGCCCAGTGGCTCGCGGACGGGAAAGAACCAGTCCGGCGGCTCGCCATATTTCAGCGTGTCCTGAATGGCGACCGCGTCGCGGAACATTCCGATTGCTCCAGCATTGTCCTGCTTCGCCAAAGCGATTTGTCCGCCGAGCACGTTCTCGGCGATCTTCATGATGTCCTTGGCTTTGTTGTCAATCGGCATGTTGAAGATCACATCGGGAGGCGTAGCCGCTTCGGCATCGGCGACGATTTTGTATTCTGATTCAGCCTCGCTAACCTTGCCCGTGCCCGCGAGTGCCATGCCCCGGCCAAAATGCCAGAACACTGTGGTGACTTTCATCTCGGGATCCGGCTTCGGCATGGCTAGGATCTGCGCCCACTTGTGGAAGCGAATCTCCACCGCCATGGGAATCGTCATGAAACCTTCGAGCGGAGGCATCTCCTTCACGTGCGGTCCCACGTGAGCCGCCAGCAGGTCCGCGTTCGTCTTGGCCTCTGCGTAATTCCCATTCATCGCGGAACACATGGCAATGAAGTGCAAGTTGTGGCTGTAATACATCATCGGGTAGATGCCTTCTGCCCCGCTGGCCTTGATGTACGCGCGATCCACGGCCGCTGCCTCTTCGTTCGTCTTGACCGCGGCCGCATAGTCTCCAGTACGGATGTAGACGTGAGCCGGCATATGGACGATGTGACCTGCGGCCGGAGCCAGAGCCGCCAGCCGGTTTGCGCTCGCCAAGGCACGTTCCGGATTGGGCGAAGCTTCGACGGCATGGATGTAATAGTGATTTGCGCCCAGGTGATTGGGATCACGACGAATGACCGACTCCAGCGTGGCCACAATCTCTTCAGTTCCGGCTTCCGGAGTACCATCTGTATGCCAAAGCCCCCAAGGATGCAGGTTCATGCCAGCTTCGGCGAAAAGTGTGGCTGCATCCAGGTCGTCGGGGTATTTCTTCGAGACCTCTCGCATAGCGTCGTTGTAATCCTTGGCGGCTTGCTTGCGATCGGCACCCGGATCAGCGGGGAAGCGCTTAGCCAGAGCGTAAATATAAGCCTGCTCGCTGGGTGAAGCATTGGCCGACAGATCTAGCGCTTTCTGAATGGCTGCGTGAGCCTGTTTGAAACGCTCATTGCTGGCGGGATCGTTGTAGTTGGGTCCTACAGCTTCGGCAACTCCCCAAAAGGCGATAGCCAGCTTTGGATCAAGCTCACCCGCGTGTTGAAAAGAACGCGCCGCTTCGTCGTGGTTGAAGGCGTAGATGAAACGCAGCCCCTGATCGAAGAACTTCTGTGCGTCAGCATTCTTGGTAGAAACTGGATGATGCAGATTTCCCAGCCCTGACACCAGCGTGACCGGTCGGGCATGGCCATGGGCAGAATGATCTTGAGCGACGACAGGGGTACACAACAACAGGCAGAACAAGACGGAAACTCGGCAGCCCATACCGATGGCCCTCCTTAGTGAATTCTAGGAACAGGAACTATCGCTTACGAATGGCGCCCCAAAGACTTGGAGTAGAGTAGCCAAAAATCTCCCAACGCGCAATGGCCGGAAGATGATCTATGTCCGGGAGAAGGAATCTCCAGGGGTGGCTGGTCAGCGGCCGCCGGACTGCCGGAATCTCTCGGCCACGGATTCGGGGAGTTGCTGCTCCAGCCGGCGTGAAAGCCAGTGCTGCAATTCGGACTGATCACTCGGTGCGACGGAAACAAAGCACAATCCGGCTTGCCCGTTCTGGTTGCTCCAGCACACTCGCGAACCGGCAGCGATCGGCGACTGCAAGTCCGGCAGGGTAAATTGCACCCTTCCCTCAACTCCTACCGCCAACGGAACCGGAAGGATCAGAGCGATGCCGTGTTCGCTGACATTGACGGTCTCCCCGGAGAGCTGAGAAGCTCCCTCGGGCTCAATGACTGCAGGCACCACGATTGGAAAGCGGAAATACCGGCGCTTTTCGCGAACAATCAGCCCGTATGCGGCTTTGAAGGTTTGGGTGAGTGAATCTGGATTTAGAGGCCGCTGCAGAACAAAGTTCGAACCCGACTTGAAGGCTGCGCCCGCCTCTTCTTTATTGGTGCTAACGGCAAAGGTAACCGCCGTCCGGTTGGCCGACGATAACCGGACCTGCTCGAAGACTTTGGTCGGCGATTCTCCCAGGCTGAGGTCTACCAGAACGGCCTCGAATTTCTGACGGGCCAACAAGCGCAGCGCTGCCGACACTTCCCCGCACACCTCGGTTGACATCGCCAGTTGCTGCAAGGAGTCGCGAACTTGGGTGATAGCGTCCGCGTCGCCCGAAACCACGAGCGCAGTCCCGATCGACGCCTGTGCGCCCGCGCTGCTCATGGATGCTTCGCCTCCAGCCCAGATTTGGCTCCGCTTTCAATTCGTCAGAGCAAAGAGCCGCAGAGCAATCTATCGACACTATACATCCCCAAGCGTAGGCCTTTGCTAGGGCCTCTGGTTACGAAATTTCGCTAGGACAATGAACCTTCGGGAGGACTCGCTCATCTGGAGCGCCACGGGTATGAAGGGGGAATCTAGGCGCGACCCTTCTTGGCTGCTGCGGCCGCTGCCACTCCAGCGCGTTCCCAGGGACGCTTGGGTCTTTCCGTGGCCGGCTTATCACGATTCTCGACGCGGTCGTAGTGGTAAGCTTCGCTCACTGTCCCCAGCGATTCGTTGTACAGCGTGGGCAAGCCCAGCCCCTCCTTCAACTCCTCGGTGAATTGCTGCAGGGCCTTCAGATGATCTGCGGTGGCTGGAACTTCGGTGCGGGCGGTCTTCAAGAACTGCTGGTATCCCTTGTTGACCAGCTTGGATATCTCGCTGCCGATCAGGTAGCCGGGATAGGCAAACAGCTTCACTCCATCGGCGCCGTTCTTCTGAATAGCCGCGGAGCAATTGTATTTCTTCAGGAACACGCGCCCCTGAGTGCCAGGAGCCTCAATCAGGTCGAAACCATGATCGCGCAACCAATTCAAAGCATCTTCGTACGTACGTTGTTCAACCTTCGTTGACATTTCGTCCTTCGTTTCCCGTAAAGATTAGATGCGGAATCCAGCCAAACGCGTCCGCATCTTCTGTGGAACCAAACAGCATCACTTATAATCTAAGCAAGAGCGGTTCGTGAGCAGTTTCAAGCACTGCACAGGTTACGTCAGTCACGACCGCCGAGCAGTGACTTCATGCAACCTTTCTCCAAGAAGACCACAGAAGTCTCTAGTTCTATGGCACATGCAGCCGGCGGAGGTGCTTCGCCTGCATCTGCAAAAGGGCCGGCGACGAGCTATGGTTCGGGTCGCCCAGAACCGGCTCGACCGAACCTTGGCCAGGCCAGTCTGGACCGCATCGGCAATACGCCCCTGCTGCGACTTTCGCGCCTGACCAAGGATCTGCCGGGCCGAGAGATTCTCGGCAAAGCGGAATGGCTCAACCCCGGAGGCTCGGTCAAAGACCGGGCTGCCGCAAATATTGTGGCGCAAGCTCGCGCCAACGGTCAGTTCACTCCCGGCAAAACTCTGCTCGACTCCACCAGCGGAAATACCGGCATTGCCTACGCCATGATCGGCGCCGCGCAAGGTTTCCCGGTAACCCTTTGCATGCCGGAAAATGTCTCCATCGAGCGTAAACGCATCCTGCACGCGTATGGCGCCAACATCCTCTACACCGATCCTGCCGATGGTTCCGACGGCGCCATCCGGCTCGCCCGCGAACTGGCCGCCAAGCACCCTGACTTGTATTTCTACGCCGACCAGTACTCCAATGACGCCAACTGGCTGGCTCACTACCATGGCACAGCCAACGAAATCTGGCAACAGACGGAAGGACGTATCACGCATTTTGTTTCCATGTTGGGAACCAGCGGAACGTTCATGGGAACGTCGCGGCGACTGAAAGAACTGAACCCGCGTATCCGTTGCATCTCGCTGCAGCCGGATTCACCTTTTCATGGAATCGAAGGGGCCAAGCACATGGCTTCGGCCATCGTGCCGAAGATTTACGATGCTTCGCTCGCGGATGCGGATTTGGGAATCGCAACGGAAGACGCGTACGCGATGGCCAAACGTCTGGCCCGCGAAGAAGGCCTTTTGGTGGGAATCTCGGCAGCGGCTGCTGTGGCCGGCTGCCTGCAACTGGCGCGGCAACTCAAAGAACACGAGCGCGCCGTGTTTGTGACCATCCTGTGCGACTCGGGCGACAAATATCTGAGCGAGAGGTTTTGGGAAGAAAGCTAAGATCCACCACCGAGCCACAGAGAGATCTTTTTCTTTTCTCTGTGGCTCTGCGTCTCTGTGGTGAAAGTTTTATGTTGAAGATCAGCAGAACTGGATTTGACGAGCTTCGCCACCACGGCGAGGAAACCTATCCTCACGAATGCTGCGGCGTGCTGCTCGGCCAAATAGATGGCGATCAGCGCATCGTCACAACCGTTGCCCGCTGTGGCAACACGCGCAACGATTCGCCGCATAACCGCTATCTCATCGATCCCAAGGAGCTGATCCGCATTCAGCGGGAGGGCCGTGAGCGAGGCGAGGATATCGTGGGCTTCTACCATTCGCATCCGGATCATCCGCCGCGCTGGTCACCAACCGATCTTGCCGAGGCGCACTGGTTTGGTAGTTCTTACGTCATCACCAGCGTGGAAAAAGGTAAAGCGGCGATCACCAATTCATTCGAGCTGACTGGCAGCGACGAAGACGATAAGAAGCTTTTGGATGAGAAGATCGAGTTCGGCTAGAAGCGTGTGGGGGGACACCCTTGTCCGCCAAGGGAATCCGCGCCAGCCACCTGATCTGTGGCGATCCGCGCACTTTCGCAGGTTGAATCCTCTCGCGTGATTACGGCATCATGTAAGCCTATGACCAAGATCCTTATCCCGACTCCTCTGCGCCAGTATGCCGGCAAACAGCCGACGGTTGAGGTCAAAGCGGCAAGCGTAGGTGACGCTTTGTCTAACCTCGTCTCCAAGCATCCTGAGTTGCGCCGCCATCTCTACACCGATGAGGGCAAACTCCGCGCTTTCGTGAATGTTTACCTCAATGACGAAGACGTGCGCTATCTGCAGAAAGAAGCCACAGCGGTGAAGGACGGTGATAGTATTTCTATTGTGCCTTCGATCGCCGGAGGCCGCTGATCGATGATTTGCTCACCCATAATGATTTGTGGATCAACAACCCGTCGAATGCCTGTCTGCTGTTGTTGTCTCTTCTGTTGTTGTTGTCGCTAGCGCTCGCTTCGCAATCCCTCCACTCCAATCTAAACCGAGGTTATTATGGCTACTATCACGCAATCCAAACCAGAAACCGTTGCCCCGAACGTTGCCTTGAGTAACGACGAGATCTTGCGCTACTCGCGTCACCTGATCATGCCCGAGGTGGGGATGGAGGGTCAGCAGAAGCTGAAGGCGGCGCGGGTGCTGTGCATTGGCGCGGGAGGGTTGGGCTCGCCGCTGGCGCTTTATCTGGGCGCAGCCGGGGTGGGGACGCTGGGGATCGTCGACTTCGATGTGGTGGACTATACCAACCTGCAGCGGCAGATCATCCACACCACGGCCGACGTCGGCCGCAAGAAGCTTGACTCGGCGGCTGAGAAGCTGAAAGCTATCAATCCTTTTCTGAACATTCAGAAATTCGAGACCAGGCTCAGCAGTGAGAACGCTCTTGAACTATTCCGCGAGTTCGACATCATCGCCGACGGCACCGACAATTTTCCCACTCGCTATCTGGTGAACGACGCCTGCGTGCTGACCGGCAAACCCAACGTTTACGGATCGATATTCCGCTTCGAGGGGCAAGCCAGCGTCTTTGCCACCGAAGAAGGTCCGTGCTATCGCTGCCTGTACCCTGAGCCGCCACCTCCGGGACTGGTCCCGTCCTGCGCCGAGGGCGGCGTTCTGGGCATTTTGCCGGGACTGGTGGGTGTGATTCAGGCGACGGAGGTGATCAAGCTGATCATCGGGAAAGGCGACCCGCTGGTCGGCCGCCTGCTGCTGATCGATGCGCTGGGCATGAAGTTCCGCGAACTCAAACTGCGCAAGAATCCGGATTGCCCCGCCTGCGGCCGGAATCGCACCATCACAAAGCTGATAGACTACAACCAGTTTTGTGGAATCCGGGGCGAGGAAAAACCAGTGGAAGCGAAGGTTCCCGAAATGCAGGTGGAAGAATTGAAGCGGCGCTTGGATGCGGGCGACGATATTTTCGTCCTCGACGTTCGTGAGCCGCACGAATACCAGATTTGTAATCTGGGCGGATATCTGATTCCGCTGAATGACTTGCCGAAACGTGTCAGCGAGCTCGATTCCAGCCGCGAAATTGTGGCCCATTGCAAGATGGGAGGCCGCAGCGCCAAAGCGGTGGACTTCCTGCGCCAGGCAGGATTCAAGAAAGTCCACAACCTGGCCGGCGGCATCAGTGCCTGGTCGGATCGCGTGGACCCGAAGGTTCCGAAATACTGAGTTAGAAAAAAGGGAGGAGCCTGCGCTCCCCCCTTCGATCCGTTAGAGCTCAACTTTACTTCGAACTGCCGCCCATGGATTCGCCGCTGCCCGACTCCTCGCCGATCTGCAGTGCGTACTTCTTCCCGCCAAAACGAACTTCCGAGAGCATCCGGCTGCCGTTACTCTCGCTTTTGATCACGGCCGCATCTGCCGTTGCCGGGCTGCTCAAGTCCACGAGGCGTGCCGGAGTTGTGGCCACGACCTTTTTGCCTTTGAGAAAGCTCAGCTGCACATTGGAGCCAGTGCCTTCCCACCTCAGTGAATAGTCACCGGCGGGGAGATTGGTCCCGTTGACCGTGACCGCACCCAGGGTCTGCAAAGAACCCTTGTTGCTGTCGCCAGCCGCAAACAAACTGGTGGCCAGCAGCAGTGTTAGTCCCAGCAGCAAGCCCTTGGAAATGTTTCTTACCTTCATAAAGCTCCTTTTTCTTTCCCGAAAAGCGTCGGGAACCGCTTCTGGGCGGCTTGGACTCGCTTTCGCAAAAAACTTGCGTTTTCCTGCGAAAGTCCTACAATGCTGCCGCGGGGTTAAGAAGAAAGCGCGAGGCCGCAAGACCTGGTGCTCTCTGCTGTGGGGGCTGCGCTCACCTGGGCCGCCAAACCGAGTGTGAGCCAGTCCCTCAACCCCAGAAGTCTTCTATTGAAAGCCGCGACGTCCGGCTCTCACCCACCGCGACAAGATACGTTGCCAGAGACTTAAAAGTTCCCGCGCATCTTAAATCGCAATCACCACATTGGACGGTCCTTCCTCTCCGCCGTTAGCAGCTTGTGCGTTCCGTAATTGCAACAAGATGTAAATGTTTTGTTACTCACTTGCTCAGATTTGTTACAAGCATCAACAAATTGTTGCATCGGCTTAGACGTTCACTACGATCGCACGTGTCCTTCCATTCGCACATCGAGAAGGCATTGAGGACAAACGTTCGACGGTAGGATGCGGTCAGAGAAGTGTTCGAAGATGGAATACCGCGTTCGGAAACGGACGTGGCTTGCAGGAACCACGTGGGGACAGCCGCCCCCGGCTGTCCGGTCGAGCGTAGCTCCGCAGATTCGCGTGGACGCTGCGATGCAACCGATCCGGATCAGACGAGCTGCAATACCACTTTTCCGAAATTCTTTCCTTCCGCGAGCAGGCGATACGCTTCCAATACTCTCTCCATGGGCAACACATGCCCGATCACCGGGCGCAGATGTCCTTGCGAGGTCCACCCAGCAAGCCGTGTCCACGCTTCGTTCATGACTTCGCGGTGGTTGGACAGGTAGGTCAGCCACAATCCATGAACGCTCGCACCTTTGGCGTAGAGTAGCCGCGTGTCCAATTCTGCTTTTTGTCCCGTCGCGCTTCCGTAGACGATCACGCGACCGAAATCCCGCAGGCAGCGCACGCTTTTGTTGGTGTGCTCGCCACCCAACATCTCAAACACCGTGTCGACACCTTCGCCGTGCGTGAGATCCCGGATCGCTTCTTCGTAGTCGCGTTGCTTGTAGTTGATGCCATGCTGCAAGCCGAGTTCCTTCACCCGCGCGAGCTTCTCTTCGGACGACGAAGTGCCATACATCTCCATCCCGAGCAACTTTCCGATTTGCACCGCCGCCGTACCCACGCCACCGGCGACCGCGTGAATCAACACTCTGGCCTGCGACTTAGCCGGCTCCAACAAGCCCGCCTTCCAATAGGCGAAGTATGCGGTGAAATAGTTCACCGGGAACGCTGCGCCTTCCTCGGGACTCCAGTTTTTCGGAACCGGCCAGAGCAGCTCGGAGCGCGCAGCGGTGCGCTGTGCGAACGCCGCCCACTGCGTATATCCCATCACTCGCTGGCCGTCCTTTTCACGGATGCCGCAGAATTCGCGGCCCGCCACCAGAGGTGGTGGTGGAGTTCCGGGATAGCCTCCGCGGGCCGTCAGGACGTCGGCAAAGTTGAGCCCGCCCGCCTCCACTCGAACCAGTTCCTGCCCGGCGCTCGCTACGGGCTCAGGAACGTCCCGCATTTCGAGCACTTCCGGCCCGCCGAATCGACTGATCACAATCGCCATCATAAGTAAAAAGTCTAACAGCTGCCGATGTGGCAAGCCTGCAGGTCAGCTCATCACAGCACCATGTGACTAGCGTAATCGAGCGAATTGTGGCCGGGGTATATACTTCATGCTGGGATATTTGTGGTTGCCCGTCCGGCTTGCGGACGGGGGGCGGAGCCCGGCTTCATAGCGTTCTTTCATAAGCTCCGCCGCATAGATCGCCGGTCGCGAATAATCGGTTGCTGGGTGGCCGGTGCGGGACTTAATCGGCATTTGGCGATGCCCCGCGGTCCCGGGGAGGTCCACAAGTGGACTTGATACTGGTTCGTTTCTTATTTGTCCTATTTGTTGCGGTCACTTGCTATCAAATCCAACCCTTCGGCCTGACTCCCGAGCGGGATGCGGGGGTGGGAGCACTGATCGGAATCGCCATCGTGGTCTTTGAGTGGCGACTCCGTCTGGTCAGCCTTAAGCGCCTGATCGGGGCGGCCATCGGCAGCATTCTCGGTATTTTCGGCGCCTACCTTTTCGCCCTGGTCATCCGCAGCAGCGTTCAGCCCGGACATACTCAAAGCTTTCTGCAGCTCATGGTCATGCTCTTGATGGCCTATGTCGGCCTGATCGTCGGAGCAAATAAAGGTGACTTGCTGAATCTGGCGGCGCTGGGCGGCATCTTCGGGGGAGAGAAGCAGTCGAAGAAGAGCTACAAGATTCTGGATACCAGCGTCATTATCGACGGCCGCATCGCCGATATCGCCGAAACCGGCTTTCTCGACGGCACCATTGTGATTCCACAGTTTGTGCTGCGCGAGCTGCAGCTGGTCGCCGACTCGGCGGACTCCCTCAAACGCAATCGCGGCCGCCGCGGACTCGACATCCTGCAGCGTCTGCAAAAAGTCGCTTCGGTGCAGATCCAGATCGTGGAAGACGACTTTCCTGCCGTCCGGGAAGTGGATCTCAAACTGATTGAACTGGCGAAGCTCTACGAAGGCAAAATCATCACCAATGATTTCAACCTGAACAAAGTGGCCCAGCTGCAGGGCGTCGAAGTCCTGAACATCAATGAACTGGCCAATTCTTTGAAGCCGATCGTGCTGCCGGGTGAAACCATGAAGGTGTTCGTCCTGAAGGAAGGCAAGGAGTACAACCAGGGAGTTGCCTATCTCGACGACGGTACGATGGTGGTCGTCGACAACGCCCGCAAGATGATTGGCAAGACCATCGACGTTTCGGTCACGTCGGTCCTG
>Ga0187818_10001243_pt1 | contig 10196 bp, 8 predicted proteins | sample NC_wetland_sal_i_14_FD_130581 | JGI IMG/M metagenome (GOLD analysis project Ga0187818, IMG submission 130581) | Wetland sediment microbial communities from Neuse River Estuary, North Carolina, USA - SO4_3 | ecosystem: Environmental > Aquatic > Freshwater > Wetlands > Sediment | place: USA: North...
GCGGGCTTTTCATCTCGCTGATCCTGGCGCTGTACTTCACCCCGGCGCTGGAACTGCTGCTCGAACGGCTGCGCCGCCCGAGCCGAGAGCCCGGCCGGATTTATTCGGCGGTGAACCGCGCCTATATGCTGGCGCTGCGTCCGTTCGTGCGAATTCCGGCGCTGGCGCTGATCGCAGCCGCGGCGTCGATGCTGATTGCTTATGCGCTCTACCGCAGCGCCGGCACGGACTATCTGCCGGCGCTCGACGAAGGCGGTTTCGTGCTCGATTACCGCACGCCAGCCCGGAGCACGCTGGGCGACACCGAGGCGCTGGTGGGCAGAGTCGAGGACGCGCTAAGAAGCACCTCCGAGGTCGCGGCGTTCTCGCGCCGTACCGGCACTCAGCTGGGTTTCTTTCTGACCGAATCCAACCGCGGCGACATCTCGGTGCGGCTGAGATCCAATCGCGGCCGCGACATCTACGCCGTGATGGATTCGGTGCGGCGGCGGATTCTCGCGGTTCTGCCCAACGTCCAGATCGAGTTCTCGCAAGTGCTGCAAGACCTGATCGGCGATCTGTCGGGCACGCCCGAGCCGATCGAGGTCAAGGTCTTTGGCGCCGATCAGCAGATGATCGAAGCCACCGCGCGCAGGATCGCCGACCGTATGCGGGCGATTCCCGGACTGGTTGATATCTCCAACGGGCTGGTGCTCAGCAACCCCGAGGAGCAGGTGCTGGTCGATGAAACCGCCGCGGAACGTTACGGCCTTAACGCCGCGGATGTACGCGGCGCACTGCGCACCGTGGTCGAGGGCACCGTGGCGACACAGCTTCGCTCCGGCGACCGGCTGCTCGATGTGCGGGTGCGCTATCCGGATGATTACCATCGCAACCTGAGCCTGCTGCCGCATGTGCTGATACCGACCGCGGGTGGCGGACAAATCGCGCTGTCGACGCTAACGACGCTGCATTGGACCGGGGAGCGAGCCGAACTCGACCGCGAGCGGCTGCGACCGGTCGTGCACGTCACGGCCAGAGTCGAGGGCGTAGACCTTGGTACCGCGATCGCGCGCGTCAGGGCGAAGCTCGCGCAACTCACGCTGGCGCCCGGCGTGACAATCGAATACGGCGGGCTTTACGCCGAGCAGCAGAAGGCGTTTGGCCAGCTCGAATTGGTGCTGGTAGCGGCGACGGCTTCGATGTTCCTGGTACTGGTGTGGGAGTTTGGCCGGCTGACGCCCGCGATCGCGGTGCTGGTGGGCGCACTCTCATGCCTGGCGGGCAGTCTCGCCGCACTCGATCTTACCGGAATCACACTCAACATCTCCTCCTTCATGGGGATCATCATGGTCGCCGGGATCACGGCCAAGAACGGTATCCTGCTGCTCGACCGCGCCGAGCGCGAGGTTGGCGCAGGCGCTGAAGCGCGCGCGGCGCTGCTCCAGGCGGCGCGGATTCGGTTACGGCCGATCCTGATGACGACGCTCGCGACCGCGGCCGGACTACTTCCGCTCGCGCTTGGTCTGGGCGCCGGCGCCAAGGTCCAACAGCCCTTGGCACTGGCGGTGATCGGAGGATTGGCCTTTGCGCTGGCCCTGTCGGGGCCGCTGGCGGGCGGAATCTATTTGATCGGCACAGGCTCGAACGTCACGCGGCTAAGCCCATAGGCCGGATCCGCGCGGGCGGCGATCATAAGGTCGGGGATGCGCGGGTCAAAACCAAAAGGCCCGCGCGTGAATCACGCAACGGGCCGGAGTATGCGAAACAAATCCGCGCTCAGAAGGCGAAAGGCAGCAAGCGGTAAGGCACCCGCGCCATATACGCGCGATATTCGCCGTCCTCGCTCAGCAGTTCCTCCTCCTGCGTGATCCGCCACATCATGAACGGCAGGAGGACGAAAATCGTCAGCGCGTTGCGCGCGCTCGGATAGATCATGGCGAACCCGACCGTGAGCAGCAGCCAGCCCAGGTAGATCGGATGGCGCATCAGGCGAAACGGCCCGGAGCAGACGATGCCGCGATTGGCGGGCAGCAAACCGAAGCTGCGTCCCAGATAAATGCGCGCGAGCTGGGTGAAACCTACTCCCACAAGTTCGACCGCAAGGCCGGCATCGTGGAGCACCCCGACCGAGGGAACGCTCGGGCGGATCAGCATCGGAATCAGCATCATGCCGGCGGTCGCCGCGATCGTATGAACGTTGATCACCACGCTTTTCGGGGGCAGACGCACCAGCGAGAAGACCCCCATAAGCGCGGCGCCCGCAGTCCAAATAATACCGGCCGCGTCCGTGCCGTAGTTGTTGCCTACGCCTGGCAACAGTGCTCCGAAAAAGACCATCGCAAGGCAAATATTCGAGGCCGCATTGGCCAGCCCCGCCCGGGTAAAAATCGGCTCGCACGAGATTTGCGCCCTGTCAGCCGTGACGCCGGTGTCGCCGGATATGGCCACCACTTCCGCCGCTTCAACCGCTTCGGTCATCTCGCAGACCCCGAGCTGTAAGTTGCCTTGTGGCATTGTTGCGTACACCACGATCGGATTCAGGGTAGGCCATCTGGTGTTTCAGGTTAAAACTTTGGCGGTGCTTGCGGAAGCTTGATTTCGTTCCGCGGCCGACCGGAGACCATCCTATGACGCGCGTCAGTTCTGATAGCACCTTGCCCGCTCATGAGTACCTGCCGCAGCAAAGTTCGAGCCACCGAATCTGCCGGTCGTGAGTTCCTCAACCGATCTTTGAGGTTCCTGTCGCTCGGTTCTCCTCGGGCGCTCTCATCGACCAATCATCCGACGCCCTCAATAGTAGCGCGTGATGATGCTTTAAGTCAAAAGTAATTAATAAGACTAGCGTTACAATGCGTGACCGACCCGAACGGGCCCTCGGCTCCATTTGCCTAATCAGACTCGGCCAGCGGCGCTTCCAGCGAAAGGCCTGCTCCAAGCGGCACCAGGATGAGAAACCCGATAATCCCGGTTGCGCCGCCAAGGATGGCGGCCCAGAGGTAATTGCCGGTGCGATCGATGATAAAGCCTGCGAGCGGTGGTCCGCTCAAGGCGCTGATCGAGGAGCCGGTGTAAAGCGCACCGAGCATCGCGCCCAACCCCCGCACGCCAAAAAGTTCGGCCACCACTGCGGGCGACAACGCGATCATTCCACCGTACGCCGCGCCCATCGTGATTGCGAACAATACGAGCACCGCGTAGGAATGCGAGAATATCCAAAGCCCGTAGCTCAGCCCCAGCAAGAGCATACTGGCCTTATAGAGCCCGATAATGCCGGTGCGATCGGCGATCGCACCCAAAGCCAGCCGTCCGGCGATGCTGGCGGCGCCGATAAAGCCGACCAGCGCGGCGGCCCCGACCTGGCTGGCGCCGTGGCTGTGGGCGAAATCGGGCAGAAAGACGAACGGCATGTAAATGGCTATCGAGGACAGGATCGAAGCCACGTACAGCATAATGAAGTTCGGCGTGCGCACGGCGCGGCTCAGATGCAGATGGCCGCGGGCGGACGCCACCGGCGCAGCTTCGGCGGTAAGGCCGCATCCGATCAGCATGACGGCGCTTGTCACACCCAGAATGGCGTACGCGGTGCGCCATCCGTAGCGTTGAATCAGCACGGCCGCGAGCGGCGCCACCGCCAGCGCACCGGCACCGATGCCGGAGGCGGCGAGGCCTAGCGCGGTGTTGCGCCGGCGCACGAACCATCCCCCGACCATCGCCAGCATCGGCACGTAGGTGCATGCGACCCCGATGCCGACGCCCAGACCGTAGGTAACGTAGCCGATCCACAGGCGGTCGATGCAGGAAGTCGCGATCAGGCCGGCGCCCATCGCAAGTGCGCCGGCGATCACCACCCGGCGCGGGCCGAATCGATCCGCCAGGTGGCCGCCGGCGATGCCCAGCAGGTTGTAAAGACTGGCGGTGATCGAAAAGACCGCGGAAGTATTGCTCCGGCTCGCGCCGAATTGGACCGCCATCGGCTTGAAAAAGGCGCCGAAGCTGTAGACCACGCCGAAGACTACGAAACAGGTGACAAAGGCAGTCCCAGCCATCACCCACGCGCGTGGCGAGTCGATTTCGCTGCGATTCGAATGATGCATCTGCGAATTGCAAACCTGGCAAAGCGGGGCCACCTGAGGCCGGCTGTCCCGCCTTGTTCACACGGCTATGCGCACGACGGAACGATGGTTTATACGAATCGGTATGAGCTACTGCAAGATTGCCCCAGGTCATCCGCTGCATGGTCCCTACCATGACCGCGAATACGGCTTCCCCGTGAGCGACGAGACCGCGCTGTTCGAGCGCCTGGTGCTGGAAATCAACCAGGCCGGGTTATCGTGGCTCACGATTCTCGCCAAACGAGTCAATTTTCGGGCGGCCTACGACAACTTCGACGTCGACAAAGTCGCGGCCTACGGCGCGCGCGAGCGCACGCGCCTGCTGGCCGACGAGGGCATCATCCGCAACCGGCTCAAGGTCGACGCGGCCATCACAAACGCTCGCCGGTTAGTCGAAATTCGCGCGAGCCACGGCTCGTTCGCCGCGTGGCTCGACCATCATCATCCGCTGCCAAAGCCCGAATGGGTAAAGCTGTTCAAAAAGACTTTCGCCTTCACCGGCGGCGAGATCACCGGAGAGTTCCTCTTGAGCACCGGCTACCTGTCCGGCGCGCACGATCCGACCTGTCCCGTCTATGCGACGGTGGCGCGGCTCAAGCCGCCGTGGATGCGCGCGCAAACGAAAAAAAGACGGCGGACAGCATGAGCGCCATCCGCCGCCGGTTCGTAACTATCTGTCTCCGCGATTACTCTCGATCTCTATTTCGCGCTGCCCGGCTCCAGGTTCGGCGCGACGTCCGGGTTCTCGACCTGCCCGCCGCATGCGCGCGCGAGCAGCGACTTGACCTCTTCCGCAAAGCATTGCATCTGCTCCTCGACCTCGGGCCCCTGAAGACCGCCGATTTCGAACCAAGTATGGAACATGAAGTCCTCGTAACCGCAGGTCTCCTTGATCTTCATGATCTCGGCGCAGACGTCGGCAGGCTTGCCGAAGAGCGCGATCTTCTTCCGGATGAGCGAGTCGGGATCGATCTTCTGGTTGAGGTCGACCGGCTCACCCTCCTCGCCCAGCACCGCCGCGAACCCGAACGGTCCGTAGTAATCCCACTGTAGTTCGAGTCCCGCTTTGAAGCGCCTGAGTTCGCGCTCGGGGTCCTGACCCGGCAATACGAGATGGATATAGCGCGCGGTTGCGATTCCGCGGCGCTTCTCGGCGTCCCATCCGAACTTCGGACGTCCGCGATTGAGCCGGTCCGGCCAGCCATGCTTCTCCGACTCCTCGAAGTACATCTCAACGTTCTTGCGCAAGCGCGAGGTGATCTCGGCAATGAAGTAACCATTGATACCGCGCTGCGCCGCCCATTTGATCGAGCGCTCGGTCGTCAGCGGCTCCCAGACCTGCGGATGCGGCCGCTGGATCGGCTGCGGAAAGACCTGCAACTCCCGCAGGATCGTCGCGCTCTGTGTCACCGGATTGGCTCCGCCGTAAGGATCGGGCGCGCCCAAGCTCAGGACCTGGTCCAGCCGCCGTCCCGCCTTGGGCATCGTGAAGTACGCGATCGTCTGCTTGTGATGCCACCGCGTGAAGACCGGCGGAATCGTGAAGAACTGGCCCTGATGCGAGAATGACGGCTCCGTCCACGCCTTGATGATGATCTCGTAGGCCTCCTGGTAGTAGGCGCGATTACGCTCCTGGTCCTGGATCGTCGAAAACGGCCAGCCGAAGACTTCCGCCTCGCGCGGCTGATACCCGCGCCCGATGCCGAACTCGAGCCTTCCACCGCTGATTACGTCGAGCATCGCAGCCTGCTCGGCGATTCTGATCGGATGCCACCACGGCGTTATATTCGCCGCCTGCCCCAGCCGGATCCGTCGCGTACGCGCGGCGATCGCGGTCTCGGCCAGCAGCGGGTTCGGACTGAACTCCGCGCCCTCCGGCTGGAAATGATGCTCGGTCATGAAGAAATAGTTGAAGCCCAGCCGGTCAGCGAGAATCCCCTGCCGAATCTGGTTGATCAGCGTGCGTTGATTACTCGCATGCACCTCGGCCAACGATCCGTCATTGACCACCACTCCCGACGGCGTATGCACCACCGGCAGGTCGCTCGCACCATTGTGGAATACTCCGATTTCCAGCATTTTCCTTCTCTCCGGCCGTCATCCGGCCCGCTCTTGATTCAAGCGTTAGACCGCCGTGTAACCCCCGTCAACCACGTACTCGGCTCCCGTCACGAACGACGCCTCGTCCGACGCCAGGAACAGCACCACCCACGCCACCTCTTCGGGCGTTCCCGCCCGCTTCATCGGCGCCATCGCAATTATCGGTTCGAGTTCCTGCGGCGTGAACGGCTCGACCATCGGCGTCATGATCACGCCCGGATGCACCGAGTTGACCCGGATCTTGTCGGATGCGTATTGGACCGCGGCCACTTTGGTCAGGATTCGTACCGCCCCCTTGCTGCCATGATAGGCGGCGGAACCGCTCGACCCGATCATTCCATAGATTGACGAAATATTGACGATCGACCCGCCGCCACGCTTGCGCATCGCCGGCACCGCCGTCCTCATCCCGAGCCATACGCCCTTCTGATTGATATTGACGACCGAGTCCCACTCCTCCTCACTCGTATCCTCGATTCCCTTGGTACTCAGGATACCGGCGTTGTTGATCAGGATATCGAGTCCGCCGAACTCACGCTCGCACGCCGCAACGGCGTTGCGCCAGTCCGCCGCGCGTGTGACATCCAGATGGATCGCCACGGCGACGCGTGCGCCCGCCTTCGCGTTGATTTCATTCGCAGTGCTCGCCGCATCGATCACATCGCCGACTACCACTTTCGCCCCTTCTCCCGCGAACAGCCGCGCCTCCGCCGCCCCCTGTCCACGCGCGCCCCCGGAAATCAATGCGACTTTACCTTTGAGCCGGTCCATATCTGCGACGCCTCCTGCGGATGCCATAGCAAGAGCCGCGCTCACGCGAAAGCCCAAACGGGATTGGACAAATCTACGCCAACGTCAACGCCCAGCACGCGATCCCCGCGCCGACGACGCCCGCGGCGATTCCCGCGTACCAGAATGCCTCGCGCTTGGTCAGCACCGCCAGCGACATCAGCACCAGCGCCAGCTCCACTCCCAACTCGGCGTAGTCAAGATGATCGCCCTGGCGATGCGCTTCATAGCTTGCTTCAATTGAGCTTTCGGCTGCCTCTTCCGACCGGCGGGCCTGCCCATCGAGTGCTTGCGCCTTGGTCCGCAGCGCCGGCAACTCCTGCTCCTGGTAGCGCTTCATCTCGGCTTCCCACTGACTGCGCAACGCACCGCTCCGCCGCGACGCATCGGGCCCGGGTTGCCTCGCGACCACCGATAACAGCGCGAGAAAGAACTGATCTTCACTGCTGCGGATATTCTTGGCCTGATAATAGGCCCATTGGTCGGACGCTTCCGTATGGTAGATATTGGCCTGCGTCCGCAGATGGTTGGCTTCTGCTTGCAGCCGTAACGTCTCGTTGTGCGCACGATGCCCCAGCATCGTGACGAACGCCAGCATCGCCGCGACCATCGCCATGCTCATGGCGACGCGCCGGTCAAACGCGCTTGATTCTTCCCTTGCTTCTTCTACCTGCTTGAGCAGTTCTTCCGGTCCCCCCGCCATCGGTTCCTCCTCCGAATAGCGAGGCTATCATATCGCGCCCGTCCAGACCGGCACCCGCGTCCCAGCTAGGGCTGGGTCTTCCTGCCCGTCGAATCAGCCGCCGCGGACTTCCGCTTCCTTACCTCGCGCTCAATCGCCCCGTCGATCCCAATCACTGTGTAGCCGAGCAGGTTGAGCGTCTTGTACAGCCGCAGGACGTACTCCTTGGGAGTATCGGCTTCCCATGCGATCATCGCGTCCTCGGTTTCAACCCCTCTCGGCAGCCAGCTTCGACGCTTCTCGAGAACCTCGTTTAGCAGGACGGCGATTTTTTCGGCATTCGCGCAATACTGGTTTTTCTTCGGTTCGTATGGTCCGCTCATCAAGCCCAGCTTGACGATCGCGTCCCACACCTCCTTGCCCGTCAGTGACATAAGCGATGCTCCCTTTCCGGTCCGCTGCTCTTGCTATCGCCGGGGCTCAACCGGCTTGGATGGCACGGCCCGAATTGGCACGACCACTCCGCGTCGCGGGGATGGCGGAGTTGCCGCCGGTTTTTGCACGATTTGCCCACCCGCGCTCTTCTGCACGATTTGCCGGAACAGCCAGCGCTGTTCGCCCGACCCGAATCTGTTCGTTCCCGCCAGACAATCGTTACACAACGGACCGTGGAACGGCTTTGCGGTGCTATTCCCGCGGCCGTCTGTGCCACGCAACCCAACCCGGATTTTCACATCGGGTTTGTCCCTGCGGCAACAATCGCATACTGCCATGAACTTACTCCCTCTTTTGACTTGTGCCGTTTTCAGGGTATGAGGCTTCCTTCTCGCTAGCCCAAAAACACCAAAATGTCGAGCCGCCCCCGCCTCGCCATTCGCCGCCCCGAAAACCCGCCTTTTCCGAACCGCCGCCCCCGCTTGCGTGTCAGCAATGGCACTACCAGCGGCGTAAGACCAATCTTGCCCTTTCCCTTCGTCCTTTTGAACAACCCCCTCTTTACTTTTGAACAACCGGGTTGATAGATGCTGGATGCCGAGCCGCCCGCGGGTCTGAAAACGGAATTACCGCCCTCGCGGACGCAAATTCCCAGCCGAAAGGACGCTAACCCATGCCGATCGACAGCTTCATTTCCGCCGATTCCCACGTCGTTGAACCCGCCGACCTATGGCTCACCCGGATGGACCGCCGCTTTCGCGATCGCGCGCCGCGCGTCGAATCCCGCGAGAAAGGCGATTTCCTCGTGGTCGAAGGCGTCAATTCGCTGGCCGTCGACCTCCTTGGCCCGATGATCAATGAACGCACGAAGGGCGATACTATCAAGAGCGGCGCCGGCCGCCGAATCCAGGAGACCCGTCCGGGCGCCTTCGACTCCCAGGCCCGGCTCCTCGACCAGCGCCTCGATCACGTCGAGGCCGAGATCATCTATCCGGGCTTCTGCCTGGCGTTCTTCGGTGTTCCCGACGCCGAGTACCAGCGCGAATGTATCCGCGTCTACAACGATTGGCTCGCCGAGTTCTGTGCCGGCCAGCCCAAGCGTCTGATCGGCGTCGGACTGCTCCCGATGCGCGGGCCGGTCGAATGGGCCATCGCGGAGGCCCATCGATGCGCCAAGCTGGGCCTGCGCGGTCTGATGATTCCCGCGGTCAAGCGCAATCCCTCCTACCATGATCCCGTCTTCGATCCGTTCTGGGCCGCCTTACAGGAACTCGACCTCCCAATCGGGGTCCACAGCGGCGCCGAGGACTCGCCCCTGGGCTTCGCTCGCGACATCCCGCTGTTCGCCTCCGTATGCGACAACAAGATGTTCATGATGCAGCGCAGCCTCGCCTTGCTGATCAGCTCGGCCGTGCCCCAGCGCTTCCCCAAACTGCGCTTCGTCATCGTCGAGGGCGGCATCGGATGGATCGCGGCGCAATTGCGCTTCATGGACCATTGGTGGGAGGACCACCGCCTCTGGATGCGGCCGAAGCTCGACGAATCGCCCAGCTTCTACTTCAAGCGTAATTTCTGGGCGACCTTCGAGGACGACCGCCCCGGCATCGTCACGCGCCATATGGTCGGCGTCGACCGCCTCCTCTGGGGTTCCGATTATCCCCACACCGAAGGCACCTTCCCCTTCTCCATCCAGCGCATCACCAAGGATTTCGTCGACGTCCCCGAAGCGGAAACGCGGATGATGGTGCGGGACAACGCCGCCCGCCTCTACCGCATCGAATAAATTCAATCGGAGGCCGGCAAATGGTCAAGAGCATTAACCACGTGACGATTGTGGCAAGCGACGTCGCGCGCTCCGCTGATTTTTACGAGAAGCTGGGCCTTACGAAAATTCCGCTGCCGCAAGGCGACGTGCCGGTTGCCTGGATGGGCGTCGGCAATAATCAGGTCCATATCGTGGGCGAGCGTGTGCCGCAAGAAAAAATCGATCCGCGCCGGCCGCATACGGCGTTCGCGGTCGACGATCTCGAGGCCGCCAAGGCCACTCTCACCCGGATGGGCATCCCGTTTCTCGAGCGCGGCTCGGGGCCGGACGC
>Ga0187818_10001244_pt1 | contig 10193 bp, 7 predicted proteins | sample NC_wetland_sal_i_14_FD_130581 | JGI IMG/M metagenome (GOLD analysis project Ga0187818, IMG submission 130581) | Wetland sediment microbial communities from Neuse River Estuary, North Carolina, USA - SO4_3 | ecosystem: Environmental > Aquatic > Freshwater > Wetlands > Sediment | place: USA: North...
AGGGCAGCCTTCTTGCCTAGAGGAAGTTTTGACCAGGCGGCCTTCATTCGCGTGATGAACTCGTTCTTTTGGGCTTCACTTGGGGGGTGATTGTTGCTCAGATCTTGGCTGTATTGCATGGTCACCTCCCTTCGTCCGATAAGCGAGCGAATCCTATCACAGTCGGAGGAGGGCCGTGTTTCTCACTTATTAAACTTACGTCTGAAGAACGTGGCCGAATCTGTGGCCCAGGCTTAACCTTCAAAACGAATCTGGGTGCCCCATCCTCGACTCATGAGGGTGGGCTCTTGGGGTGCCCTGAACTTTTTAACTTTTGAACTCTTAAACTTCTAAACTCCCCCACTTTTTCACAACCATTGGAAAGCGAGGACAAAAAGTATTCCATCGACGTATTTAGAAATGAGGAGGCTGGGGCGGGCTACCCGTACTGGGCCTATTCAATGCAAAGACTTCCTAGTGGCGGCATTGGCCGCCGGGATTGAAGCGTCCGACCAAGTAGCCCGCAGCCGTGTTCGAGCAGATTTGCTTCCATGCGGGGAGGAGAATTTCGAGGTTGGGGAACAGAGCTAACTCCATCACGCAACGGCACATCCCGCGCCAACAATGGAACCGCCCAGCTCCCTCCGCCCAATCTTGCGTCAACCTCTGGCAACCTCTTTCCAACAGTGCGCAAGGAACTTTCATGGAAGAGAAAAGCCTCAGGGCTGGAAGCCCTGAGCTACAGGGGCGGGAGAAAGGAAAGGACCAGCCTGAAGGCTGGCCACTACAAAGAAGAAGCAGGAAAAGGCGCCCGCCTCCCCCCTGCGGCGGGCAGGCAGAAGGCGGCCGCTACAAGCCCAAGAGAGAATCGACCCCAAGATGGCCACCTGAAGGTGGCCGCTACAAGAGCCGAGAGGCTATCTGCCGACGACGAGGGAATTGCCGCTGGCGTAGCGCTTGTCGCCGGTGCCGTCCCAGAAGATGCGGTCCGTCACCAAAGGAGTTTTCCCCGGCACGCCGCGCGTGAAGAAGATCTGCAAGGCGTCGCGCGACCATTCCGCGTTGCGGGCGAAGGCGTCGGAGGGGCCGAGGATGGTGCGGCGCTTCGAGCGTACTTCATAGAGGAAAAATGTTTGATTCAAGCCCATCGCATCGGCCGGAGCGGCCGCGGGCGTTTTCAAGTAATACGCCGAAACCAGCAGCAGATCCGGATTGATGGGACACACGCGAATCGTGTCGCTGCTCATGATCTGAAACGTTTCCCCGTAAATTTCTTTCAGCGGCACCATCTCGGCGGGCTTATCCTCGCTGAGCCAATAGGCATTCTGCATGTCCGTGGCGAGGACGGTAGTCGCGTTCACCCAGCCGTGCAAGGCGTCGACGCTCTGCGAAGACAACGCCGCCGCTTTTTCCGGGGCATTCGCCGGAGCCGTCCAAACCTGCCAGATCTTCCCATCGAACTTCAGGTACGCGATGCGTGAATCGTCCGGAGACCAGAACGCCTGGTGCACGTTGTCGCCCACAATTTCGCGCGAACGTCCGTTATCAACTTCGTACAGCACAATCGAGCGCTCCGGGCCTGTCCTGGAATTCGAGCGCGTGTACAGGAGCGATTTTCCATCGTGAGAGAGCGCGAGCTCCGAGCCGGCCGCCGCGACCGTTTTGATGATTCCGCCGCGGCTGACAATCACGCGGCCCGCCGAATCGAGATACGCAATGGCGACGGGCGAACGGAAATTGGTGATGGGATCGAGAACGGTTTTTTTATCCTTGTCTTTATCTTTGTCCTTATCCTTCGCGTCCGCGGCTTCGTCCGGCATGTCTAACTGATTCTTCTTGCGGAACTCCGGAAATTTATCCGGCGAACTCTGTCCGCAACCCTTCAGCACGCCAATCTGCGCGTGGTCGACCTCAACGCTGAACGTGTACTTCGTGTCTGACATGCCATCGGAACACGCCTCGCGCGCCAGTTTCACCGCGACATTCGCTCCCGTTGCTGTGTCCTTCGCGTTGTAGGTCCAGGAAGTTCCCGATTCGTCGCTGGTGATTTCCGCCGGCTCCAGCACGATCGGCGGATAGTTCGCGCGGTCCAGCCGCTCCGGGCCTTTCATCCCCAGTCGCAAACTCCAGGACGGCTCATTGCCATGCGCGATGATCAGAATCGGATAGTGCTTCGAGACGGGCGAAGGAATGTTTTCCGGCGCAGGCTTTGCGGGCGTTTTGGGAGCTGGCTTTTGCGCTGCGGCTTGAGTTTGAGCGGCTAGGACGGATGCGACAGCAAGGGAAGCAAGGAAGCCGATGGCGACGATTTGGACGCGCACGATATGCCTTATAGTTCTCCCGAAGGTGAGACGCGAAGGAGCCGCTGAAACGCTGCCTGGAGACCGACTTCGGCTAGACTTCACGCCGTGGAAATTAGAACAGAGTGCGGACACGGGGCGCAAGGAGAAGTGGAGAAGGGGCGGCGGAGGTGTATGGCGAAGAAAAAGAGAAAGTGCTTGACATGGCGAAAGAAAAGCGAAATACTGGGCGGGCTCGAGGTGAGCTATGTCCCCAGTTCTTCCCCTTACGACGCCGTCTTTCACGAGCCGGCGCCGCCCCGTTCGACGCCCCGTAGTTCGGTTCCTACCTTTTTGCCCTGATGCGCCTGACCCAAAACCAGAGGCCGGTCCCCTTGCCCAGGGAGCAGCCGGCTGGTGCAAGGGAAGTCCGGAAGGCCCCACGGCGGATTGCCCCCCGCCACAATTCCAGACTCCCCGTGCGCCACTGGTGGGCATAGCCCGCCTCGCTGCAAATTCTCCGACAGCGGAGACGAAGAGGAAGTCCGCGGAGAAGCCGGAGTGTTTTCTGTTGCCAGTGAAATCGATCTTGAACCGCTGCGATTCACAGCGTGTTCCGTTCGACTGGACGATCAATCCGTATCGAGGGTGCGAGTTCGGCTGCAAGTATTGCTACGCGCGGTACACGCACGAATACATGGAAATTGACGGCGGAGAATTCGAGCGCAAGATTTTTGTAAAGCAGGATGCTGCTCCGCTGCTGGCGCGCGACATCTCACAGAAATACTCCTATGAATCGAAGGCTTCCGGCTACACGCAGGCAGAGCACATCGCGATTGGTACGGCGACGGACCCTTACCAACCGGCGGAACGAGAATATGGAGTGACGCGGGCATGCCTGGAGGAGCTCGTAAAACGCGAGGGCTTGAGTGTTTCGATCATTACGAAATCCGACCAGATTGTGCGGGATATCGACGTTCTGCAGCAGATTGCGGCCAAATCGGCGCTGTGCATCAATATCACCGTGACGACATTGAAGCCACGCCTGGCGCGATTGCTGGAGCCGCGCGCGCCGCGACCGGACTTACGGATCAAGGCGATTCGGGAATTGCGCGATGCCGGGTTGAACGTGGGAGTTTCCGCTTCGCCGCTTTTGCCGGGAATTACGGACGAGGAAGGAGAACTGGAAGCGGTGGCCGAGGCGACGAGAGGAGCGGGCGCGCAGTGGTTTTTCTCGGGAGTTTTGTTTCTGATGCCGGCGTCGGCGAGGCAGTTCTTGCCGTTCATTCGCGAGAAATTCCCACGCCTGGCAAAGCAATACGAGCAGTGGTACGCGAAGAACGGGTACGCGCCGGAGGAATACCGGAAGAAAGCCTCGGAGCGGGTTTTGCGGATTCGGCAGAAATTCGGCTTTGCGAGCCGTCCGTGGGAAGGGATGCGCGCGAGCATGGCCCCTGCGCAGATGAGTTTGGGGTGGGATGCCGGCGCATTGAGCGAGGAAATGCAGCGGACGAGGTCTTGCGCCACAGGATAAAGATTGCGCAGCCTCGCAGGCTGCAGACAAAATGCAAGAAAACCTCTCTTCAGGGGCTGAAGCCTGTTGGTTATCGAGGTTTTACGCTGGGGCTGAAGTTTTTGCGTCTTTAAGAGGAAGGCAACCCAGGAGCCGGCAGGATGCCGACGCGACGAAGAATGACATTGCGTTCGGCGTGTCAGTCGACGGTTAAAGAGAAGAAGACCCAAGACCCACCCTCACAAAACGAGGATGGGGCACCCGGCATGGCTAAAGCCATGCGCCTACGAAGAACGCTGGTATTCGGGAGGACTTTGAAGCCCATGCCTCCTGGGGAGAAAGGCTTATTCCGCAACCTGTGCGGGCGCGGCTATTCCTTTTGAGGCGGAGGGTTACCAAGGCCGGCGTAGAATTCCATGACGCACTCATCGCAGATCTGCGCTGTGTCATTTCCGCCGAACATCTGGCCGGCCAGGTCGCCTCGTTTGCCGCAAAAGCTGCAGCGAAAGTCTTTGTAGAGATCGTCAAGATAGAGCGCGACTTCTTCTTCCGAAACGTTGACTTCGACCCATCGCGCAGACGAACCAGGATAGATTCGTTCCGCTCTTCTCTTGGCGCCGGTCACGGAATCATGCACGGACACCGCGAGGGAATTCCAGTCCGCTTCGCAGTAGTACAGGACGACATCGTTCGAATTCCTTGATTGGCAGATGGCCAGGCAAGGAACCTTGCCGATTTCCTTGCCCTCGACAAATAACAAGCCATGGCCGGAGCGATAACCGACGGAAGCGTCCAAAATGGCGTAGTGAAGAAGCCGGTCCGAACCTATCGCAGGAGGTGGCTTGGGAGAAGAATGTTCCGATCTACGGGCCACGGTTCGATTCCTTCGACGGGATTATACAGGGAAGTGGAGGTTCGATTCTTCAGAGGCTAAAGCCCATTCGTTCTGGAGGTTTTACGCAGGGGCTGAAGCCCTTGCCTCCTAAGGAAAAGAGCAAGAAACCCCAAGACCCACCCTCAAACTACGAGGGATGGGGCACCCGCAAAAAGACCTTCCTTCAGGGGCTAAAGCCCGTTCGTTCTCGATGTTTCGCGCAGGGGCTTGAAGCCCCTGCCTCCTAAAGAGTAAGGATTCGTTTCACAAAATCTAAAGGCACCCTTCTGGCAGCTATTTGTGGACTGTTTTCCAGTGATGCTGGAGTTAGCAAGCGAGCGGCTTATTTGATGATGCCGAGTGTTTTACGCGGCAGGCGCGCGACTTCTTCCTTGGTAATCAGGAAATTGTCGGAGATGAGCGATGCAGGATTCCCGGCGAGCCACTTGGAGATGGAAATTTCTTCAAAGGTGGGGCTGTTGAAGAGCGCAAAAAACTTCGTGGGTTCGCTGCCAATTTGCTCGACATAGTGGCCGAAGCCCTGCTGGACGACTCCGATCTGGCCAGGACCAAATTCCTCCGTTTTTGCCCTGCCGTGGGCGCCAAAGATGGTGACGCGAGCGCGGCCGCTAATGAAGAACTGCCATTCGTCGGCGTTGGGGTGCCAGTGGAGCTCACGCAGCGCGCCCGGCTCGAGGTACTGCAATACGGAGGTGAGAGTGTGGTTGATGGGGAACTCGTTCGCCGTGACAATGCGCTCCCAGCCGCCGGGGAAGTTGAGGGCAGGCATGTCGTAGAGACGAAACTTGTGCGCCGATTGAGGGGTTTCGAGATTTCCGGAGAGATAGGGATCGAGGGAATTTGCCGGAATCTTGCCGGGAATGATGTAGAGTTCCTTTTTTGGAAGATTGCTGATGGTGGCGGGATCGAGATTCAAGTTTTTCGTGACGAGATGCGGCGGGGTATGCGCGATCCAGTCCGTGATGCTGAAAGTGCCGAACTCCGAGAAGTGGCCATCGTCAAAACCCAGGACAAAGTGGGAATCTTCGTTGGAAATGTTTTGCAGGGCGTGACCGTGGCCCTTGGGGAAATACCAGATGTCGCCGGGCTCGAAGATGTCTGTGGCAGCCTCGCCATTCGGAGAAATCACGGTGGTGCGCAGCGTGCCTTTAAGAACGAGAGCCCACTCCGCGGCGATGGCGTGCCAATGCAATTCACGGATGCCGCCGGGTTTCAAGCGCATGGAGACACCGGCTATGTTCTGCGAAGCAGGAAACTCCTCCACAGTAGCTTCTTTAGCGGAACCACCTTCGCCCACCCAACCTGTTTGCGCTTCAATGTCAAATTTGAAATTGGGAAGCGGCTCGTGTTTGCCGGGATCTTTCCCGACTTGATAATTTTGCTCTTGCGGTGACGCTTCGGCGGCAGAAGGCAGCATTGCGGCGCCGATGGTGGCCGCGGAGGCAGCGCCAATCATTTCACGCCGGGTTAATTTTGTTTTCAGAGAAGGATTCATGGAAGTGGCTCCGATTGAAATTTCACGCATTTAAGTTAGATACGCGAGCCAACCGGGAAGTTGCGGTTCGTTTCACGCGGGATAAACGCACGACGGCGCAGAGAGGTTGTGTCGCTGTGTTTGAACGACGAGCAAAATTGTGCTCCGTGAAAAAGCGCATCTGGTGGCAGAGCCTCGCACACCGTAGAACTCGCTGGCGAGCGCTTTACTCGCCAACGTGGAAAGAGGCGGTGAGCGGCGTTTCGGCGGAGGAAGCGCCGATGAAGATTTTGTATTCGCCGGGGAGGAGCGACCAGGAGTCTTTTTCCACGTCAAAGATGGAAAGATAAAGCGGCTTTAATTGCACGGTAATGGTGTTTGTTTCGCCGGGAGCAAGCTGCACTTTTTGCCAGGCGACCAGGCGCTTGAAGGGTTCGCCGGCACTGGCGGGGAGTTGGACGTAAACCTGAGCCACCTCGGCGCCAGCGAGCGGACCGGTATTCTTGACGGAAAAGGTGACCTGGCGCTGCTGTTCGTCGATCTTAATGTGCGAGTAAGCATACGCGGTGTAAGAGAGGCCGAAACCAAAGGGGAAAAGGGGCTGCCTGTTTTCCGCTTCGAACCATTTGTAGCCGACCTTCAGTCCCTCCGTGTAGTGGACATCAAATGGCTGGAGGTGTTGGTTTGTGGCGCGCGCTTGCAACTCCAGATCCATGCCGGGAACTTGGGGATGAGGCAGATCGGCGTCCGTTTTAGCAAAGGTGATGGGAAGTTTGCCGGAAGGATTGACGACGCCAAAAAGGATATTGGAAATGGCCTGGGCGCCACCGATCCCGGGATACCAAGCGGCGAGCACGCCTTTCACTTCCTGAATCCAAGGCATGGTGACTGGACCGCCAGTTTCGAGAACGACGATGGTGCGCGAATTCGCCGCCGCGACAGCGCGCACGAGTGCATCCTGATTGTCCGGAAGAGAAAGCGTTTCGACGTCCCGGCCTTCGCTCATGTACTGGTTTACGAAAACGATGGCGACTTCGGAAGACTTCGCAAGAGCGGCAGCGGCAGCGGTGTCTGTCCCGTCGTTATAGGCAACTTTGGCATTGGGGATTTTTCTGCGAATGTACTTCAAAGGAGCTGAAGGAAAGTAGATGGGCTTTTGCCATTGGGACTCACCCGGTTTGGGATCGACCGCGTTGCCACCCGGCGCGTCCACCTGCGCCGATCCGCCGCCGGAAATGACGCCCACGTCCGCGTGCGAGCCGATGACGGCAATGGATTTCACCGAAGCGGCTGATAAAGGCAAGAGGTTATCAGCATTTTTCAGCAGCACGATGCTCTCTTCGGCGACTTGTTGCGCATTTTCCAAGCCGCGAAAGGGATCGACGACGCGGCGAGGCATGGGCGGATTGTCGATGACGCCGACGGCAAACATGCTGCGCAGAATGCGGTGAGCCATGTCATCTAAGCGAGAAAGAGGAACTTCGCCGCTCTCGACGGCCTTTTTGAGTGGAGCACCGAGATATTTATCCTCGGGCATTTCCTGGTCGAGTCCGTTGAGAGCCGCCTTGACGGTGCTGTGGGTGGCATCCCAGTCCGATACAACCCAGCCCTTGAACGCGAAATCCTTTTTGAGCACCTGATTCAGAAGGTAGTCATTCTCGCAGGCATAATCGCCATTGAGTTTGTTGTAGGAGCACATGACTCCAGCAGGCTGCGCAATGCCGATGGCGATTTGAAAGGCGAGCAGATCGCTTTCCCGAAGAGAACGCTTATCGAGAATGGCATTCAGAATGTTCCGGCCGGTCTCCTGATCGTTGACGGCGAAATGCTTTATGTCACCCATGATTTGCTGAGACTGCACGCCCTTCATGAGTTGGCCAACAAGGGTGCCGGCCAAGAGAGGATCCTCGCCGGCGTATTCGAAGGTGCGGCCGTTGCGCGGTTCACGAGCCAGATCCACGCCGCCGCCAATGGACATATTGAAGCCCTGGTCACGCAATTCTCTGCCGATGACCGAGCCGTACAAGAAGGCGGCTTCCTGATTCCAAGTTGCCGCCAAGCCGAGAGTCGAAGGCAAGAGAGTGGAATAGCGGCTTTGTATGGCGCCCATGCGGACGCCGACGGCGGAATCGGCCAGGTTGATGTCTGGAATTCCCAAGCGATCGATTCCCAGAACGAAGCCGGCGCCCCAGTTTGTGCGTGGCGGAATAATCGATCCCTGCCGCATGGCACCCCATCCGGTGCCGTGAACGAGTTGGATCTTTTCGTCGAGGGTCATCTCTTTGAGGACTAGATCCGCCCGCTGATCGGGAGAGAGAGTCCGATCCATCCACGGAAAGGAAGGCGTTTTCGACTGGCCAGGAGATTGCGGCGCAGCCTGCGGAACCGCGGCGGTCAGGAGTGCTGCAACACCAAAAACAACCAGCAATTGTCTGGCTAGCTTGGCAATCTTCATACGACTCCTTTTTCAGGTTCTCCCCAAAAGATCGTGCGCATTCCCGACTGGCGGTAAGGAATGGTGATGTTTAAAGATCTGTGCAAGAAAGGGATGGCCGAGTGTGGACAACGTGCAAGATTTCTCCTGCGCATACGGATGAGCACCATTGAACAAAATACTATAAGGCAGTTTGGCAGACTTTGTAAGCGACGCACAGCAAAACAGCCCGGGAAGGCGCGGGATTCGTGTGACTGTGAAGAGCGATCGATTCGGTAGCACTCAAGGCTTCGGCGGTTTCGCGTCCTTGCTGTGAGCAGGACCTGCAGCGGAAGGAACTGGGCGAAAATTTTTCAGGGGAATTGTGACTGTACCCACAATACCGGACGCTGAATCGCGCACCAACACACGAACATCCTCGGTTGTTGGCAAAATATCCAGATGCCGCTCAAAAATTGCCCCGGTCTTCAGCAGAGTTTCATATTGATCATCCGGAAGGTTGAGGCCGATGTGTTTCTGCTCCGCGGCCAAGAATGCTCCTTTTGCGTCCCGCTGCAGGAAGAGAAGATCAACGCCTCCTGTCCAGTAGCCAGCGGAATGCTCCAAGAGCAACTGACTGACATCCGCGCCGACTTGAAATTCCAATTGGTGTGTGTCGGAGGGCGTCGTGTGACGCACGCTGACAACCAGCCTCAGGGCGGTTGCTTCCAGGGGGCTCACAGCCGCCTTTTGGATCTCAGTTTCTGCGAAAGTTGAGCTTGTTGTGTTGGCCGCAGCCGCGATATAGCCTTTGCGGTAGCGCAGTTCCGCGCCAGGGATATTCACCTGCACTTTGACGGCGCGGAATTGGCCATTCCACTCATTGTGAGTTGGATAAAAGCCCAAAGTGTAAGCCTGGCGCCCATCGCCGACTGCCTTCCGCGCCGCGTCCGCAAGATCATTGTTTCCGTAAAAGGCCTGGCCACCCGTTTGGTCTGCAACAAAGTTGAAAGTCTCGAGCCGAGCGCGCCGCGCAAAGAACGGCGAATTGAGACTTGCCGTTTGCGCTGGAGCTGAACGCGAGCTCGATGACATTCCGGGGGTTAGTTCCGCCCCATGCACATCCACGGGATAGACGGCGATGTCCGCACGGCTTACAGCTTCCATTGCGAGCTTCATTTCCTTGTTGAGATCGATCTGCGCCCCCCCACCTGGGTCGAAAATATCCCTTGGAAATCCGCCCGAGACCCAGATAAGGCTCTTCCTGCCGGAAATTCCGGATACGTGGTCCGCGATGATCTCGAGCGCCTTGCAGGTCGTCTCCACCCGATCTGCATCCTGCTGCAAGCGGAAGAGTGCGTCACTGTTGTTTGACACGGAATTCAGGCCTGCCCAAACCGAATCCGTCGCAGCAAGCGACGAGAAAATTCCGTCGGTTGAGGAGGATACGGTCTCGGCTTGCTGGACCATGCTGACCAACGCGGCGGAGTCTGCGGTGAAGTCGCGAAGGATCAACAGGTTGTTGGTCAGGGCATAGATCGCAACGCGATCCTGGGGTTTCAACGATTTCAGAAATTTGATCATCTGGTTCCGGGCGTTCATGATATCGGTGGGTGCAGTGTTCAAGGCGTCGAACAAAA
>Ga0187818_10001245_pt1 | contig 10183 bp, 10 predicted proteins | sample NC_wetland_sal_i_14_FD_130581 | JGI IMG/M metagenome (GOLD analysis project Ga0187818, IMG submission 130581) | Wetland sediment microbial communities from Neuse River Estuary, North Carolina, USA - SO4_3 | ecosystem: Environmental > Aquatic > Freshwater > Wetlands > Sediment | place: USA...
CCGATCACATCGGCTACATTTCCCGCATCAAGGCGGCGATGGCGGCGCTGTCGGACGGCAAGGCCGATTTCGCGATCCTCGTGTGCCAGCTCGTCAAAGTTCTGCGCGCCGGCGAGCCGGTGCGCATGTCGAAGCGCGCCGGCACGTTCGTGGCGCTGCGCGACGTGATCGACGAGGTCGGACGCGACCCGGTGCGGTTCATGATGCTGATGCGCAAGAACGACGCGCCGCTCGACTTCGACCTCGCCAAGGTGGTGGAGCAGTCGAAGGACAATCCCGTCTTCTACGTGCAGTATGCGCACGCGCGGGCGGCGTCCGTGTTCCGCAACGCGCAGGAGGTGTTTCCTGAACTCACGCGCGACAGCGCCGCTGTGCTCAGGGCGGACCTATCCAAGCTGACGGACGCGGGCGAGATCGACCTCATCAAGCGGCTCGCGTTCTACCCCCGACTCATGGCCGGGGCTGCGCAGGCGGAGGAGCCCCACCGGGTCGCGTTCTACCTTTATGAACTCGCCTCAATGCTCCATGCCCAGTGGACACGAGGCAATGATTTGCCACATTTGCGATTTATCCAAGCAAAAGACGGGGTTACGACTGCAGCTCGGTTAGCGCTCATTGCCGCCACACAGCAGGTGATATCCTCGGGTCTGAAGGTGCTTGGCGTCGAGGCGCCGGACTCCATGCGCTAGACTCGCGATTCGCGGGGGTATTGCCCCGCTACGGTGTTCGAGGGGTTCCGACACGATGGCTCGCTCCCACGGTGCTATGACCAATCCTGGAAGACCGGGGCAGCGGCGGCTTCCCGCCGAGAACGACCCCCGCAATGGCCGCGCGCCGGCTCCGGTACCGCGCTATCCCCAGGCGCCGCAGAATCCGGCCTATCCGCAGGCGGCCCACCCCGACCAGTCGGCGCAGAACCCCGGTTACGATCCGCAATCGGGCTACCACTATCCGCAGCAGGGGCAGTACCCGCAGGCAGCGCCGGGTCACCCCGCAGCCCGGCAGGATCCCATCACGCAGCCCGGCGCAGCCTATCCAAACACCCAGCCTCCGTTTGGGCACGGCCAGCAGGCCAACCCGCAGCAGCGCAATTTCCCGGTTCAACCTGTCGCGCCGGCCTTCCCCGGGCCGTCAGAGCCCCGCACCGCGCCTCCCAGCTATGATCAATGGGGCGCGCCCGCGCCCCATCAAGATCCGCGCGGCTACGATCTCGGCACCTACATGCCGACTGCGGCGCCGGCCCCGGGCGCCTATGCGCCCGATCCTCTGCAGCAGCAGGCGGAATGGGTGCATGCCGCACAGGTCCCTTACGGGGATGCCGGCATCGGCTTCGACCAGCTCCACCATTCGGGCGCACTCGAAGCGGCCCATCACGAGGAGGGCGGCGACTACGAGTACGATGAGCCGCGGCGCGGCAGCTGGGTGCTGCGCATCGCCGGCGCGATCGTCGTTGCCGTCGGTCTCGGCTACGGCCTGGCGCAGGGCTACAAAATGCTTCTCGGCTCGCCTTCGGACTCGACCACCCCGGTCGTGAAGGGCGAGAGCGCTCCGGCCAAGACGATTCCGACTGATCCCGGCGGCAAGCAGTTCGCGCACTCCGACAGCAAGGTAATGGGGCGGCTCGGCGACGGCGCGCCCGCGAGCGACGAGACCGGCAGCGCGCCGGCGTCTGACACCGACGGTAGCGGCACGCGCAAGGTGCAGACCGTGGTCGTCGGACGCGACGGAGCCATCGTGCCTCCAGCTGCGCCCGCCGCCGCGCCGGCTCAGTCCGCGCCCCCCGCTGCCGAGCCTCCGGGTCAATCCGTGGCAGTTCCGGGGCTCACCGTTATCGACGGCTTCGGCGGCCGCTATCCGGGCAACAACGTGACGACAGCCGCCGTACCGCCGCAGAAGCCCGATGCACAGCCGGCCAACAAGCCGGCCGCCACCCTGCCGGCGAAGCATGCCAAGACGAAACCCGCGACCCCGCCGCCGGCTCCCGCGGCCGAGACCGACGCGGCCGCGTTCGACGACACGTCCGCTCCTCCCGCGGCCAAGGCCCCGGCCGCAGCCCCCGCGAAGAAGCAGGTGGCTGCAGCCGATCCGGGTGCCGCCACGAGCAGCGCCAGCGGCGCCAACGGCTACGTCGTCGTGCTCGCCTCCATTCCCGCCTCGAGCAACAGCCGGCTCGACGCGCTGAAGCGTTTTGCCGACATGCAGCAGAAGTACGGCACCGTGCTCGCGAACAAGACGCCCGAGGTGCAGGAAGCAAACCTCGGCGACAAGGGCATGTTCAACCGGCTGCTCGTCGGGCCGCCTGGCTCGCGTGCTTCCGCGAGTGCGCTGTGTACCGAGCTCAAGGCTGCGGGCTACAAGGACTGCTGGGTGACGGCATACTGAGCGCGCTTGCTGCCCTTGCTCGGCCCGCGCTGCCGATGAGACGCCGCTTTCGTCATTCACCGATCTCCGAAACGGAGAGACCATGCGCGCCGCTCTGATCACGGGCGTCGCGGGCACTGCGCTCGCGCCGCGGGAGGTTGCGTATCTGAAGGAGGTGCGGCCGGCGGGGCTGATACTCTTTGCCCGCAACTTGCAGAGCCATGCGCAGATCCGCGCCCTCATCGACGCCGTGCGCGATGTCGTAGACAGCGACGAATTGCTCGTCCTCATCGATCAGGAGGGCGGCCGCGTGCAGCGTCTGCGCCCTCCGCTGGGGCGCGCGCTTCCGCCCGCCGCCGCCTTCGGGCGCAACTTCAAGCGTGATCCGGCGGGTGCGGCCGCCGCGGCCTTCGCGGTCGCGCGGCTGCTCGCCGAAGACCTCAAGGCGCTCGGCATCAACACCAACTGCGCACCCGTCGTCGACCTTCCCGTGCCCGGCTCGCACGAGATCATCGGCGACCGGGCCTATGGCCGGGAGCCGGCGCAGGTGATTGCGCTCGCCAAGGCGGTTGGCGAGGGGCTCATGGCCGGCGGCGTGGTGCCCGTCATCAAGCACATCCCCGGGCACGGGCGCGCTACCGCGGACAGCCACCTGGCGCTGCCCGTAGTGACCGCGAGCCGCGCGGAGCTTTCCACCACGGATTTCTTGCCGTTCAAGGCGCTGAGCGCGATGCCGGCCGCCATGACCGCGCACGTCGTCTTCCGCTCGATCGACCCGAGCGAGCCGGCGAGCACCTCCGCGATCGTCACGCGCGAGATCATCCGTGGCGAGATCGGTTTCGACGGCCTCCTGATGAGCGACGATCTGTCGATGAAGGCGCTGTCGGGAGACATGCGCGCCCGCGCGCGACGCGTCATCGCCGCGGGTTCGGACGTGGCGCTCCACTGCAACGGCGATTTGAGCGAGGTGCAGGCTGCGGCAGCCGGGGTTCCCGCGCTGTCGGGGCGTGCACAGCAGCGCTTCGCCACGGCGCTCGCCATAACCACCCGGTCCCAGCCGTTTGATTCGGCGGCCGCGGAACGGCATCTCGGCCGCCTCCTCAACTCTGCGGCGGACGGTGCTGAATCAGTGTAAACTCAATACTATATAGACAGCGGATCGGACCCGACATTGGCTGTCGCGGTCGCCGGGAATTGGGCATGAACGAAGCGGACAACAACGCGCAAGCGATTTCGACTTGGGAGGAGCCCGTCGTCGGGATGCCTCTCGATTCGGAGGATGCGCTCATTGTCGACGTCGCCGGCTACGAGGGCCCCCTCGATTTGCTGCTCGCGCTTGCGCGCACGCAGAAGGTCGACATCGCCAAGATCTCCGTGCTGGCGCTTGCCGACCAGTACCTCGCCTTCATCGCCGAGGCGCAAAAGCTGCGGCTTGAACTCGCCGCCGACTATCTCGTGATGGCGGCATGGCTCGCATTCTTGAAGTCGCGCCTACTCTTGCCCCGCGAGGGCGGCGAGACGGCGGACGCGAGCGCCGAGGAGCTTGCGCGCCGGCTGTCGTTCCGTCTGATGCGGCTCGAGGCCATGCGCGAGGCGGCGGCCCAGCTTATGAACCGCATGCGGCTCGGCCGCGATGTGTTCCAGCGCGGCATGCCCGAGGGCACCAAGACCATCCGCGAGACGGAGCACACGGCGACGATCTACGACCTTTTGCGCGCCTACGCCGATCAACGCCGCCGCACCATCAAAGTCGGCCACGTGATCAAGGCGCGGCCCGTGTGGTCGATCAAGGACGCTCGCCTGCGGCTCGAACGTTTCATGGGCGATGTGGCGTCCGCCACCGACTGGCTGGAGTTCGACCGCTACCTGAAGCAGATCCTCGTCCCGGCCGAGGACGGCAGGACGGTGCTCGCGAGCTCCTTCGGCGCGACGCTCGAGATGGCGCGCGAGGGGCGAGTCGAGCTAAGGCAGGACGGCCCGTTCGAGCCCATCTATATGAGGGTGCGCCAGCCCGATGCCGAGTGGCAGCGCGTCATCTAGCGTAAACAGCAAGTGGCGTCGCCAAGCCAATGACGAGAGAAAAGCGCATGGAGCCGCCCCGCCTGAGCCTGGTGCCATCGAGCCAGGACGTGAACGACAACGCTCCCGACGACACGGGCACCGCCGAAGCGCGCGGCGCCCTGCCGCGCAACGTGGCGGCTCTGCCCTTCGCCGATCACCGCGAGAAGCTGCGCATCCTGGAAGCGCTGCTGTTTGCTGCTTCCGAGCCGCTCGACGAGGCGAAGCTGAAATCGCATCTGGCGGAGACCGAGGACATCGCCGCGCTCCTGGAGGAGCTGCGCGCATTCTACGCCGGCCGCGGCGTCAATCTCGTGCACGTCGCCGGCAAGTGGGCATTCCGCACCGCGGAGGATTTGGCCTATTTGCTGGAGCGCTTCGCGGTGCAGGAACGGCGCCTGTCGAAGGCGGCGCTGGAGACGCTGGCGATCATCGCCTACCACCAGCCGGTGACGCGCGCCGAGATCGAGGAGATCCGCGGCGTGACGACGTCGGTCGGCACGCTCGATATCCTGCTCGAGACCGGTTGGGTGCGCTTACGCGGGCGCCGGCGCGCGCCAGGGCGCCCCGTCACCTACGGCACCACGGAGGCCTTCCTCAGCCACTTCGGGCTCGAAAGCATCAAGGATCTGCCGGGGCTTGCGGAGCTGAGGGCGTCGGGCCTGCTCGATGGCAATCTGCCGCCCGATTTCTCGGTGCCGGAGCCGACCGACATGGCGGCGCTTATGCCCGACGAGGTGGCGCTCGACGCGATCGAGGAGGACGAGCCGGCCGATGCAGAGGCCGAGGAGAGCGAGGAAGCCACCGACGACGCGCAAAAGACGCGGCCTTGAGTTCGAATAAAGAAAAGTGCTTATTTCATAAAGACTTAGACGCAACCGCTCTTGTTTGGCGGCCTTGCAGGCCCATTTGGTTTCTGCAATACCAGTTGCCGAAATGGCAACGACTTGTTGCTAAGAATGAGCTTGGCCATCACGAAAATCGCAACTGACTGTCGACGAGAATAGCTTCCATCGTTGCGGAAATTGGCCGAGTAGGAGCAATCAACAATGGGCCTCAGCGGCTGGCATCTGCTCATCCTTGCGCTCGTGGCGCTGCTGATTTTCGGCGGCAGCGGCCGCATTTCCTCCATCATGGGCGACGTCGCCAAGGGCATCAAAAGCTTCAAGAAGGGCCTGTCGGAGGATGAGGACGCCGAGGTTGGCTCGAAGCCGCCCAAGGTCATCGATAACCCCTCGACGACGACGGCCGAGCGCGACCGCGACCGCAGCAATTTGAGCTGACGCGTCTCACGCGGGCTTGAGCGCCTGTGGCTGCGACGGCTCCGGCATCTTGCCCTCCGCGCCGGCCGCATCGGCAATTGGAACGGCGCATGTTCGACATCACCTCCAGCAAACTCCTGATCCTCGTGATCGTGGCCTTGATCGTGGTCGGGCCCAAGGACCTGCCGATCCTGTTGCGCACGGTGGGCAAATATCTGGGCATCGTACGGCGCCACGCCGCCGAGTTCCGCGCCCAATTCGACGAGGCGCTGCGCGAAGCGGAGCTGCAGGACCTGAAGAAGGAGATCGAGGGCGTCGGCCACGAGATGCGCTCCACGATCGAGCAGGGCGGCACGGCCATCGACGAGCACGTGATGACGGCGCGCACCGAGCTCGATGGCGTGATAGGCGGTCGCCCGCGCCAGCTTGCGGACGCGGAGGAGCCGCAACCCGCAAATCCGTCCGAAACGGCGGCGCCCGAGCCCTCCAAATCGGAGGCGCCGTGAACGACATATCGAAGCGCCCCGGCCAGGACGAGATCGACGCCTCCAAGGCGCCGCTGCTCGATCACCTGATCGAGCTCAGGGCCCGGCTGATCCGGGCGCTCGCGGCGGTGGGGTTGTCGTTCGTCGTGTGCTTCATCTTCGCGCGGCAGATCTACTACGTGCTCGTGCTGCCCTACCGGTGGGCGCAAGGGGGCACCGCGCCGATCGAGATGATCTACACCGCGCCGCAGGAGTTCCTGTTCACGCAAATGAAGCTCGCGCTGTTTGGCGCGGTGTGCCTCTCGTTCCCGATCATCGCCAACCAGCTCTACAAGTTCGTGGCGCCCGGGCTCTACAAGAACGAGCGCAAGGCGTTCCTGCCCTATCTCGTCGCCACTCCGATCCTGTTCTCGCTTGGCGCGCTGCTCGTCTATTTCGTCGTCATGCCGATGGCGATGCACTTCTTCCTGTCGATGCAGGAGACCGGTGGGCCGGTCGAGATCCGCCTGCAGGCGCGGGTGTCGGAGTACCTGACGCTGATCATGAACCTCATCATCGGCTTCGGGATCTGCTTCCAGCTGCCGGTGGCGCTGACGTTGCTCGCGCGCGCCGGGCTCGTCACGCCTGCCGCATTGAAGAAGGGGCGCCGCTACGCCATCCTCGGCATCACCGCGGTGGCGGCGGTGCTATCCCCGCCTGATCCCTTCAGCATGCTCGCCATGATGCTGCCGACGATGCTGCTGTATGAGGCCTCGATCTGGGCCGTTGAGCGCGTCGTGGCTAAGCAGGCGGCCGCCCAAGCATCCTCGGCGGCGACGGGTTAGGGATCGGCCCTCCGATCGTCATGGCCGCCTCGGAGGCCGGCCATGACGTGTGGAGGTGCGCGAGGAGCGACCTTGAGGTCACAGGATTGCGGATTTCCAGTCCTGGACGCGAGGTCGCCAGTCAGCCTATAGCACGCCTGCGAAATCACCGGCCGCGACGAGGCATCCCCCGTGTTCGACATCAAGTGGATCAGAGACAACGCGGACGCGTTCGACGCCGGCTTGAAGAAGCGGGGGCTCGCACCCGTCTCCGCGCGGCTCATCGAGCTCGACGAGGCGCGGCGAGCCCACATCACCCGGCTGCAGGAGGCGCAGGCGCGGCGCAACGCGGCCTCGAAGGAGATCGGGCAGGCGAAGGCGAAGAAGGATGAGGGGAGCGCGCAGAAGCTGCTGGCCGAGGTTGCCGAGCTGAAAGAGGTGATCCAGCAGGGCGAGGAGGAGGAGCGGCAGCTCGATCAAAAGCTGCACGAGGAGCTGTCCGTCATTCCCAACCTGCCGCTCCCCGACGTGCCGCTTGGCAAGGACGAGAAGGACAACAAGGAGGTGCGCAAGGTCGGCAAGCCGCCGAAGTTCGCCTTTAAGCCGAAGCAGCACTTCGAGATCGGGGAGGCGCTGGGGCTCATGGACTTCGCCACTGCGGCGAAGATTTCGGGCGCGCGCTTCGTGGTGCTGAAGGGCGCCTTGGCGCGGCTCGAGCGCGCGCTCGCGTCGTTCATGCTCGATTTGCACACGAACGAGTTCGGCTACGTCGAGAACAACGTGCCGCTGCTGGTGAAGGACCACACCGCGTACGGCACCGGCAACCTGCCCAAGTTCGAAGCCGACCTATTTTCGACAATGCGATTCACGCCTGAGGATGCGGCCGACTACGATCAATTCCTGGCGAACGGCCTGCGCCCCGCGGCGGATGCTTTGTTGGCAAGCTTCTCCAAAGAAGCGTCTGCTAGCGAGAAGCGAGAACAGCTCGTTGAAATGCTTAATGAGCAACTTCCAAAGTTGCGCGCTCAGTTCGACGAGGGACAAGCAAATAGAGCCCGATTTTGGCTGATCCCAACTGCGGAGGTCTCGCTCACCAACTTCGTGCGCAAGGAAACCCTCGACGAGACAAAGCTCCCCATGCGCCTCACCGCGTGGACGCCATGCTTCCGCTCCGAAGCCGGCGCCGCCGGCAAGGACACGCGCGGCATGATCCGCCAGCACCAGTTCTCCAAGGTCGAGCTCGTCTCCATCACCACGCCGGAAGAGAGCCTCACCGAGCACGAGCGCATGACCGCCTGCGCCGAGGAGGTCCTGAAGCGCCTCGGCCTGCCCTTCCGCACTATCCTGCTCTGCACCGGCGACATGGGCTTTGCCTCGCAGAAGACCTACGACATCGAGGTGTGGCTGCCCGGCGAGGATACTTATCGCGAGATCTCGTCCTGCTCGGTGTGCGGCGAGTTCCAGGCGCGGCGCATGAACGCCCGCTATCGTCCGAAAGGGGCGAAGGACCCCGGATCGCAGTCCGGGGCAGGCCTGCGCTACGTACACACGCTGAACGGCTCCGGCCTCGCGGTCGGGCGCGCGCTGATCGCGGTCTTGGAGAACTACCAGCAGGCCGACGGCTCGGTCGCCATCCCCGAGGCGCTCGTCCCCTACATGGGCGGCCTCACCAAGATCGAGAAGGCCGACTGAGCCGATGCGCATCCTCATCACCAACGACGACGGCTGGGGCGCCGAAGGCCTCGAGGTGCTGCGCCAGATCGCGGCGGAACTGTCCTCCGACGTGTGGATCATCGCGCCGGAGGTGAACCAGAGCGGCGCCTCGCACTCGATGACGCTGCACGAGCCCTTGCGCTGCAAGCAGCTCGATGAGCGCACCTTCATCATCCGCGGCACGCCGACGGATTGCGTGATCATGGGCGTGCGCCATTTCATGCTCGATAGCCCGCCCGACCTCATTCTTTCGGGCGTCAACCATGGCTCCAACCTCGCCGAGGACGTGACCTACTCGGGCACGATCGCGGCGGCAATCGAGGGCACGCTGCTCGGCATCCGTTCCATCGCCATGAGCCAGACCGGCGGCTCCATCGGGGAGGGCACCATCTACTGGCAGACGCCGTTGACGCACGGGCCGGGCATCGTCTCTAGGCTACTCGATGCCGGTTGGCCGACCGGCAGCGTCATCAACATCAACTATCCCCCGCGCCCGCCGCAGGAGGTCACCGGCATCGAGGTGACGCGGCAGGGCCGCCGCGACCAGGCGCTCTTGAACATCGACAAGCGCAACGATCCCTGGGGCACGCCCTACTTCTGGTTCGGCTTCGAGCGCCCGCCCTCCAAGATCGTCAAGGGCACCGATTTGGGTGCCATCGACGAGGGGCGCATCTCCATAACGCCCCTGTGCCTCAACCTCACGGACGATCCGACGTGCGACGCGCTGCAGGCCGCGTTTCCTTCGGGTGACGCCCGCAAGCGCAGCAGCCGGCGCGTCTGACCCTCTCCCGCCTGCGGGGAGAGGGCTGGGGTGAGGGCCAGACGCTTGCTCTACATCTTCGTCTCATGCGCTCTTCTCTAACTCGTGCAGAAGCCAATCGAGAACGCCATCCATATTGTGGGCCACGTCCTCGCTCGTGACGCGGCACACGCGGTAGCCCATCTGCTCAAGTGTGGCCGTGCGCGCGGCGTCCGCGGCGATCTCTTCGTCGAGCCCCATGCGTTGCGCCGTCGACCTCGACGATCAGCTTTCTCTCGCGGCAGGCAAAATCAATGAAATAGGTTCCGACGGATGCCTGGCGAACGAATTTGAAGCCGCCGAGCGGGCGATTGCGCAGCTCTCCCCAAAGCTTCGCCTCGGCAGGGACCTGTCGGGAGCGCAAGACGCGCGAGCGGTTCGTTCGCCACGGTTGAGAGCCACGCATGACCGGGTTCGCTGGAACCAGCTTCTGCCCCTCACCCTAACCCTCTCCCCATGCCTGGAATAGGCACGGGGAGAGGGGATGAGGTAAGGCGAGCCACGGAATCTAATCCCCGCCTGTCGCAGCGCGCGTATGTTTCGCCCATCCCGCCCCGCTGAAGGGGTCGATCTCGAGGCGTCCTGCATCGAGGGCGGGCTGCAGGTCGGGTACTTGGGCCGTCACGCGCGGCGCAACTATCCGAGGCTCGCCGCACCCGCCCGGTGAAAGTCCGGGACGCGAGAAGCGCTGAAACGCTGCGG
>Ga0187818_10001247_pt1 | contig 10176 bp, 8 predicted proteins | sample NC_wetland_sal_i_14_FD_130581 | JGI IMG/M metagenome (GOLD analysis project Ga0187818, IMG submission 130581) | Wetland sediment microbial communities from Neuse River Estuary, North Carolina, USA - SO4_3 | ecosystem: Environmental > Aquatic > Freshwater > Wetlands > Sediment | place: USA: North...
GACTCCTCCTCTCTGGCCCTGAGCGGGTCATCCTACATGGAGAAGTCACATTTCCGCTGGACTACTTTTCGGGGGGCAGGTCAGACGTATGCTGGCCGGCAAGCCGAAACGGAGGCCCTTCCAGTTATGTCCGCTCTATCGATTGCATTGAGGCCTGCAAGTACCGCCCTTAACTCTTAGTTTGCTTGCCGCAACTCACCCCGGTTTTCCCATACTTTGCTAAAGGCGGCAACGACATCGTCTAAGTCCTGCCGAGTCATGAAGGGTCTCATTAATTCATGGTTAATCAGCTCGTCAAAATGCATTCTTTCACAAACCGGACAAATCCCCTTTTCATAACTCACGTCACGGAAAGAATGGCAACATTTGAACGGACAACCGGTTGTTCCATAAGCGATTTTTTGTTGAAACATCGGCTGGAGATAAAGCGGCTTGACATACCCGCCCACAACTTTCACGCCCTCTGTCTCACGAAGCTCAATCGGCGGCAGTTCTGCCTTGACTGCCTCCACGAAGCGGTTGCGGTGCATCCCTGCGACTTGGCTGTCGAATTTCAGAATATGCATATAGAAGACATGCTCACATCCAGGACGCACTTTGGCAGGCTCAATGCACGGTATGGTCGATAATTTGGATGCCAGATAACTCACGTTCTCCTGCCTCTGCTTTACGAGCAACGGCAATTTCTTAAGCTGTTCCCTAATAATGGCCGCTTCAATTTCGTTCATCCGAAAGTTAAAACCAATCATGTTCGCAAGGTCGGTGACGCCTTTGCCTTCAGCGACCGCTTCGGCGTGATTCCGTATGAGTCGCATCTTCTCCGCCAATTCGTCATTATCGGTAACAATGACGCCGCCTTCGCCCGCATGGATATGCTTGTGGTAATTCAAAGAGTAGATCCCTACGTCGCCAAGCGTCCCAGCAAACCGGTCTTTATATTTCGCATGGGGTGCTTGCGCCGCATCCTCGATCACCCATAAATTGTGCTTCTGTGCGATTTTATTGATCTTCTCTGCATCGTATGGCTGGCCGAAGATATCCACCACGATGATGGCACGAGTCGCTTCGGTGATTCGCTCTTCGATTGAATCGGCGTCCAGACAGAAATACTCTTCCTCTATATCCGCGAAGACCGGAACCGAATTGAATATCAGCGCTGCCGTGGCGGAGGCGCTCATCGTATACGGAGATACTATGATTTCCTCGCCGGGCCCGGCGCCAATGGCTCCAACGGCGCAATATAGGCCCGAAGTTGCGGAGTTCACTGTGATAGCGTGCTTGACACCAAAATGCTCCGCCCACTCTTCTTCCAACGCCTTCACTTGAGGACCACCATAAAAGTCCGGATGCCAGCCACCCACGAATCTGGATAGCACTCCTGACCTCATGACGTTGATCACAGCGCGCTCCTCCTCTGGGCCGATTGTGCGGTAAGCCGGGAAGAGTTTTGTCCTAACCTTGGGACCCCCAAAAAGCGCCAGCTTGCTCACCTATATTCCTCCAAGTATCTAACGATTCTCTCGGTCGCTCCAAAGTTGAATTTCAGATTCGGACCTTGCCTTTTCTTTCCGTTCAAGATTCCGCGCAACGTCTCCTCTAGCTCCTTCTCGGTCAAAATTGAGCGCACCAAGCCCATCCGGTCGAAAATCAGGGGATTTTCCCGTTTCAACCCTATTTGCACGCTGATAAAGCGTTTCTCTAAAATGGCCGCTTCGAGCAGAAGCATGGAAAACATCCCGATAATCAAATCAGCCGCTTTCAAAAGCAGACTGGAGTCAGTTTCCCTGTCAACGACGACCTTAATCGAGTTGGAGGAAGTTGCCAAAGCATCCTGGTAGACGGTCGATTCATCCTTGGGGTGAAGCCTTAGTACCAGCGTCGCTTTAACTGCCATCTCCTCCGTGAGCTTAGACAGACACCCTGTCACACTTTTCAAGACTGTCTTTTCGGTATAACCCCAATAATCTTCCGCCATTCCGTTCTTACGATTGATACTCGCTATCGGCTGTGATGCGAACACAAACACCAGACCACCCTGGGTTCCAGTAAGCTCCTGCCGCAATCTTTGAATTTCACCTTTCGTGAACTTGTCTCCGGTCTTGCGAATGTAATCGAAAAAGGGCTGACCGCTCACCACCAGCTTCTCGCGGTCTATCCCCAGCGCGCACATTTCCTTCTTGGCAAACTCATCCATGATGAAAAAGAAGGAAGGGACAATCAGCTTCGATGCGGGACATCCAGTCATCGGATCGTCCCCTTCAGAAATGAGGCGAAGGCGATAATTGGTCCATTGGTCAAGCACGGCAAAGCTCGTAATCCCCGCCCTCTCCGCCGCCTTCCACAGGTGTCTCTCCGTAAAATCCTCTGAGCTGGTGCCGGTCACAATCAGATCGGGATAGGCCTTTCGCACAAATTCGTTGGCCTCCTCCTGTGTGCCCGATGAAATGGCGTTACAGATGTCAGAGCAATCTATGTCTAGCTTCCGGTAAATAGAAAGCGCCACATCCTTTCCGTAAACGTCCACCTCATTCCCTAAGGCCCGCAATGGTTCAATCAACTGCATTATTGCGTTCGTGCCGCCAGGGTCCCGGGAAAAAACTAGTATTCTCCTCCCTTTCATTCGGCACGTCCCCGCAAAATTCTCGAGCAGGTTTTAACCGTATCAAACGATTCCTCCAGCGTGCATACCAGCGGTTCGTTCCGGTCCAAGTTATTGCGAATATTGGCAATCGCGTGATACATCGCTTTTGGGTGCTCGGTGTCGTATTCTGCATTCTTGTTCAACGTCCGATACCCCTCGAATAACCTGTTGTCACCCACGGAATATTCCTCAATGGTTGTCCCAAGTCCGCAGATCCGAATCCGTTTCCTCTCGAACGTCAAATCCAATTCAAAGACGTGGAATTTTCTGGAGTCGATATGGCACAAATAGAAATCACCACCACAACACATGGTAAGCAGAGCCGATACGCTGGGGTCCTGGTCGTAGAAATCTACCATTTCACTGACCTTTGCCACCTTGCCCACTTCGCCTACCAGAAACTGCAGTAAGTCCACCATGTGAGAACCGTTGTGCAACAGTCCCTTGCCGTAATAGCCCGTCCCCGTTAAAAAGGCCCCGTATTTGCCGCTCCTTATGGCTTCCCGTATGCTTCTGATTTCCGGCACAAATCGCCTAGTGTAATTTACCTGGACTCTTATTGGCAGTTCACCGTAGAGAGTGCGAACCACGTCCGCCTCCTCTACCGTCCTCACTGCCGGTTTTTCCAGAAAGATGAACTTTACCGGCTTTTCTGCCAGAGCCAGCAATGTTGCATAATGCAACTCGTCGGGCAGACATATTGAAACCACCTCAATGGCCTGCGTCTCAAACAATTCTTCCATGCTGCCAAAGGCGGTCCCTCCCCATCGGGCTGAAGCTGCTTCTGCCTTGTCCAGGTTGCGATCAACAAATCCGACAATTTCAAATCCCTCGCAGGCCTTGTATCCGTGCGCATGGGTCAAGATGTGCGGATTCCAAGGGTCGTCCAGCATTGCGCCGATTCTCCCGGCTCCGATGATGGCTACTCGATAGTTCATTCCTGATTACATGTGATCGGATTCCTTTTGTGTATCAGGAATTCCGCGTAAGAAAAGTCTTCCTCACTGTCGATGTCGATGGACCGCGCCCGATCAATGATTACAGCCTTCGAATCATCAAAGTACCAATCATAATTATTGGCCCGGAAATCAGCCCATCTCGCAATCCGGACTGCTCCAGTAACCCGGTAATATTGGGGCAGCTCCTGTCTGTTCTTCTGGCGAATTTCCTTCGACAAAAAATCTTTCATGCTCAACGTCTCGTCAAGCGTGTTGCACCAAACCGGGGGCACGTCCACTTCAGTTACCGAAATGACAGAATTGACGCGCGGCTCATCCCTGAGCACAGAGACTGCTCGGTCGAGATCAGCGCTGGTGGTAAACGGTGAAGTAGCCTGGATCAAGGCAAACAAATCAAACGTCTCGGCTCTCACGTCGAAGAAATTGAAAGTATGGGCGATGGCCTCCCGAATCGGTGAATTGTCTCTTGCCATGCTTTCGGGCCGGATAAAAGGAGTTATGGCCCCGTATTCATTGGCGATTCTCGCATAGTCTTTGGAATCCGTATTAACCAACAGCGTCCCGCCCCCGCGATAAGCCTGTGAACCGAGAACCGCCTTCGCTGCGTGCGCAAACAGAGGAATTCCGTTGAGCGGCCGGATGTTCTTGTCTTTCACCCCTTTCGACCCACTGCGCAATGCCATCATGAACAGTATTTTCAAGGTGCCTCTTGTGGCGATTCGTTTTGTCGACTAGGAACTCGTTACCCGCATTAATTTGTGACGTATTCCTGCAGCAGATCCGCCGCAATGAGCTTCTCAATAATCGGATAGAGATTTCGAACCGGGACTTGGATTATATTGCTGATGTCAATGAGATCGTTGGTCCCGTCCGCATAAGCGAGGAAGTTCAACATATCAATCACCTGCCGATGCGATTCTTTGGTGGCGATGGTTGGATACAATCCACGCATCCCGAGCTGCGGTTCACCGAGACAACGTGTTTTGTAAACCCTGTTGCGCTCCAGCAGATCGATGCAGTCTTTATGCAGGGCAAAACTTCCCTCCAACCCGTCTGGCGTGACCAACTCCAGGTTATCGAGCGAGGTGTGATATTCGGGAAATTCTCGATACTTTGTGCGCATGAGCGATACCACGGGCAGGTCAACACCCGGGCTGCAATACTGTCGCTCATCGCTACCTCGCTCCAGGAATGAATATTGCCTAAAGTCTGGATGCTTGGACCGCAGGACGTTAAGCGCCACCTTGTCTGCGAGCGTGGAGCCGTTCCGCGAAGGGAGGTATGAATAAGCACGCTCATCCCCCACACACGTCAAATTAAACCCAGCTACGATGTTCTTTTTCATGGGCTCCAGGTTCCTGCTTAAATAGGTAATGGAGCCGATTGTCTCTGGAATAAAAAGAATGCGGTATGTAAATCGGCGTGGTTCGCTGGCAATCCATTTTGCAAGCATGGTTGTCACCACCGGGCCAGACAACTCGTTATTCGCCATGGACGGATGGCAAATATACGTGGAGAGAAAAATCTCTTTGCTCGAGGTCCCTGGTATGATTAACTCCCCATAACTGAGCGAACCTTTCTTTAGCTCGCTGTCAATGAAAACACGATAAGTGCCTTCCTCCAGTTTTGCTCGCTCGTTGTGCGCAAGGCAAAAACCCCAGCGCTCTTCATAAACCGAGGTGACCCAAGGAATCGCATCCGGTTGATCCTCGAGCGAATAGAGATGTTCCTGGAGTTCCGAAAGGGGGAGCGACCTGTCCACAGGAACGGCATAGCCGAGCACGTGCAGGTTGTTCTTCTTGAAATCAATGATTTTTCTCCCTTTTGGATCGAGGACGAACGCGTCTCGGATATTCCATTCCTTTGGAACAGTCCAATCGAAGACTTTTGTCCCGGAAGGCACTTCAAAGAGCTTGAGCGGGATGAGCCCCTGAAGAATGCGAAGCGTTTCACGCACGCCATCACCGGTAATGCTCCGACAGATGGGGAACAATTGGGCCATCAATTGATGCATGAACGGCCCGCAATGCTCAAACTCCGTGTTGACTGCTTCCCTAGCCTCTGCTAATTGCATGGCGCTTCACCGGAAGTTGCAGCGGCCACGATGGTCCGGACCTCCTCAATTACCCTACTCTGTTCCTTCTCGCCTAAACCTGCCGAACACGGGATACTGAGGGCTTGCTGGTAAAGTTTCTCGGCGATTGGCATTTTCGTTGCGCTTCTGCCTCCGTGCGCTCCAGACAGATGAATGGGTTGCCAAAGCGGCCTGGTCTGAATCTTTTTGGAATTCAGCGAACGCATTAACTGCCGTGAATCTGTACCAAAAACAGCGTTGTCCACCAGAACGGTGTACAGCCACCAAGAACTGGACGCCCATGAAGCTTCCTTCATTAGCGAAATTCCCGGCAGGCCTTGCAACCCCTCGGCGTACCTGCCGGCAATGCGCTGCTTTGCCGCGATAAAGGCTTCCAACTGTTCCAATTGAGCGCAGCCCATGGCTGCCAGGAGGTTCGTTAGCCGATAGTTGTACCCGATCTCCGAGTGGACATATTCAGTCGGACCGTCCTTTGCCTGAGTAGTAAGATACTTTGCTTTCCGAGCCCACTCCTCATTTGAGGTTGCAAGCATGCCACCGCCGCCGGTCGTGATGATCTTATTGCCATTAAAGCTGAAGCACCCGAGGTCCCCGATCGAACCCAACGGACGACCTCTATATGTCGCGCCCAGTCCCTCTGTTGCGTCTTCGATCACCTTAAGGCCGTACTTGCGGGCAACTTCGAGAATGGGATCGAGGTCCACCGGATGCCCAAGAATGTGAACGGGAATTACAGCGGACACGCGCCGCCCCGTAAGCCGATTATGAAGTGCTCCTTTGTGCCAGCGACAGCCCCGCTCCAGGAAATCCACAACACCGGATGGATCCATCTGCCAGTAATCTGGTTCGGCGTCAATGAACACCGGCCATGCGCCAACATAGCGAATGGCATTCACCGGCGCGATAAACGTGAGGGTCGAGACGAGGACTTCATCCTCGGGCTTCACGCCGGCCAACAACAAAGCTACGTGTAGCGCCGCAGTCCCATTAACGGTGGCGACAGCGAAGCGCGTGCCGATCCGCGCAGCGATTTCACTTTCGAACCGGTCCACGAAGGGGCCGACCGAAGATACCCAGTTGGTATCAAGGCACTCCTTGATGTAGCGCCACTCGTTCCCGCGAATTTCCGGTACAACGAGCGGGATGAAGCCGTCGGTCGACGGCACTCCCGGAGCGAGTATTTCAATGGGTTTCATGCAATTTGCGTTGGTGACATCAAACCAAAAAAAGCAATCAGACAATTCGAAATGAGAAAGAATGCATCAACGACGACACAGACACCCGCAAAGCCTGCGCGCTTCTAGTTGAAACCTCGTCGCGAATCATTTCGGACACGAACTAATTCCGCAAAAAGAACCAGCGATGACTGAACCCTGAACCACCCCCAACGTGCACTCCAGATCTTTTAACAGGGAAAAACGACTGGTTCGCGCCAGATCCGGCTGCGTCCCATATGGACGATGATCCTTCCTATCCCGGTTTTTGTGACGCCGTAACGGTGTATCAGTGCTGCCATCTCTCCCTTCTTGGCGTCCGAGAAACCAAACCGAAAGGTCACCGGGCCACTTAAGCTGAACTCGGTGAGAGGCGTGGTGAGGGGGCTTCGCATCCAGCCAGCGATATCATAGCGCAATGAGATGCAAGGGTTGTCTTCATTGCGGTCATTGCCCCAAATATTGTGGGCACGTGCACCGCAGAACGCGTGGATGTCGGTGAACATTGCTGCCATCGCACTATCACTTTTGAGACTGTCGCCGAGCATGGCGCTGGCCGTCTGGAAGACGTAATGGACCCAATCGTCCATTACTGCCAAGCTCATCGCCGAGCGAGTCTGAATCAGATTGATGCCGATTTCCTCATGAAGTAGCTTCTCGTAATTATTTTCCGCGTAGACATACGCCCGGAGCTCCTCTTCCGACTCCCACAGCTCCTCTTTCGTCAACCGGACAAACGAGTTGACGATTGCCTGGACAGAAGGCGGGGCCGAGGCGATGGAGGCGATGAGTGTTTGGAGAAACTCGATGATCGAAACCTTCTTTTGCCGCATTAACTTCAATAATGGGCTAAATCCTCCGCCGTTATAGACAATTGCCACCATCAAATGCAGCTTTCTGGCTTCCACATACTCCTCAAACGACAGGGTGCTCGTGGAACTGACGACTTCTTCGATCTCAACTGCAATGCGCCCGTTCCGGAGTTTCGCGAAGTCACGCGGCAGGATTCGGAAATGTGAGCCGATCTTAAATTTCGCCCGGCTAACAGCCGAATTGAGTTCGGTGCCATTGAGCAACATGCACGTATAGGTATCGATGACGTCAATCCCGGCCTCCGTAACTTCCGACAGCGATCGCACGTGCCGTTCATAGGAATCCCCAGGCAGGCCCAAAATGAGTTCGGAGAGTGTCGGAAGGCCAAGCTCCTGATACACATTCGCCAGAGCCATCATCTGGGAGGTGCTGATATTATCGCGCTTGATCTCCTGGAGGACGAATGGATCCATCGACTGGACAGACATCCACATCGACATGGAGCCATTCAGTTTTCGAAGTGCTTTGGCAATGCGCTCTTTCTTGTTCTTGCCGGTTGAAGCAAAAATCGATCGCGGCCAGTTGTGGCTTTGTTGAATCCTTTCGATGTGTTCAACGATTTCGTAATCCCGCTCGTACATTGCAAAATTCGGGTCGGCAAACATCAGATTCGAGACAAGAACCGGCGCTTTGTGTACCGCGGCCGCAATGTAATCCAGCTCTGCCTTTACGCGTTCAATACTGAAGTAGTTCACCTTGGAGATAAGCGGGTTCCCCTCGTGGCAAAACGTGCACGAGAACGGACATCCTCGATTAGTTTCCATCATCGGCGAGAGCTTGCCATCAAAAAACTTGTCCATGTGGCCCGTGAGGTAGGGTGACGGAATTTCGTCCAGGTTTCCGCGGCGGACAAGGAGCATCCCCTTCAAGACTTCGCTATCGCTTACCCGGTGGATGAACCCATCGATCGGTGCCGACTTCATCTTTTCGCGGTTAACACCCATCTCGAGTGCGCGGGTCACAAGTGCGGCAAAGGCCTCTTCGCCCTCGAGATAGGCGTAGAAGTCAATTAGAGGATTCCTTTCGACAAACTGAGTGCGCGCTTCATCTTCAAGAGGTATATTCGGACCGCCCATCACGCAGATCGTCGTGGGCGAAACGGCCCGGGTCATTGCAAAGAACTCCAACCCCAAATTGTAATTCCATGGGTAGTTGCTTAGACCCAGAATGTCAGGTGGCTTTTCATGAATCGCTTGTTCCAGATCTTCGATATATTTGAACAGTCTTAGGTCGATCTCCTTGCCAAAGACTTTCTCTGCGTAAGCGGCGATGAAACCAATGTTCAGAGGAAAGGCATCGGTCGCCAGAGAAAGGGTCGTATATGTGAGGTCCCCTAAATAGATTCTAAGGGGCCGCATTACTCGTGAATTATGTACCACCGATTCGATTCCACGTGTGAGCGTCATGTGGAAGGCCCCCTGCCGTCGGAGCCGACCCTGCCCTCGGAGGCGCGGCCTTCTGCTGGTTGTGCGCTGGCTCCGTAGCGAACGCGCAACACCTGAAGCTTTTCGACGTCTGCATGCGAAAGTACTTGTTGCCTGCCGAGGAGTTGAGCGACAAGCGAGACGCGAGCGAAGTGTTCTGTCGTCTCCACCCTCAGAAAAGCCGTCAGAAGATCAGGGCCGCACGTAACGACCCCGTGATTGGCCATCAGGATGGCATCGTGCCCTTGCACCAAGGGCTCCAACGCCGCGGATAGTTCAGGTGTCCCCGGCGTCCCGTAGCGAGCCAAGGAAACTGATCCCAGGCCAATGATCAACTCGCACAGAATCGGCTTATCGAGCGCCATACCAGCCGCAGCATAGCCGGTCGCCGTCGGCGGATGCGCGTGACAGACCGCGTTAACTTCCGGGCGCAGTCGATAGATCAGGAGATGCAAGCCGATTTCAGAGGAGGGGTTGCGCAATCCGCTTAGGCGCTGACCGGTGAGATCGGTGATGACCATATCGTCCGGGATCATCATTTCCTTGCTCATATAGGTTGGAGTCACGAGGATGCGCTCCGCGTCGAGCCGCACGGACATATTCCCGTCAGTCGACGCGACAAACCCGCGATCGTGCATCCACCGGCCTACGAAACAGAGATCGCGCCGGTGTTCGTCTTCCGATTTGAACGCCCCGTGGGATAACAGGTCAGGAAACATTCGTGCATCCCTAGAAAGGACCGAATGCGGCGTAGTTGGCGCAGAGGAACAGTACAAATTAACTACGGCGGTGGCCTACCGAAAGTGCATCGAGTATGGGTCCCTCAGCCAAGCCAATGCTTGCATGTTCGTGCCCATCTCGGAAGCGGAGCATCGCGCCCAGGGCCACGAACTCCAATCGCGTCCAAGCGAGCAGTGCGGCGCCGCGCGTCGGCAGCAACGGTACCTCAACCTCTCGCTTCCCTAGGAAA
>Ga0187818_10001248_pt1 | contig 10173 bp, 8 predicted proteins | sample NC_wetland_sal_i_14_FD_130581 | JGI IMG/M metagenome (GOLD analysis project Ga0187818, IMG submission 130581) | Wetland sediment microbial communities from Neuse River Estuary, North Carolina, USA - SO4_3 | ecosystem: Environmental > Aquatic > Freshwater > Wetlands > Sediment | place: USA: North...
AAGCCTTGAGTGTGCTCGCCGGCGGATCCCGCGCCCCGTTCGTCCCGACTACGCCAAACCGGCTGCGCGTTGCACGAACTTGCTACGATCACATCGCAGGCACCCTGGGCGTTTCCCTGCATGACCGCTTCCAGACATTGGGCTGGCTCTCGGCCGATTCAACGACCGGTCATAATCTATGCGACCTCACCCCGAGCGGAAAGAAGGCGTTTGAAGCTCTTGGCATTGACATCGAAGCAACACGAACACTGCGCCGTCGCTTCGCATACGCCTGTGTGGACTGGAGTGAGCGACGACCTCATCTCGGCGGAGCGCTGGCGGCGGCCCTCCTAAGAGTCGCGCTGAGAAGACAATGGATGCTCCAGGATCTCGACAGTCGAGCCTTAAGCGTCACAAATCTTGGGCGACGTGAAATGATGACTCGATTTGGCCTTCATGTTTGAGGGATTCAACACGTCGGTCACTGAAACAACTGTAAAATCTGTGTCGGTCCAAATGGGATTGACCTAGGAGAGCAGGTTTATAGCACAGGTGAAGTCCCGACAAGCTGAAGAGCATTCTCAATCTGCGTGCGCTTGACGTATGGAAGTTATCTCAGGCGAGCTACTGCCGCCATGGACGATGACCGCATAGTCGAAATGAAAGCAGGCGACATCTTCTACGTTGCGCCCGGCCATGATAGCTGGGTTGTTGGCGAAGAGTCCTATGTGTCGTTGCATCTGATGGGCGGAAGCGACTATGCAACCCAGAAGCAACAGAGATAAGTGAGCGAATCGTGACCGTCGTTGCCGACAATAGGCATTGATCCTCGGGGAAAGAACCGCGAACAGTTCATCAGGGCGTTATGCCCGTGATTGGCGCACCCCTCCCAACATTCTCCGTACACATGAACGGCAGGTTAGTGACGATCTTTTGACTCTCCGGTGAACGCTGATCTTTCTTAGCGTAAAAAGTAAGAACGCCATTTTCGACTGCCATGTTGGTTACGTTTTCAAAATTGAGCGTTTTTCCTTGTGGCGGGAACAACGTCACAAACGTCATGATTAAACCCTCCCCGTGCCGGGTCATTCCGTGGGACTTGCAGCTCCTTAGCGCACTCGCGACCTAGGCAGCCTTCTTACCCGCCTTTAACTTCGCCCACCGTGCCCGCTGAAACGCCCCAATCTTGCGACGAGCGGCTGCGGACATTGTGCGCTTGGGTCTCACTGGTCCAGTTTGACCGTTCTCCGCTCGCTTTGCCCATCGTGCCTTCTGCGCAAGACCGATCTTCCTCCGGGCTGATGCTGACATCGTGTGCCTCGGTTTCGTATAGGAACTGCCACCGTTCAATTTGCCAAGAACTGCAAGCGCCGCGTCTACATGCCTAAGCTGATTCACTAGGTTCGTTCTCTCCGCCCGCAACTCCGACACGATAGACACCAATCCCTTTAGGTTCGCCATGGTTTCCCCCTCGGCTGACGATCATAGCAGACCAGTCGCTCGCCTCGGGGGTTGCTTGCCGGGCTAAAGTAAGGTAGCGGCGGAACAGGAGATGGATTGGCGATCACGCGATCCGCTCTGTGAACACGCTCAGAAGAGCGGTGGGCTGTTTCTGGTCGAGCGAAGGATTCTCGCAGGCCCCCCAGACTTGCCGGGCTTCTCCCGCCTGATTCTGCTCCTATTCGGCGGCATCCCTAACAGCCCATCGGAAAAGAAATGTCGATCTAACCAATGCTAGCGACGCGTTGTGCAGGCCGAAAGTAACCAAGGTAGTAGAACAGTTGCGAATGGCGCTGCCAAAGGCGCTTTTCGTTCTACTGCACAACCTGTACCACGGTCCCCGAACTCCCCAGATAATTGCTGTTCCCTTGATACGTAGCCTTCAGCGTAAACGAGCCCTTGGCCGTGAACGTGGAGTTCAGCATAGCGACTCCCTGGATCAACGCCACCGTCCCCAGTAAGGTCTTGCCTTTCGTGAATTGCACTTTGCCGGTCGGAGCCGGTAATCCGGGAGCTGCCGTAACCGTCGCCGTCAAAGTCACGCTCTGATTCACCGCCGAAGGATTCGGCTGAGAATTCAATGCCGTGGTCGTCGCCGCTTTAGTAACGTTCTGTAGAAACACGGGTGACGTGCTCCCCGCGTGACTGGAATCTCCCCCATAAACGGCGCTGATCGAATTTGCTCCGGCGAAGAGTTGTGTCGGCTGGGTGTTATAGGTCGCGCTCCCGGCGCTCAGTGTCCCTGTTCCCAGACGAGCTTTCCCATTCATAAAGGTCACTTTACCGGTCGGCGTGCCGGCGCCGGATGTCACCGCCGCGGTGAGCGTTACCGCTGTTCCATAGGTCGACGGATTCTGCGAGGACGAAGTGATCGCCGTCGCCGTGGCAAACAGATTTCCAATGGCAATGAAGTGCCCGGCATTTTCGCCGTAAATCGTTCCATCTCCACCGATCGACGTCGGCGTATATCCGGCGCTGATCGCGCGTTCCAGAAAAATCTTCTGAACCGTTGACCCGCCCTGCTGAATTGCATATAGATACCCATCTTCGTTATCGGCATACACCACGCCGTTCATATCCACCGCGGCAGCATTCACGCACCATTCGTAGCCATCGGGATGGTACTTATTGATCGTTGCATCCTGATACTGCCACTGCGGAACCAGATTCGCATCCAACTGAGTGATGTAATAAGGTCCCGGCGGCGCTGGCGGACACCACGTCGGACTATTGCAATAGGATCCGCTTGCGTAGTGATTGTCTTTCAGGATCACCGAATAGGTTCCGTTGTTGGGATAAATCGCCGGCGTGGTATCCCATCCAAAGTTGTAGTTCGCTAGGTACTGGCCTTGGCCGCTGAACTTCAATAAGTGCCCTCGTCCATAGTTGTACGCATCATTGACTCCGAACAAAATGCTGCCATCCGGAGCCACCAGGGGCGAGGCCGATGCCTGATCCGAGACAATTCCCGCTCCCTGCGTGTTCTGCGTCGGATCCAATCCCGTTGCCCCAAATACACTGCACCCATCCGGCTGCCCATCCGGCGGCAGCAAGACATTGCACCCATCATCCAGTAATCCCACAAACGAAGTGGACCACTGCAAGCTCAAGTCGGCCGCATTCAGCGCCAGCAGACACGCGGGTCGTCCTTTGAAATGCGCGCGGCTTACCGTGTACACTGTCAGACCGTCTGCTGAAATCGCCGGGGCGACGTTCAGCCCGGGCCGCTGTGATCCGCAAGGAATCTTCGGAGGAATAGCGTCTGCACTTGGCGGCTATGGTAACTGGCTTGCAGAAAAAGTTCCCAGACATGCCGTCGGAGCGTCGGGGAGCAACGACGTGTAAGTAACGAGGCTCGTGCTCCCATTCGCTTCCACCTTCACCAGCCAGGAGTCCACCACATCGCTGTCCCACGGCCAGGCCAGCACGACTTGCATCACGTTGTAATAAACATTTCCCTGGTTGTCGGCCGTCAATCCGCCGGCCACGAACTTGGTCGGATCCTCGGTTGTTCCAAACGGATTAATCTGCTGCAACACCGCGCCACTTGTCTGGTCGAGTTGATAAATTGTTCCGCCCGCCCCCGGCACATAAATATAGGTTCCCGTCAGTACCGGCTGAAACAGGGGCTCCCACCCGCCCAGCGTGTAGTCGTTCGGCACCGGCCTCCAGTCGGTGGCGAAATTCCACACCCGCACGAGTTGACCGTTTTGCCATTGCAAATCCGTTTCGTTCCAAACTTCTGTGTTCCAATCATTCGGCCCGCAGGGAAAAGGCTGTCCCGATCCTGGCGGCACGCAAGGCACATACGTACCCGTCTTAAACAGCATGTAGACGTTGTTCCCATTCACCAGCGGGACTTGGTAATGCATCAGCAGCCCGCCGCCCGACTCTGCCATTTCCTGCGATGTAAACGGATCGAAGACTTGATCCGAAAGCTTCCCTTGCAGGGGTTGACCGGCGACCGCCAGGAACCCTGTATGTTGCGGATTCTGCCCCCACTGCGGCCACGCCGCGGAATTCTGCGCCGAGGCCGAACTCGAAACCATCCCCAGCACCAGCACGACACTGAGATGCAACCTGAACGAGGGCGGCCACGACCATCGTCGCCTGCCTCGCTCGCCTGTCTTCTGCGTGTAGTGCATAGGTTGCATTCCTCCACGTGCGAATGATTTAGTCGGGGGAAATGCGTGCTCTTCGAAGGAGCAATCTTTGCGTTACTGATCGCAAAGTGATTGCAGGCAACCGCAGGGGAAAGGCCGCCCAGCGCGGGTTTTGATGTTACTACCGACCAGGGTCGAAGTAAAGTGGGTACGTCAAAAGGGGTAGTGGGGTCATAGCTTGGATTTAGCTATAGGACATCGTTGTGGGCGTGCTGAATGCCACTCTTCACCTTTCGGCATTTCTGTCTGCTTCCACTGCTAAATGGCGGGTGCGTGCAGTTCGGCTTTCTTGCTTGCAGCAATCCTTCTCCTCGCGAGTTCGGGATCAGGTAGAAGAAAAACTGGACTGCAGGTCAGCCCAGAATTCGGCGACGGAACCAGGACGGTCGTTTTCCGAACGTGCGAGCGCGCGATTGAAGAATTCCTGCCACTGCGGCGGAGCTTTCGGGATAAACGAGGAGACCGGGCGGAAGCTCCCTTCGAGAATGGCATTCTGCACAGACTGGAAATCCGGGCCGCGAAACGGCTGTACGCCGCATAACGCTTCAAAGGCGATCACGGAGAGAGCCCACAAATCCCAACGAGGGGAAAGCGAGCCCCCGCGCAATTGTTGGGGTGACATGTAAGGGAGACTCCCGATGAACACATCGGTTAACGTGCTGCTGGTATCCGCGGAAACTTGGGGAAGAAACTTGGCGATCCCGAAGTCCGTGATTTTTACAAACTCGAGAGCGTCAGTGTGAACCAGAAAAATATTCTCGGGCTTCAGGTCGCGGTGCACGAGACCCCTGAGGTGGGCCGCGCCAACGCCCGCGCAAATGGCCTCGAAAAGTTCCAGCGTGCGGGATGGAGTTAGTCTTTTGTGAGCGCGCAGTTCTTCACGGAGGGTGATGCCGTCGAGAAGCTCCATCACGAGAAAGGCGCGCTGATTGGGATCCACGCCAAAATCGTGAACCGTGACGATATTCGGGTGCGCGAAGCTCCCAGCGACGCGGGATTCGCGTCGAAATCGCTCCAGTGCCTCCTGGTTGGAGAAAAACTCGTCACGGATCATTTTAACCGCGACGGTCCGGTCGAGTGAGACGTCCGTGGCTCGATAGACCTTTCCCATGCCCCCCTGGCCGAGCCGTTTTTCGAGGCGGTAACGCTCAACGAGGAGCCGGGGGCTTGCTACCAAACTCAGCGCGGTACCTTCTACCTCGCAGCGCGTCGTTCCTGTGTCGTAGCACGCGCCACATTGTGGACACTCCTCGAAGGCCCGGCCGGAGAGGCTGGCAGGGCCACGAAACAGAAGAAGCGCGAGGGCGCTGGCGACATTTTCGAGTAAGGCCATGTCTTCCCGGCTGTAGGGCTCTTCCGAGAGCTTCATGCCCAGGACGAGCAGGGCTTCCGTGCGACCTTCGGCCAGAGCCACCGGCACCAGCAAATCGATGCGTGCGTTGTGCAGGAAATCCTTATCGGCCTGCGGCAATTGCTGCCCGAGCCACCCAGTTTCGGCACGCAAGAAGGGAACGGACGTATCCAAGGCCCGGACCAGGGGAATCAGTTTGTTGGTAGCAGGCAGGTCGGACGTAAGAGCACCGGGGGGTGAAGCGCTGATAACGCGGTAGAGGCTTTCGCCGGGCTTACGCAGCAGCAGCCCGCAAAACTCAGCGTGCAGAGCATCCGTAATGCGGGAAACAACCTGAGGAGCAACCTGCTGGATGCTGAGAGCACGTTGAATTTCTTCCACGATCTCGCGAAACAACCGCTGGGCATCATATTTGTCGCGGAAGAATCTACGATCGAGGGAAGAAAGCCAGGAGTGGCGCTGGAGGTAAGCGAGACCTGTGAGGGCGGCGATGCCCCCGTAAAACCAAGCTCGCGCTTTCAGAACAGTGAAAAGGGGTTCGTGGCCATGGAGTGTCAGGTCTACCGCCAGAAGTCCCGCCAGTGCAGGCGGTATAGACAAAAGGACGCCGCGCGCGAGAGCGTACTGCAGGCCGCGGCGGATGATGACACGGACGTCGAAAAGCCGATGCCGAAGAATGGCGTAGGCGAAGGAGAAGGGGAAAACCAGGAATCCCGCACTGCAGACCAAGTGCAGGTTGGGTGAGGACAAGAAATCCGCAATCGAAGGGTTGAAATCAACCAGAGCAGTGCCGAAGACGCGGGGCAGATAGAAGAGCAGACCGATAAGAGTACCGAAAAAGAGGACGCGAAATCTCCGCCTGTCAGTGGCCGTTTCGAGCCGCCAGTACCCGATCGGCAGGACAAATAATCCCGCCAGCAAATAGACGAAGCTTTGCAAGCCAAAAGCGATCAGAACCCAAGGGGGAGCCAGCGATACCAAATGCCCCGGGTCATACACCGTCCGGGCGAACAGATAGAGCGTATAGACGGTGGCGATGGCGGGTCCCGCTAGGAGCGCAGTCCAGATCCAGCGGCCGCCAACTAACTTCTTTGGGAAGAGACAGAAAAAAGCAAACAGCAACGGCGTGCGAAAAGCGGCACTCACGTAAACCAGCATCACAGGCCACTGGAAAAGGAATGGCAGAGAACGGATCGCGGAAGCCATTCCCCATTGAAAGGCCTCAAAAACCGTGGCCATGGTGACCAGGACCCACCCGCCCAGCCGGGAAACAAAATCGCGTGGACGGCTGAAGACAACAAAGAGGCCGATCAGCAAGGTTATGAGTTTATTTGCCAAGAAAATGATTTCGGAGACGCGAGAACGAGGACTGTAATCGTTCCAAATGCTCCCGTGGAGGGTCATCGTTAGATCGAGGCGACGCCCAGCGCGCTCGACGCTGATATGAATGGGCCGGTCAGCGAGAAAGTTCATGCGATGCGCCAGCCAATCCACAACATTGCCGATCGGCTGGCCATCCACGGTCAATATGGAATCTCCAACCACCAGACCCGCGCGGACCGCTGGCGCGTCGCTGTCCAAATAAGAAACCACCGCGTGGCCCGATTCATCTTCGACATCGATCCCACCCGGCGCCACACCAAAGAGCGTAAGATAGGCGAGGTAAAAGTAGCCGACGAAACTGATGACCGCGGCCGCCACGATCCGCCAAGGATAGGATGGGGATGACATGCGCCCTGCTTGACGTTGAAGTGACGGAATTATAGGTGTAATCCGCCGCTGTTGCCACAAAGCAAAGCGCCGGCAATACATCCAACTGAACCGAGAAGAGCGTGTTCGCTCGGTGACGAATTGTCAACCGGGGCACTCCGGCGAACTGAGCTACGGGGTGATCTCGAACACCGAACCGAAGGTCGTGGTGCCGTCGCCCTGGGTCGTGCCATAAAGATTCCCTGCCGCATCGAAGATCAGTCCAGCTGCAGGGTAGGCTCCCGGGTGATCTGCGAAGGTCCACAGCAGTCTCTGGTTCCACCCGCCGTTCGAGTTCGGCGTTAGCTTGAAGACGACGCCGTAACCACCAGCGCCGCCCGCCTCCGTCATGCCGTAGAGATTCCCCGCTTGGTCGAATATCAGGCCGCCGTAGGGAGCGCCTCCGTCCTTGCCGCCCGTGAATAGATGGAGCAACTTCTCTTTCCAGCTTCCGTCCGGGTTCGGAATCAGCTCGAACACCATGCCGGCGCTATAAGCACCACCAGTAGTCGTCGTGCCGTAGAGATCTCCGGTTCCGTCGAAGATCAGGCCGGCCCAGGGATTACTTCCATCCTTGCCGCCCTTGAAGCTGTGAAGGAGGCTCTCGGTCCAGCTTCCGTCCGGATTGGGTGTCAGCCTGAAGACGGTGCCGCAGCCACCAAAACCGCAGGCAGTGCTTCCGCCGCCCCATGTAGTAGTGCCGTAGAGATTTCCTGTCGTGTCGAAGATCAGGCTTCCAGTAGCGAGTGAAACTCCGTCGTTCCCACCCATGAGGCTGTGAAGGACGCTCTCCGTCCAGCTCCCGTCCGGATTCGACGTCAGCTTGAAGACGACGCCGCACCCACCACTACAGTAACTGCTGCCGCCGCCCTGCACCGTGGTGCCATACAGATTTCCTGCAGTGTCGAAGATCAGGCCGGCTTCGGCAAATCGTCCGTCATCGCAGTTCGTGAGGGAGCAGAAAGTATGCAGCACGTTTTCCGTCCAGCTTCCGTCCGGGTTCTGGGTCAGCTCGAAGACGACGCCGTATCCATTACCACCCTGGTTCGTGGTGCCGTAGAGGTTTCCTGCTTGGTCGAAGATGAGCCCGGCAAAGGGAGCACCTCCGTCCGCGCCGCCCGTGAAGCTGTGGAGCACGCTCTCGGTCCAGCTTCCGTTCGGGTTCGGGGTCAGCTTGAAGACAACTCCACAGCTGCCGTTGTTAGTGAGATGGCAGTCTCCGATTAGGCCGCCGACTGACGTCATGCCGTAGAGACTTCCTGCCTGGTCGAAGATCAGGGCATTAGGCGCCCATCCGGCCGCGCCGCCTGTGAACCGATACAGTGTTTTGTATGTGCTTTGTGCCCAGGCACCGGGCGCCGACATCAGAGTTACTAGGATGACGACCAGCAGGGCCGCGCTCACGACTGCCAAGACTCTACATTTCATAATGATTCCTCCTGATCTTGCCAATTCTGAATGAAACCCCGACCGGGGGAATGAATTCCCTCGACGGGCTGAAGCACGATGCCCGCCCTTTCTATGTTCCCCTCCCGCCAAATCGCGTGGCTCGTCACGATTCGTTACTGGTTGGGTTTCACGGCGGCCCGGAGAGCGATGACGAGTGCAGACTCGGGTCGGGGAAAACCCGATATGTCCGAGTTGCCTTGATTTGAGTGTTGCAGGGCCGACTTACGAATGAGGAAGGACTCGGAGCCTGAAAGTAAAGCTACACCGTGTTGGATTCGCCTGCGATGACTGGCATCACGGCTCGACGTGATGGTATGGCGAAACCTGGTTAGCAGGGGAGGATTACGCCGGCCGCCTGAATGCCGACCACAAGTTCAAGACCGTAGTGGTGAACTTCCGATCCCGCTTGTTCTCCTGTCACTCCGATGCCCAGATCTGTGACCTGAATCACGGCGGGTGGGGCCAGTTAGTTACACAATGTGAGGTTATCTCGTACTGGGCCTGGTTCGTAAGCCTGCTCCTCGAATGGGAACTACTCTTTTCGACCCAGTCCGCCGGAGGATGCTAATGGAGCCGTTTCGCCACCACATATTCGTCTGCACACAGGAAAAACCGGAAGGAGTTACGTCGTGTCCCCATAGCGGATCGCTGGGGATTTTGCACACCCTGGAGCGCGAATTGGGCTCCCAAGGCTTGGACAATGAAGTCCAGGTGACGACCTGCGGCTGCCTCGGCTTGTGTGATGACGGACCCATCATGATCACGTATCCCGAGGGTGTTTGGTATCACAAGGTCAAGGAGGAAGATGTTCCCGAGATCGTAGGCTCCCATTTACGATCCGGCAAGGTGGTAGCGCGTCTTGCGTGGAACGATTCGCAGGCGATGAGAGCGGAAGCGACTGAGCATCGCGACCACTATCGGGCCATGGTTAAGGCCAGAGATGAAGCTGGCATTCTTCCCGAAGACCTTAACGAGATGATGCGAGCCTTCATGCCCAGCCGGGCGGTGCTCACCGCGCTCGAGCTGGATGTATTCACAGCCGTTGCCAGGGGTTCTTCTCCGGAACAGGTGGCAGATGATATTCACGCTGACCTCCGAGCAACCGAGATGCTGCTGAATGCGCTGGTCAGTCTGCAGCTGCTTGACAAAAGAGATGGCAGGTTCTTCAACACTCCCGTTAGCGCACGCTTCTTCTCGGAGGGCTCGCGCGACAATGCCCGTGGTGGCCTTATTCACACCGCTCACCTGTGGCATCGTTGGTCCACGTTGACGGAGTGCGTGCGCGCCGGGGGCCCAGTCGAAACCCGCAGTCACGACGACAACTGGGTGAAAGCTTTCATTGCAGCCATGGACCGCAATGCCAAGGAGCGGGCCGGGGCGGTGGTGAAAGCGATAGGCACTAGCGGAATCAAGCGCATGTTGGACCTGGGCGGCGGATCGGGAGCGTATTCCATTGCTTTCGCGCAGGCCATACCTGGGCTG
>Ga0187818_10001250_pt1 | contig 10165 bp, 10 predicted proteins | sample NC_wetland_sal_i_14_FD_130581 | JGI IMG/M metagenome (GOLD analysis project Ga0187818, IMG submission 130581) | Wetland sediment microbial communities from Neuse River Estuary, North Carolina, USA - SO4_3 | ecosystem: Environmental > Aquatic > Freshwater > Wetlands > Sediment | place: USA...
CCGGCTGGCTTAAGCTGGTTTCCCGGCTCTGGTCGACCGCAACGTAGTAAGTGGCTGGAGGCAGGTTAGCAATGCGGAAATCTCCATTTTCGTCCGTCATTGCCTGGGACCGGCGGTCGAGCCACATCTGCCGCCCACCCGCGTTCTGCTTGGCGATCACACGCACCATAAAACCCTCAAGCGGCTCTTCATCCCGGGCCGTGACCCGTCCAACAATGGCGCCTGCCGGAACCATTCTCAAAACCACTGGGGACGCGTCGCGACCAACCTGTACAGTAATTCGCTGATAAGGCATGGCCTGATCGTTGAAGAAACCAGGTTTATTCACCGTAAGGGAGACGCGGCCTTCAGCCAGCCCGCCGAATTCAAAATGGCCGCTGTTATCAGTGAGGGTCGCGTGCTCGGTCTGGCCGGAAATCGCCACGGCGGCCCGACGAATCGGTTCCCCGGTCACGGAGTTAACAACGGTGCCGGCTACGCCGTACTCGTGAACGTCCGGCTTGGAACTTACAGTCGGGTCTGGTGGGTCGGGCTCTTGGGCATATCCACGCTGCGCCAAGCCGAAGGGAATCAGCATCAGAACCAGCCCAACCGAGCAGGTGCGAAGCCGCCGGAAATGAAGCTTGACAGAATTCATGAGTCCCGAGCGTCCACGGTCGCTCTGTGAGCGCAAAGGCTCGCAAAGCTTAATAGTGACAGACCCCGGCGTGGCCTACCAGGTTCCCAAGGTCATGCCTACGGGAGCTGCAGACCCAAGCCCCAGGATGTCGCTGACCATTGGCTGACGGAAGATCTCCTTAAAGACGCGAAGGCCCAGAGTAGTCCTTCTTCTTGCGGATGAATTCATCAGAGAACTTGCGACAGTCGTCGGAAAGGTGATACCGAAGAGTCTCGCAACCCTCAAAAGTATCCAGCGATAGCCAGCGATAGAGATCGTCAGTGACACGTTGGTCAAGCGGAATGCTTTCTATGACGCCAACGGCTGCGGCGCTTGATAAGAGTCCAAGTGCAGGCGCCTGTCGCGGCGCCCCCGCTATCAGCTACAGACGGTTCTCTCAATCGACGACCGCCGAATTTGGATTGGACAAACTTGTCTATCGGAAGTATTTGTCAGTCTCACCATTGACGTATATCCTTCTTTTCGATTCCCCAGGCGCTATGGCGGTTAAACTTACTTCCGCGCATTACAGGGTCATCGGAGTCGCCCTTGCCGTCGCGGTCGTGTCGCTCGGCATCAGTCTGAAGTACTTTCGAAAGACTTTCCCGGAGGCCAGCCTTGACCTGCGCGTCAATCGCGGGGACTCCGAGTCCATTGCGCTAAAGTTTCTATCTAGCCGCGGATTGCCGCTTGACCGCTATCGTCACACCGTCATCTTCAGCTACGACGATTACGCCAAGCTCTACATGGAACGGACGTTAGGGCTGGAGCGTTTAGATCAATTGACGGCAGGCCCGGTTCACCTCTGGCGTTGGTCGCATCGCTGGTTCAGGCCGCAACAGCAGGAGGAGTTTGGCGTCGACGTGGCTCCGACTGGCCAAGTGGTTCGCTTCAGCCACGTGATGCCGGAAGACCAAGCCGGGGAAAATCTCGACGCCGCTAGCGCTCGTGATCTTGCGGAAACCTTCTTGACTCAGACAATGAGACGGGATCTGAGCGACCTGGAGCTTCTGGAATCACAAAGCAACAAGCGGCCTGCCCGGACAGATCATGTGTTCACCTGGAAACAAAAGAGCGTTGACTTACGCGAAGGGAGCCTGCGCATCTCAGTCTGGATCAGCGGAGGTGATGTCTCCGGGTATTCGGAGTTCGTCCAGATTCCCGAAGAGTGGAGTCGCGCCTACGAAAAACTCCGATCTCGCAACGCGTCAGCGCAGACCGTCGATGAGGTATTCTTCTACCTCCTCAGCATTGCCATGGTCGTCATGTTGATCCTGCGCTTGCGGGACCATGACGTACCGGTGCGGACCGCCCTCGGTTTTGCGCTCGTGGCTGCGATCCTGTATTTTCTCAGCCGATTAAACGATTTCCCGCTTGCTGAATCTTCGTATCTCACCACAGAGTCTTATTCGAGCTTCGTAGCCAATTATTTTGCCGGCAGCGCTTTGGCAGCCTTGGGCGTAGCGATATTTATCTTTTTCCTGGTAGCCGCCGCCGAGCCGGAATATCGCCACTCATTTCCCCACATGATTTCGCTGCGCCGGTATCTTAGCTGGAAGGGGCTTCGTACAAGGTCATTTTTTGTGGCCAACGCGGTCGGCCTCGCGCTGGCCTTCTTCTTCTTCGCGTATCAAACGTTGTTCTACTTTTGCGCAAATAAGCTTGGCGCGTGGGCTCCCTCTGACATTCCTTTCACCAACGAACTCAATACGCGAGTTCCATGGATGGCGGTGCTTTTCATGGGATTTCTTCCTGCAGTCTCAGAGGAGATGCAGTTCCGGGCATTTGCCGTGCCCTTTCTCGCTAAGTACGTACGCTCGATGCCGGTCGCGATCATCCTGGCGGCCTTCAATTGGGGATTTCTTCATTCCGCGTATCCGAATGAGCCGTTCTTCATTCGCGGCGTCGAAGTCGGGCTAGGCGGCATCGTGATTGGCTTCGTAATGTTGCGGTTTGGAATCGTGGCGACGTTGATCTGGCACTATTCCGTGGACGCGCTCTATTCGGCGTTTCTATTGCTTCGCTCGCCGAACCACTATCTCATGACCTCGGGAGCGCTTACCGCCGGCATCATGCTCATACCGTTGCTCGCGGCGCTGTTCTGCTATCTCCGGGCCGGCACATTCGAGGATGAGGCGGCACTCACCAATGCTGCGCAGAGCAGCCCACGACCCGCCCGCCAGGCAGAGGCGGAAGCCCCGCCTGCGGCTGTCGCCTACCGATCGCTCAGTCGAGGACACCTGGCACTGGCTGGCGTTCTGACCGTCGTCTTCATCGCGGTGGCGTTTATTCCTGTCTATCGTTTTGGCGAGGGAGTCAGGGTAAGAATGACGGCTCAAGACGCACTCCGAGCCGCAGACGCATACCTGCGGAGACAAGGGATCGACCCCGCGAAATATCACCATGTCGCCCGGCTCTTCGACAATGTGCAGCCGCTTGCCGTTCGCTACCTGGCCGAGCACATCTCTGTCAAGAAAGCTGATCAGGTCTATCGGGGTGCCACGCAGATGCTCGCCTGGGAAGTTCGTTACTTCCGCCCTCTGGAGATCGAGGAACACCGGGTCTTGTGGGATGCAACCAATGCTGAGTTCATCGACCATCGCCGCTCGCTCGACGAAAACGCTCCCGGTGCATCGCTTGAGGCGAGTGATGCTCGTTCGCTTGCGGAAAAAGCGCTAGTGGAACACGCCTACCGAGTCTCCGACTTCGAGTTGAAGGACTGGCAAGGAGAGAAGCGCAAGGCCCGCAAAGACTACCGCTTTGTGTGGCAAGCGAAGCAGGGCGATTCACGAAACGTTGCCGACGCGCACTACCTCGCGCAGGTGGACATTGCGGGCGGTGGTGTCGTAAGCGTGTCGGATCAATTCAAGTTGCCGGAGGAATGGGAACGGCGGCAACGAAAAACTGGCCTGATCAACTCTGTCCTCAGCGTTGCCGGGGCCTTGCTGGGCGTGATTATTGCAATCAGAGTAATTATTCTTTTTGTGTCGCAAGTGCGTCACGGCCGGCTTCCATGGCGCACCGCTGCCGGAGTGGGAGCGGCCATGGCCGCCATTGTTCTTCTTTCCGAACTAAATGCTTTTCAGACGATCGAACAGTCTTACTCCACATCTATTACACTCGGCACGTTCTGGCTTCAAACCGGTATTGGTCTCATGCTTGTGCCGATTTTGAGCGGTCTGGGGATTTGGATCCTGGTAGCGCTTGCGCTCAGCCTTTTTCCGGAAGCGCAAGACCTTCTCCGGCGTTCGGCCGCACGCAAGTGGCGCAGAGATGCGGCGGTGGCTGTCATTCTAAGCCTGGCCATGGCCATAGCATTCAACCAGCTCAGAGCCATTCTGACCTCGCTTCTCCCCGTCTACTTTCCCCCTCAAATCGATCTGGGTGCCAGCTATCTCAACACTTGGTCGCCAGCACTGGACGCTCTGTTCTCGGCTGTCCTTGGCTCCGTTGTAGCTACTGCCATGGTGGGGCTGGCCATAGCAATATTCCAGTCAGGCTGGTCTCGTCGGGCTTGGTGGTTCTGGGTAGCATTGTTGCTCTTGGTGATCGCGCTGGGCCCTGCACAAGCCCATTCCGTTCGCGAGTTTCTTACAGTGTGGATATGCAGCGTTGTCTCATTTGCCGTCACAATCTTGATCGTGACTGTGTTCTTTCGAGACAATGCCCTTGCTTATCTCGCCACCATCTTCTGTCTGCTTGTTGCAAAGCCAATTGAGAATTTACTGTCTCAAGCGGCGAGGCTCTATGAGTGGAATGGCCTGTTGCTCAGTGGCCTGTCGTTAATGATTCTTGGATGGCTGCTGCTAGACAGGACTGTAGCTGATCTCCGAGAGGACGCCTCGGTTCAATCAATAAATTCGGCGCGGTAACCGGTATGAAACGTTTCATCGCACTTTCGTGCCCTTCCGGGCTCACGAGGCGAGTTCAATCGGGCTGATCGGCTCCGGAATATGCATTTCCGGCCCACCGTCGATGCGCATGTTCCAGCGATGATCTTCCTTCTCCAGAACGACAATGGATCCGGTTGGCGGACCGCCGGACACTGGCACCTGGGTGCGATCGCTGTTCTCCAGGATCGTCGGTGTGGCCAGGATATTGCGCACGTGCGTCACTGCGACAATACATTGAGACGATCTTTCCGCCATCGCCAGCAATCTTGCAAGGTACGCCGCGGAGCGGCCATAAAACTGAGAGAAAGACTCCCCTGCTTAGTTCGACACCGAAGCGATCTTTTCATCCTTCACTCTTCGGGTATTAGATCACACTAGTTGCAAGTCCTTGCTTCTTAAATGGATAGAGGATAGCGGCGGGAACGGCGGAAAAGAAAATCAAAAAACACTTGCATTTTTATTAGTGTTATAGTTAACTATAGCACTATATGGCTGGCGTGCGCCTTTGAAGTTGGTGTGGTAAGCCAACCTTGCCAGCTTGAAACCGAGTACGCCAAGAAGATTTCCGCAACTGCATCGCAAAAGAGAGAAGGAGAACACTGAACATGAAATCACGGATCGCACTTTCCGTTCTATTCGTTCTGATCACCACCGTGGCTTTTGCCCAGTCCGACGCGCAAAAGTCCTTCGACAAACTGAAAACTCTGGCGGGCTCCTGGGAAGGCCACGTGACAACCCTCCCGCAGCAAGCCGACATAGAAGGCAAACCCATGGAAGTCACGCTTCGCGTGACTTCCATGGGTAACGCGCTCATGCATGAGGCGACGGGAGCTGGAAGACCCGACGATCCAATCACCATGCTGTATCTGGACGGGGACCGCTTGCTCCTGACGCATTATTGTGACGCAGGAAACCGGCCTCGCATGACGGGCAAGATGTCGCCGGACGGAAAAACGGTGGAATTCGAATTTCTCGACGTGGCCGGTAGTCTGCAGTACGGACACATGCACCATGCAGTGTTCACCTTCGTGGACGTGAACCATCACATCGAGGACTGGACTTACATGGAGCCTGGGGACAAGCCGGTCCACGCGCACTTCGACCTGCAGCGGACCAAGTGACGCCGCTTCTACGGCCATGTGTCGTGAGGAATCCGAGGAGGCGCAGTGGTCGATCGGAGCGATCGCTGGCGCCTCTCTCCCAAGGGCTATCTGGAACCCATGATGGATCGTGAGTGGAACGACAGTCAGCCGATTTACCGTCAGCTTCGCGACCGCGTCGTCGCCATGATACTCGACGGCGTGCTGAAGGAAGGCGATCCGCTGCCGTCCGTGCGTAATGTCGCGGCCGAATATCGGGTGAATCCGCTCACGGTTCTGAAGGGCTATCAACAACTGGTCGACGAGCAGCTGGTCGAGAGTAAGCGAGGTCGCGGCATGTTCATCAATGCGGGCGCGCGCAATCTGCTGCTGCAGGGCGAACGCCAGAAGTTTCTTGCGGAACAGTGGCCCAGGGTTTACGCAACCATTCAGCGGCTCGGCCTGACACCGGAAGAGCTGCTGGATGCTGCCACCACCCGCCGGTCCTCGAACGCTGCAGAGGAGGAGCCCAAGCCATGACAGTCATAGAAGCACGCGGCCTCCGCAAGGCCTTCGGCACAACCATCGCGCTGGACGGCGTCGATTTGCGTGTCGAAGAGGGCCGCATCCTCGGACTCATCGGTCCCAACGGCGCGGGCAAGACCACCGCGCTCAACGCGATTCTCGGCCTCACCCCGTATCAGGGAGAACTGAAGGTGCTCGGACGCAACCCCTGGACCACGCGCGATCAGCTCATGCGCGATGTCTGCTTCATTGCCGATGTCGCCGTGCTGCCGCGCTGGGCGCGAGTTTCGCATCTGCTGGACTACGTGGCTGGTGTGCATCCGCGATTCGATCGCGCGAAGGCGGAAGGTTTTCTCGCCAAGACCACCATCCGGCACGCCAGCAAGGTCAGGGAATTGTCGAAGGGCATGGTGGCCCAACTACACCTCGCTCTGGTCATGGCCATTGACGCGAAATTGCTGGTGCTGGACGAGCCGACGCTTGGCCTTGACATCCTGTATCGCAAGCAGTTCTACGATTCACTGCTGAACGACTACTTCGACCGCAGCCGCACCATCGTGGTGACGACACATCAGGTGGAAGAGGTCCAGCACGTCCTCACCGATCTCATGTTCATCAATCGCGGTCGCATCGTACTCAATTGCAGCATGGAAGAATTCGAGTCGCGCTATTCGGAAGTGATGGTACATCCCGAACAACTCGCCGCAGCGAGGGCGCTCAAGCCGATTCACGAGCGCCAGGTGCTCGGTCGCAGCATCCTGCTGTTTGATCATGCCGATCGTAAGCAACTCGCCGCACTTGGCGAGGTCCGCACGCCCAGCATCGCCGACTTGTTCGTTGCCGTGATGAGCAATCCGGCGGGCCACGCACAAGGAGCGGCCAGATGAATACTGAATCGAACGTTCTGCGTGAATCTGCGCTTGACTCAAAGAGAGCGGCGACCGCGAGCGTGTCGCAGACGCGGCCTTTCTACTGGTCGGTTCGACGCGAACTCTGGGAGAACCGCTGGATCTTCGTCGGTCAGCTGGCGGTCGCGGGTGTGTTTCTTGTCGGGTTTCTGTTCAACATGACTCGTTGGCTGGCCGAAATGCGCAGCTTATCAGCAACTAACCCGGCGCAGTATTGGGAAACGGTTTCCCTGCCGTACAACATCGGGGCGGGTGTGATGATGGGCGCCCTTATCCTCATGAGTCTGTTCTATTCTGCCGATGCGCTGTATAGCGAGCGCCGCGACCGCAGCATCCTGTTCTGGAAGTCGCTACCCGTTTCCGACCTGACCGCCGTGCTTGCGAAAGCGAGCATTCCGCTCGTCATTCTGCCACTGCTCACGGTTGCGGTCACCGTTGCTATCCATCTGATCATGCTGCTGCTGAGCAGCATTGTGCTGCCGGCGAGCGGTATCAGTCTGGCGTCGATATGGAAAGAGTTGTCGATCTTTCAGATGTGGGGGATGCTGCTTTACCACATTTTGCTGGCGCATGTGCTCTGGCCTTTTCCGGTCTATTGCTGGCTGATCCTGGTCTCCGGGTGGGCGCGCCGCGCACCATTGTTATGGGCAGCGCTGCCCGTAGTCGCCATCGGCGGCCTGGAGAAGCTTATCTTCCGCACTTCGTATTTTGCGGCCATGGTCGGAACGCGCTTGATCGGAGGAAACGCGCCAACCGACGTAACGCACGGAGAAATGTTCCCCACGGGTCCGATGACACATCTCACGCCGATTAGATACTTCAGCGCGCCGAGTCTGTGGATCGGCTTAGCAGTCGCTGCCGTATTCCTCACCGCAGCGGTGCGGCTGCGCCGCTATCAAGGACCGACCTGATTCGGGGCTAGCTACTAGCTATCAGCTTCTGGCTCTTGGCTGAACCGACGCCAAGGTAAAGAAGGGAGGAGAGAATGACCATATCGCCCATACTACTTCTTCACATTGTGTCTGGCACATTGGGAATGCTGTCTGGATTTGTCGCAGTGTTTCTCCGCAAGGGTTCCCGCCGACATTCTCTCGCTGGAGACGTATTTGTCATAACGATGCTGAGCATGTCGGCCAGCGGGGCGTATATGGCGGTCATGAAATCCCAGCCGGGCAATGTTCTTGGAGGCACTCTAACCTCCTACCTGGTGGCAACGGCATGGATGACTGCCAGGCGCAGGAAAGAAGAAACGGGAATTTTTGATTGGGGTGCGCTTCTGGTTGTCTTTGCGGTCGCAGCCGTCGAAGTGACATATGGGTTAGAAGCAGCCAGGAGTCAGACGGGTTTGAAGTATGGATATCCGCCTGGGCCTTACTTTTTCCTTGGTTCTGTAGCTGTGCTTGCTACCGTGGGCGACGTTCACATGCTGGTGCGCGGCGGAATCTCTGGCACGCAGCGTCTGGCGCGGCACCTTTGGCGCATGTGCTTTTCGTGGTTCATCGCGGCAGCGTCGATATTCCTCGCGCGGCAACATATATTCCCTGCTGTATTGCGCAAGACAGGCGTACTTTTTCTGCTCAGTTTTCTGCCATTGATGTCGATGATTTTCTGGCTGGTTCGCGTGCGCTTCAAGGAACGCGGAACAAGGGCAACGCCCGGTGAAAAGAGGGGGCAGACAATTGAGAAGTTAACGAGGCAAGAACCGGCAATGGCCTGAGAAACCACGAGCGCGGCTGAAGCGAAGCTAATATGACACAGCTTGATTGCGCACCGAGTATCTGCGCGTTGTAAGTGCACTTTTCGCTGTTCTTAGTTTTTGGCAGGAGGACACAATGAGTCGAGAACGAGCGCTAAAGGTCGTGTTGGTGATAGTGGGGTTGCTCTTTGTAGCTACTGTTTACGGGTTGGTGAAACTGCGTGAGGAAGAAACCTTGCAGATGATGCTTAGCATCTACGTCACACTGGGAATTTTCCTGCTGCTTGCGTCGCGTAACCCGTCAGCGAATCGCAGCCTGATCGCCTTCACGGCATGGTCGAGCTTTGCCCACGCCGCCGTTATGACGGTGCAGTCATTGCATGATGTGGGCCAACGCGTACACCTGCTGGTCGGGAGCGTTGCGTTTGTTGTCATCGGTGTTGTACTGATCGCGCTCGGGCCGGGGAAGGTAAAGGCGGAGGGGGCGTGATCGCGGCGAAGGTTCACGATGTGACATCGTGTTGGCAGATGTGGCGCGGATGCCCTCGTCCGCGTAAATGGTCGGCCGTGCCCTATGGGTCATTGGGGTAATGGCCCACCCAGGTTAGCTGCCCAAAAACCGGGTCGCGAACCCTGGGGCATCCGGCTGCGGCAGGCCCGGAATGTACCGCTCCACGGAATGAGAGACAGGACAGGAAGAACACCTCCCCACAGCCACCCATAAAAACGCCCTGCTCTTACTTAACCCAAACAGTCGTCCAAGAACTTCCTTCTTCTTGCTTGTCCAGGCGGTACGGAGCCGGGATAAACTGTTTGAGCTCCTTGCAATCGGGACAATTAACCGTGTGCTCTTGGAAGTGGTCACCCGGAACGGCATCTGCCTTGAAGAACGCCCTGAGCCTCCTACCGCATTTGCATGTCCATTCATTCCAATAATCTTGCCCCACAGCAGCCTCCAAGATCTCATTTTTCGCGCACGAAAGTTTTTCGACGGTACGTCCCGGGCAAGCGGTTTACCATCCTCGAACTTCCAGAAATCTCCTCACCCATTTATCTCCAGTTGCCGGTGGTTTTGCTAGTTCCGCGAAGCCCTCTGCTTGCCATGCATCGTTGTACTGGTTCGGGATGATGGAAACTGAGCCGTTGACGCTTCTCACAACGAGACAAGTTTGGTCTACATCTATATCGCCTCCTGTGCCCATGTCCGGCAGTGCTTGTCCACCCAATCTACCTTATTGAAGTAGGGGGCGTTGGCACCCAAGCGGCCCTCACCCAAATCTAAGAAGAAATCTGCGGCTGTCTGTATTTTGTGCCGGGACTGGTGAGGCCCACGAACCTCAGACACCTGGGGGCTCGCTGCGGTGCGTGTCGAATGCAATAAGTAACCAATGGCCAAACCAAACAGC
>Ga0187818_10001251_pt1 | contig 10163 bp, 6 predicted proteins | sample NC_wetland_sal_i_14_FD_130581 | JGI IMG/M metagenome (GOLD analysis project Ga0187818, IMG submission 130581) | Wetland sediment microbial communities from Neuse River Estuary, North Carolina, USA - SO4_3 | ecosystem: Environmental > Aquatic > Freshwater > Wetlands > Sediment | place: USA: North...
GACAGGTCGAGGGTCGCGAGAATGCGGGCGTCGCGGAGCGCGCTCGTCACTTGCTTCTCGAGGAACCAGTGGAGCCGGTCGACTTCCCAATCGCGCTCGATCACGTCCCGGGCGATCGAGGCGTCCCGCGACCGGAACGCGGCCATCGCGTCGGCGTGCATCGCGCGCACCATCTGGTGCTCGCGTCGAATGATCGAGGGGATCGGAAGCGGGTTCGCGCCGACGACGTCCTGGAGGATCACCGATTCCGCGGTCTCCTCGAGGATCTCGGGGCCGATCATCCGCTGGGCGAAGTTCCGGACGACCTCTCGGGTGTGCGCACCCATCCGCCCGCTCGTTCGGACCTCGAGGAGGGGATAGCCGGCGATGTACTCGGCGATCAGCCGGCGAAAGAGGTGCTCGACCTCCATGTCGTTCGACACCTCGACGACCCTACGCTCGGCCTCCGCCGGTCCGGACGATTCGGCGAAGAGGGTGAGCGAGCCGTCGGCGCGAGGGGTGAACAATAGGACGTCTCCCGGCCCGAGGCCGCGGGCCGTCACCCAGTTCTTGGGCAGCGAGATGATGAAGGTCGAGCCGCCGGTCTTCTGGATGCGCCGACCGTGAAAGCCTCCGCTGCTCCGCATGGACCGTAGTTGGGCCGACTCGCTATTCTCTATATAGCTTCGGCCGCGGCTCGCCTCGGCCCCGCGGCCCGATCGCCCCGCGGACTCGCGCGGCCGCGACACTAAAAAGTCGGCGCAGAGGTGACGGCCGGTCGTTCGACATGGCGGGAGCCCCGGGCCGAACGTTCTCCTACCGTGGGCGCCCCTGGAAGGCACGACCCGGCGAAACCGTCCTCGCGGCCCTCGTCCGGGAGGGACTTCCCACGCTCGCTCGGTCGAACCGGTATCACCGACCTCGCGCCCCGTTCTGCGGCATCGGACAGTGCACCGGTTGCCTGGTTCGCGTCAACGACCGGCCCGCCGTACGCGCGTGCCGCCACCTTCCCAGCGACGGCGACACGGTGCGCAGCGAGCGCGGCTGGCCGTCGCCTCGTTTCGACGTGCTCGGGATCCTCGACGACCTGTTCCCGCACGGGATCGACACGTTGCGCGGGTTCCGCTGGCCGGCGTTCGCCGCGCCCTTCTACCACCGGCTGATCCGACAGCTCTCCGGCTACGGTCAACCTCCCGGTGGCCCGGTCGCCTCCATGCTCCGAGACCCACCGACCTCGCGCGCGGTCGACATCGTGGTCGTGGGGGGCGGAAGGAGCGGGAAGGCGGTCGCGACCCGGCTCCTCGCGCACGGCCTCCGTCCGCTCGTGGTCGACCGAGCCCTGACCCGGGAGGCGATGCCCGGTGCGGACACGATGGGCAGCACCTCCGTGACGTTCGTCTCCCCGTCGGGGACCGGCGCGCCGTACCCGTTCACGCTCCTCGGGTTCACCGAGCCCGGAACGGGGCTCGCGGTCCGGTCGCGGACCGTCGTCGTGGCGACCGGAGGCTACGACGCCTCCCTCCTGTTCGGAGGCAACGACCGGCCCGGGGTCCTCAGCGCCGACGCCGCGCTCGAGCTCTCCGGACCGGCCCGGCACCCGCTCTTCCGGCGAGCGGTCGTGGTCGGCGGCGGAGCCCGGGCGAGGCAGGTCCTCGACCGCTGCGGCCCGGACGTGAGCGCGGTCGTGGCTCCGGGCGACATCGGCCCGGAGGTCGTCCGTCTTGCGTCCGACCTCGAGATCCCTCTGTACCCGCGGTCCCTCCTCCTCCGCGCCGACGGTCGTTCGCGGGTCCGTTCGTTGCATCTACGGTCCCGAGGACGAGGGCCAGCGTTCGCCCTCCGTTGCGACGCCGTCGTGCTGGCCCACCGAAGGTTGCCGAACGCGCAACTGTTCTTCCAGGCGGGAGCCCGCATGGAGTGGCGGGCCGGCACCGGGGCCTACTACCCGGCCCTCGACCCGGTCGGTGCGACCAGCGTGCCCGGGCTCTACGCGGTCGGCGAGGCGGCCGGGGTGCTCGACGCCGCCCAGGAGGAGGGCGCGACCCGCGTCGCGGACGCGATCGCGGGCCGACCTCCGCTCGCTCCCGAGCCGCTGCCCCGGGTCGCCGAGGGGGGTCCGTCCGAACTGGACCGCTACTATCGCGAACTGCTCCGGGAACCGCGGCCGGGACGCTGGATCGCCTGCGTCTGCGAGGACGTCCTGCTCGAGGAGGTCGAACGCGCCGTGGGTGCGGGATTCTGCGGCATCGAGGTCGTGAAGCGCTACTCGAATCTCGGCACCGGGCTCTGCCAGGGTCGCTACTGTCTACCCGACGCGCTCCTCGTCCTCTCGATCCTCGAAGGTCGGCCACCGCCCGAGGTCGGGTACATCACCCAGCGACCCCCCGTGTTTCCCACCCCACTTTCCGCGCTCGCCGCGCTCCACGCGTCGGTTCCCGCGGAGGCCGCCGGATGACGCTACCCCGCTCGTCCTACCGGACCGTGATCGTCGGGGGCGGCATTCTGGGCCTGTTCACCGCCTACCGGCTCGCCTCCGCCGGAGCCGGGCCGGTCCTCGTCCTAGAGCGGGGGTTCCTGTCGAGCGGCGCGTCGGGTCGCAACGGCGGAGGCGTCCGCCAGCAGTGGGAGACCCGGGCCACCCTCCGCCTGGCCCGGGAATCGGTCGCGGCGTACCGCCGGTTCGGGCGCGAGTTCGGGTACAACCTCTGGTTCCGCCAATCGGGGTACCTGTTCCTCGCGGAGGACCCGAGCGAGCTCGCGCGCCTACGCACCGTTCATGAGCTCGTGCGGTCGGAGGGACTCCCGTCCGAGATCGTCGGCGTCGACGACATCGCCCGGTGGGTGGACGGCATCGCCCGGAACAAGCTGGTGGGGGGCACGTACCTGCGGACCGACGGGACGCTCTACCCGTTCCCGGCGGTGTGGGGCGTCTATGAGACCGTCCGGTCCCTCGGAGTTGACGTCGCCCTGGGCGTCGAAGCGCTTGGCGTGGACGTTCGGGACGGGCGGGTCGCCGCTGTCCGAACCTCCGAAGGGGTCGTCGCCACCTCGACGGTCGTGAACGCCGCCGGCGGATGGTCCGCGGAGTTCTCCCGACGGGCCGGCCTCGAGGTCCCGAACGTGGCGACCCGCCACGAGATCTTCGCCACCCAGTCCCTGCGACCGTTCCTCGACCCGATGGTCGTGCGCCTCTCCGACGGACTGTACTTCAGCCAGACGATGCGGGGCGAGATCGTCGGAGGGGTGACCCTGCCGCACCCGACCGGCACCGTCGGGGGGATGCCGAGCTCGCCGCAGTTCCTGACCACGATGGCCCACGCGCTCGTCGAGCTCATCCCGCGCCTCGGCGCGGTATCGGTCTTGCGCGCCTGGTCGGGATTCTATGACGACACGCCGGACGGCTTCCCCGTCATCGGCGAGGACCCGCGTCTCAAAGGGTTCGTTCACGCGAACGGGTTCGGCGGTCACGGATTCATGCTCGCCCCCGCCGCCAGCCGGCGCGTCGCCGGGGCCGTGCTGGGCGAGCCGAGCGACCTCGACCCGGCGCAGTTCTCCCCGGCGCGGTTCCTCGGCCCCCGTCCGCCGGCGACCGCGGAACACCTGCAGCTTGGCTGAGGCCTCCGTGCCCCGCTAGGGTATTGACCCCGGCGCTGGCTCCCTCGGCCGTGATCGGTCGCTTCCCGTGGGACCCGTTCCCGCCGGGGGAACCGGAGCCGAAAGGCCCCGACCCGCTGGCGAGCCTCGCGTACCGGGCGGCGGTCACCGGCGCCGACGCCTACCGGTCCGTTCGGCTGGCGCTCCGCAGGGAGAGCGGGACGTTGCGGGTCGGGAACCGGTTCGTCGCGGACGGGCGATACCGCGAGGTCGCGTTTCTCGCCTTCGGACACGCCGCGAACTCGATGGCTCTGGCCGCGTTGCACGCCATCGGCGACCGGCTCACCCAAGGGTTCGTTGCCGGCCCGGAGCCGCTGCCGGGAGAGCTGCCGTTCCACGGGATCGTGCTCGAGCCCGGTTGGGGCGGGGCGCCGGAGGCTCCGGCCGCCGTCAGCGCCGCGACCGAGATCGCGTCCGCGCTCACGGAGCAGGACCTCCTGCTCGTCCTGCTCTCGCCGGGCGCGCTCCGGGGCCTCGCCCTTCCGCCTCCCGGCATGACCGGTGAGGAGTTCTCGACGTTCCTGGCCGTCGCCCACGAGCGGGGAGCGGGCGGACGGGAAGTGGCGCTCCTCGCCCGGGTCCTGGGGACGGGCGGCGTCGGCGGGCGGCTCGCGAACGCGGCCCTGCGTTGCGACGTCGCGACATTCACCGTGGAGCGGGGGGACGGGGCCGCCACCGTCGGCGGGGGACCGATGCAGCCGGTCGCCCCGGCCGAACGGGTGGAGGCGGCCGCCCTGGTGGCGCGACTTGGCCTGCGCGATTCCATGCCCGCGCCCGTCGCCGACGCGCTCACGGCCGGCGGCGACACCGTCCCCGCGCCCCCGCCCCGAGTGGGGCGACCTCTGCTCGTCGCCGGTCCAGCGGATGCCCTGCGCTCGGCCGCCGATGCCCTCTTCGACAAGGGCTGGACGAGTCGCCTCGGGTTCCTTCAGGTCCGCGACGGCCCCGAGACGAGCGCCGACCGATTCCTCGCCCGGACCGAGGAACTCACGGCGGCGGAAGGCCTCACCGCCGAGAGCCGGACCAAGGGCGTCGCCACCGTCGCCATGATGACGCTGGGCCTTCCCGAAGGGGTCGACGAGGGGCCCGCCCTCGGTCGTTTCCTCGTCCGGGCCCAGGCCGGACTCCGACGTCGGGAGATGAGCCTCGGATTGTTTCGGACGTCAGGGGTCGTCGGGAGTGACACGTTCCCGGCGGGGGCCGTGGTGGGAGCTCCAGGCGACCTGACTGCTCGGACCCAGCCCGGTCGGGCTCGGGCCACGGTCATGCGCCGGGGGATCACCGACGTGGGCCTTCTCGCCGTGGCCCTCTACCCGACGCCCTCCTTGCCCGAGCGAGGGACCGCGAAACGTCCCGACGCGTAGCGACGGGCCTCCCGACCCAAGCGCCGACAGAACCTTACTCGGGACTCTTCCCCCGAGCTTCCTCGTCGTGTTCGAAATGCCGTTTGAGCGCCATGTACTCGTCGAACGATATCTGACGACGAGCGCGGACCGCACCGGCCTGGCGAAGCGAGGAGATCTGGTAGGTCTTCAACAGCTCGGCCACCGGCCGTGCGGCGGGTGTCGGGCCCGAGCGCGGGGCGGAGGCGGGAGGGACCTCCGGCCGAGCGGCCGCGGAGGGTTCCCGGTCGATCGGTACCGTCGCGATCAGTCGCTCGCTCTCGCGAACGAGTGGCGCTGCGGCCGGTTTCGGGGCGCCCCCTCCGAGCGCGAGGTACTCGGCGAGCCGCGCGTGCTCGGCCGGGGTCAGTTGGCCCTCGTCCCTTAGGAGGTCGACCAGTTCCCGCTGCCGCGGCCGGTAGGTTTCGACGAGTTCGGTCAGCTCTCGGTCGGCCCGAGCGGCGGGCACGGCGGCGATCGGTAGGCCGACCAGGGCGTCCAGGTCGGCTCGCAACGCGTCGAGTTCCTGCGCGAGCTCCGCCGGCGACGGTCCGCGGCCGGTGTCCCCTCCCTCGAATCGCGCGGAGAGGCGCACGACCCCGGCCGCCGGACGGTCGGACTCAAGCGGACGCTCGACGGACAGCTCGACCTCTCGCCGCCGGGCGGTCACGGTGCCGGACGGACGTGCGCGGAGAAAACGTACGCGCGGACCCGAGTCGACCGAACGGTGGACGACGGGGCGCCACGGTAACTACGGTTCACCTACTATCACACAGTAACTATAAATGGGTCCGTGACCCTGCTGCCCTTCGAGGTCGATAGCATGGAGACGGACCGAGCCCGCCGGACGGTGGGCGGACCGATGGCGGGGCCCGATGCCTGCGATACCAACGGCGGCCGGGCGCTGTGCCCGGTTCTTGCGGCCGTCGGAGTGATCGGGACCGAGTGGCGGCTCGCGATCGTCCACCGCCTGCTCGAGGGACCCCAGCGATTCAGCGAGATCCTGAAGTCGAACCCCCGGCTCAACGCGAAGACCCTCAGCGCGACCCTGAAGTTTCTCGAAGGCCAAGGCGTCGTGCAGCGGACCGTGGTCAGCACCCGGCCGTTTTCCGTCGTCTACTCGCTGACCGAAATGGGGCTCGGGCTCGCACCCGCCGCGCGCGAACTCCGTGCGTGGGGCGAGCGATGGCTCCTGCCGCGGAACAGTGCCGCGAGCCGCGCCGCCTCGAGCGCGCGCCGCCCGCCGGCGATCCAGGGGGAGCTCCCGCGGATCGTCATCGCGGAGACGGACTCCCGCCGCAACCACTGAACGGTCTTCGGGTTCGCGGCCCGCCCCCGCGCTTGGCTACCACCCCGTAACACCTTCTCGGGGAGGCGTTCCACGACCTCCCGGTCACGCTTCAAATAGCCGGGAACGCGGTCGATTCCCTGCAACCACCCCCGGAAAGGTCCTTCCACATCGCCACCAGGGGACAGCACCGTGTCCCAGGCGTGCGAAGGACCTTTCCATACCCTTCATCGTTCATGTTCCGCCGACCGAGCGACGAACCTTTGCTTCGACCCCGGTGGCCGCTCGACTCCATGCACGGCCCCGCGTCCTCCCGACCGCCCGCCTCGGCTTCGCGACGAGATCGTCCGTTCCCGAATCCGGCGGAAATCGACGCGGCACGCCCGACACCCTCGGTTGGTCGCGCGCCGGACCCCCGCGGACCCACGGTCCGCCTTCGGGTCGGCGCCGCTCCATCTGATACCGTCTGAAGTGCGGCGTCGCGTCCGAGGCTAAGGGAACCTCGGTCGCCGTCGACCGTGAGCGTGCGCTCCGCCGGACCGGTGGGTCGCCCGCGCACCGAACCGACGTTCGCCCGCGCTCGACGTCTTCCCGGCCCCTACGCCGGAGAACTGCTCGACCGAGTCCCACGGCGGTCCGGCCGCGGGAGCGGGCCCTCGGTCGACGGGGACGGAACCCGGTAACGGGTCCCGTCGACGCGCCGACGAATCCTTCTCGCCGCAGGCCCGGCGGCGGGAGGGAGGACCTGTGCAAGAATCTTGGAGACCGAAGAGGTCGAATCCGAACGCCTGCAACCGCTTCCCGGCGAACCCGTTCGAGACCGAAAGACCCCTCGTGCCCGGCCCATCGGTGAGCTCCGCCTCCCGATCGCCGGACCCTACCGCCCGATAGCCCGCCTTTACCGGTATGCGGATGGCGAGCTCCGTTGGCGCGTGCGGCTCTGGGAGACCGACCGTGCGGTCGTCCGGTACGTCGAGACCGACGTCCTTCGGACGTTCGCGCGAGTGAACGGACTTCGTGCCGTGGCCGACGAGATCGAAGCGGTCCTGACGCAAGCCCGTCGCCGAGGACGACGGTGAGGAAGCCGGAGACCTTCACCGTTCGATGCCGGGGGCCGGGGTCGCTGCGCGCCCGCTGGTACCGCTCTCTCGCCCATGCGCTGGTGGCGACCCCGCCTCCGTGCGGCGTCGTGTTCGAGACGGACCGTCTGGGCGACCCCCCGTGGATGACCGGGCGTCCGCGGTCGTTGATGGAAACGCTCCTCGCGAGCCCAACGGGCACGAACGTCCCGCTCGAACCTCGGGCCAGTCCCCCGAGGCTCGAGCCTCCGCGCGGATGGGTCGACCAGGTCCGCTCCGTCGTACCGCTCCCTCGGGCCTCTTCCCCGGTCCTCGAGTATTCTTCCGTGGGCCGAGACACCCCGCAGCTCGGCCGGCTCCTCGGGCCCACCGGATGGATCGCCGCTCAGACGTTCTGGATCCGAGGAACACGGGGCGAACTTTGGCTCTCCCGGCGCGTCCGTTTCTCCGCGCCCACCCGGGGGGAGTTCGAGCGACGGATCGAGGCCGTCGCGACCGCTGTGGCCGGCGCGTGGGCGTCCGCGGTCGGGGTCCCTGCGACGACCTCCGCCCTTCCTGCAGGAGCGGTCCGCGACTGGCGGCGAGGAACGGTGCGTACCATTCCGCGGAACGCCTGGTTGGTCCGGTCCGCCGACGAGGTCGATGGCTCCGCCGAGGTCCGAGTCGAGGAGCGCGGGATGCCGCCGGTGGCGTCGGACGGGCACGGGGTCGTCTTCGGGGCCTCCGGCGCCGGGAAGACGACCTTCCTCGTGCGTCACGCGGTCCGGGAGGTCCAGCGAGGCACCGCGGTCGTGGCGGTCGACCTGCATGGGGACCTCGCTCCGAGCATCCTGGCTCACCTCGACCCGGAGGAACGGACCCGGGTCGTGGCGATCGACGCCTCGCTCCGACCGGTCCCCGGGGTCGCGGCCCTCGCTCCGTCCGCTGGCCTCGACGACCGGGCCGCGGCGCACCTCGTGGCCGCGCTCAAACGGCTGAGCCCGGACGGGACCGACCTCTACTGGGGATTCCGCCTCGAACGGGTCTTCGATTCGTTCGTTCGGCTGGTCCAGGAGTCGGGCGGCTCCCTGGTCGACCTCTACGCGCTCTTGACCGACGCCGACCGACGGGACGCGGCGCGGTTGGCGACGCGGCGCGACGACCTCGCCCGGTTCCTCGAGGAGCTCGGCCCGATCCTGCGCCGTCACCCCGATTTTCTCTGGTCGGCGGCGACGCGTCTGTCCAAGGTCGTTCTCGTCCCCGGCCTCACCGAGCTCCTTGCACCCCGGGACGGAGGGCTCCCGGTGGAGGACCTCCTCGAGGCGGGACGTTCGATCCTGGTTCGCTTGCCGTTCGCCGCGCTCGGACCCGAGACCGCCGCGTTCGCCGGCACCCTCGTCCTCGGACGGATCTATCTCGGTCTCGCGGCCCGGCGACGCCTCGGAGGCGGGCAACCGCCGGTCCTCCTGCTCCTCGATGAGGCGCACGGCTTCGCCCCGCGACTCGTCGCCGAGGTGCTGACGGAGAGCCGGAAGTTCGGATTCCGAGCTCTGCTCGCCACTCAGTACCCCGACCACCTCGCCCCCGAGGTACGGAGCGCCGTCGCGGGCGCCCTCGCGGATTTCGTCACCTTCCGCGTTCCGCCCGCTTCGGCCCGACTCGTGGGTGGATGGGTCGGACTGCCCGAAGCGGCCGCGGAACGCTGGCTGCCGGGACTCCCGACGGGCCACGGCGTTCGGCTCGACCCCGGTAGCGGCACCGCCCGGCCCGTTCTTCCGGAGAGCCCGCTGTCGGCGTTCCCCTCCGACGTCTGGTCGAAGGCAGTCTCCGCGTGCCGCGAGGAGTTCGCCGTAGACCCCGTTGAGCCCTCCTCGGACGGCGCGGACGACGGCGCTACGGAACGGCTCCTCCTGGCGACGCTCGCCGCGGAGGAGGAAGGCCGACCTCTCGCCGGGATGGAGGCGGTGAACGCGTCGCTCGCGCTTCCGGGAACGTCACCATCCCCCGAGACGCTCGAGCTTCGATGGCGGGACGCGGTGCGGCAAGGGTACGTCGGCCCCACGCCCCGCGGATGGGGGCTGACGGCCGCGGGCGAGCGGCGGCTCGGCCTCACGGTTCCGACCCTCGCTCCCCGAGAAAGCCGCGAGCATCGGGCGCTCCTCGTGGCCACGTTCCGCCTCTTCGCTCGCCGAGGCCATCGGATCGAGATCCTCCGACAGGGCCGGTTCGACACGCGACTGCCGGATGCGTTGTTCCGGCAGGTCGCCCTTCGCCCGAGCCGCCCTCCGTTCGAGCTCGCTCGAGAGCTCGACCGGCTCCGACCCGGATGGGCGTGGAAGTTCTTCCGCGGACGCGACGTGTACATCGAAGCCGAGGTCTCCGGGGCGCTGCGGCCCGAGCGGGTCCGAAGAGGCTGGCGCAAAGCCTCGGACCGGGGAGCGTTCGCGCTCTTCGTCGTCGCCGACGCGGGCCGGGCGCGACGGGTCCGGACCACGTTGCGCGCGCTGGGCGCCGTGCCGGATCGGGCCCAGGTCTGGACGCTGCGCGTCGCCCGTCCCCGGACGACCGACCCCACCAACCTCGATCGGACGAACCCGTAAGAACGACCGGGCCCTCCACGCCGTCGTGCGGTTGTTCGTCGCCATCGAGGTCGCGCCCGAGGCCACGGAGACCTCGGACGGGAGTCCCGGATCGCCTCAGCACCTGACGCTCCGGTTCCTCGGCGAGGTTCCGTCCGACTGGGTCCCGTCGATCGTCCGGGCGCTCGAGGAGGTCGCGCGGGAGACGCCCTCGTTCGACCTC
>Ga0187818_10001253_pt1 | contig 10163 bp, 8 predicted proteins | sample NC_wetland_sal_i_14_FD_130581 | JGI IMG/M metagenome (GOLD analysis project Ga0187818, IMG submission 130581) | Wetland sediment microbial communities from Neuse River Estuary, North Carolina, USA - SO4_3 | ecosystem: Environmental > Aquatic > Freshwater > Wetlands > Sediment | place: USA: North...
CATCGGAAATAAAGATAACGGCGACATGAGGATCCGATTCTCGCCATTTTCCGCCAGGTGGGCCAGAGCCAGGGAAAAAGCTCCGCAGTGGACCTGACAAAACCTGACAGCCGTGAAATTCCTCCCCAAGATTGACGCGAGACGGCCTATATCTGGATCGCCAAGGAACCGGTCCGCAAGGGCTTGTCGAATCCGGTCGATTTCTGTCTTACATGTGGCAGGCGCGCCTATACGGTCATTTTTCAGCAGACTCGTGCGTCATAGGGCGGGGACGATGTCGGTCTTTTTGAAGTCGTCCCCTTTGAAAAGGAGAGGCTCGCCAGTGAGTTTGGCGAGGGCATAGGCGAAGCAGTCACCGAAATTCAGCCCTGCCGCGTGGCGGCCCTTGCCGAAGTCGTGGAAGGCCTGGCGCGCGAGATGCGCCTGCTCGACAGTCACGGGTTCGATCACAATGCCAATGCGGCGAAACAGTGCGTCGCATTGCTGGGCGACCTCAACGCCGAATTGACTCTCGATGACAATCGAGAGTTCGACGAAGTTCCCGGCGGATATACGGCAGCGCGGGGCGCGGCTGATGGCTTGGATGTAGACTTCGGCATCCGGCTCTTCCGCCAGGATGGCGACGAGCGGTGAGGAGTCGAGGATCATTTGGGAAGGCCGTGTTCGTCGTAAAGGAGCTCAGCATGATCGAGATACGGGCGCTTGATGTGGGCGGCTGCGCGCTTGGCAATAGCCCGGATGTCGGCGGCGAGCGTTTCGGGATCGTGCCTCTGGAGACGTTCATAGCGCTCCCGCAGAGCCTCCGTGACGGCGCGGGTCATCGTTTCGCCGGTGGCCCGGGCAATTGCCTCGGCGAGACGGTGGGCTTCCGGGTCTTTGACGTTGAGGCTCATGGTGTTTCTAGCCATCTGTACCTATTTTCTATCCTTCTTCCATACAGGATAACCCGTTTCCCGATTCCACGCAAGGGATGCTGGAGGCAACTTTGGAGGCAACTTGGCCTTGACAACCTATGTACAAGAAGCAATGCCCTTCTTGACGGTGAGCAACATACCAGATTCGCAGAAGGAGTCTGTTAGTACAATCTCGCAGGCCAGAGACTGATCCAGGTGCCGATTGACGTGCATTCCCAACTTCGATCTTCTCTTTTTATTCGCCGTCTGCTAATCTCCCCCTAGATGGTCCATTCCTCACGAGGGCCGCTCTGCAACGTCGTTGCGGTGCTTTTCTTTTCCCGTGCCGCGCCAAAACTGACACGGAAGGTCGCACGTGACGTTCATGCCACTTCCTGAAAGGAATGAAGTCATGCTGACGCGAGACTTGCTAAAGCGAATCGAGAAGATCGAGCGGCGTTCGAAGGAAATTGCCGAAGCACACTCCATGTATTCCCTAGAGTGCATCTGCTTTCCGGAAAATGAACCGCCATACTTTGGTTTCCCTATCGAGCAAGAGATAGCGTTCCGTGTGAAGTGTCCCCTGCACGGGAACCGCTGGAAATGGACTTTTCATCGTCTTTATGTTTCGAAATGGCTCCGCGAAGCATTCGAGCGCAAAAGGGAGACCCTAAGCCCACAACACCGCAAAGCTTGGGCGGCCAGCTTTCCGCCAAATCTCTGGCCCGCCGAAGAGGAAGAAACAGAAGAGGGAATCTATTTGCGCTTGAAGGATGGCACTCGGCTGCTCGCGGAGGAGTATGCGTGGAAAAAGAACCAAGGGCAGCTTAACGGGATGTCAGAACTAAGTGCCGGTGGTGAACAGACGCGAACACGAACTGCATCGGCTCCGAGACCTGAAGGTCCGTCGTTGCAGGAATCACGCGGGAGAAAATTCATCCTGAGTTGGCAAGAGGCGCGCAAGCAACGATTGGACCGGAAAGGAGGAGCATGGACATGAGGCCACTCCGACGGCGGACCACTAGGCACACATGGACTTAGGTTTGCCAACACGTGCCGCAAACCGCTCTCCCGGTCCAATAAAGCCAGCGGGGACGGGACTTGATCTCTTGGACCTCGCCGATGGAATGCAAAACTTGGAGGAATGACGATGTCAGACACCCTTTCAAGTCTTAGGCGAAGATTGGACAAGATTGACGAACAGATCGCTGTGCACCACGATCCGCACCTCTTGGCAGTCGCAGTTAACCACTCTTCGGAAAACCACGAGGAGGAAGAGGAAACTCGCGTGCAGCCATGTCCGGTCCATGGTTTCGGTCGGTTGGAGCACGTGATAGACGTCCGCTTCGTCAGTCCTGACCAGATCTCGGGTGGCGAACACTCGAGCGGTGCAGATCCAACTTTGGGAACATAAGACATTCAAACGAGGAAAGGAGGATGCAAAGTACCGAGATGACCCCCAAGAACCGCGATTCGCGTTGTAAGGGCGTGACCAAGGCAGGGAAGCCGTGCCGCGCTGCGGCCACGGCGGGCGGCATGTGCTTCTTTCACGCCAACCCCAATAAGGCTTCTGAGCTGGGCCGCATCGGGGGCAGGGGCAATCGCCATGCTGCCGGCGACAACGCGGATCCGCTGCCGACCCTAGACAATGCGCTTGCCGTGCGGGACACAGTGGCTCGGTTGATCGCGGACGTATATGCAGGCAAACTTCACCCGCGAATCGCTGCTGGCCTGGCGCCGCTTCTGAATTTGCAACTGCGCGCGATTGAGACAACGGATCTGGAGCGGCGACTCGCAAAGTTGGAGAAAGCTCTGGTTAAGCCGGCGGGAGGTTCTGATGGCAGGAAGGACGCAGCACCGCTGGATCTCGGTGACTTCGCTGAGCCCCCAAAGGCATGATGCCAATGCCACGATTGTATTTCAAGTTAGTAATGGCTTCAAATGGCATAAGCCATTGAAGGCCCAGAGCCATAGTAAGCCATCGATACTTACACTCGACCGACTCTAGAGCCCGCGTTAATGACATGGGTGCTACTGCGGAACGTGACAAGTACTCACACTGCAAAGTTTGCATATTGCCTTTCGAACTCTGGCGCCGATAGCAGCCATGACAATTCAAGTTCTTTCAGCAAGCTGCTAGAAGGTAACCTTTACGCCGAACTCGAGTTGGCGCGGCGCCCCATAGCCGTACGTCCCCGAGCCTGCAGTAATGCGGTCGAGCCGCGACGTGCACAGACCCGGCGCACCGCCGCAGAAACCCGCCGAACTCGAATAATTCAGCGAACTGCCGGGAGCGGCGTTGAGCACGCCGCTCAGCTGCCCTCCGGGACCGCCGAAGTTGGCGAAGTTGAACAGGTTGAAGGCGGCGAAGTTCGGTTCGACGATCACTCGATCTCCCGCATGGATCGGCCGGCTCAGGCGCAGATCAATGGTTTTGAGCCAGGTCGCTCCCGCTGGATGCGCGGGCAACGGCTGCAGGAGCGGGATCAACGCCCCCAGCGCGGTGAGTTGGGCGTCGAGTTGGTCCTGTCTCATCAGAGCCGGTATGGTCTGACCTCCTACCTGATTCGGACTGATGAGCGCTACTGCCGCCGGGGTCAGTCTCCCGGCGTAATTGCTGTTGAAGTAGGCAATGGCCGTGCTCAGAGAACTGGCGGAATGGGTTCCCGTACTGCCGATTTTCGTGGTGGGAAGAAGATCGCCCACGGTGCCATCGCCCGTAATGTCAGTGCGGAAGATCTCCCCGGCTACCCCTCCGCCATTCTGCTGCGGGAGATAAACGCTGAGCGGAAGCGGCGAAGCCATCTGCGCGATCATGGCCAACCGCACGCCGTGGAGCAAATCCAGCGACGGCGCAAACGTGAACTGGTGGCGCCGGTCCAGACCCGATGGTCCGAAGTGACCGACGTGGGGATTGATGTAATCCTGGGCCACGCTCAGCAGGGAGAAATCGCCGCCGCTGCCATCGGCCGCGGCCACATTGCTGCTGTATTTCGAAAACGTGTACGACAGCCCCAGGTCCAGCCGCCGCACACCGCGCACCGGACTTTCTCCCATAGTCGTCTTGAAGGCCACGTGCACGCCATCGTATTTCGACCGGCCCGTGGGGAAGAACATTACGTTCGACCCAACCGCGGGGTTGATTCCGCTGAAGGCGGCGGCATTCGGAGGAGCGTTCCCCGTCGGCGCTGGCTTCACCACCGCGCACGGAAACGGACCGCAGTAGGCATTGGCGGAATCGAGGCCGTTGCGGGCAAAATCGACGATGCTGGCCCCTGGCACCTTGGCCAGATAGCAATCCACGGCTGCCTGCGATTCTGCACCAGGTGACCCCGCTGCCGTGCAGCCGACGGGCGTTACTGTCGCGTTGATCGCCGCCAGGGCCGCATTGGAATCGAGGTGGGTGAAGTCGCCGACGTGATTCGTGTCAATGCCCAGCGGGAACTTCGTTCCAATCTGCCGCACGTAGTCAATAGAGAACACGCTGCGCTCGCCGAACTGATGCTGAATCCCAAGGTTCATGTGCACGACCCGGGGGGTTTTGAAATTCGGCGCCAGCATCCCGCCGAAGTTGGCCAGGCTGTTCGCCATGGAGTACATGTTCGGCCCGCTGGTCACGGCCGACTGGGCGGCCTGGTACTGCTTCTGGAGATCTCCGATTGCCTGCCAGACTTGCTCCGAGCCCTGCGTTCCCGTAACCGTGGCGCCAATCGGCTGCCCGCAGACTTGCGAAATCTTCACCTCGCCGACGTTGATGGTGTTGATGGTGTCCACCTGCGAGCCGTTAGGGAACAGCACCGTGGTTGCAGGGCACAACGTCAAGCTGCGGAAATACTGCCCGTTCGCCAGCCGGCTCATGCGGTCCTGATACGCATTCTGGAGCAGGAAGTTGTCGTAGAACATTCCTCCACCGGCCCGCACCACTGTCTTGCCGTTGCGGTACGGGTCCCACGCCACGCCTAGCTGGGGAGCGAAATTCAGGTTGGGTTGATGCACGCCGGCGCCGAGGCCGGGGATTCCTCCGAATTGATCGAGAATCAGACTGCTGCCGGTACAGGGCAGATTCGCCACGATCGTCTTATTGATCGCCGAGCACGGAATAGATCCGAGGTCGCTGTTGGTGCGGCCGCTGTCGCGCGCGTAGTTCACGCCGATGGAGATGTTGAGATTGGGATAGAGCTTGAACGTGTCCGCAACGTAGCCCTCCAGCCGCGTGTCGAAATGCCCTCCGTTCGGGCGGTTGAACGCCGAATGTTCGCTGAAATTGCCCAGGCCATTAAAGATCGTGAACGTGCCCACGGGATAGTTGAAAGGGTTATCGGCCGGCCCGCGCGGATCGCCTGGGATCAACTCCGGGAAAGTCGGATTGGCGTTGATCGCGTTGATCACATCCAGGCCGTTCGAACTCGTGACCGACGGCCCATAGTTCCCCGGCGTATAGAAATCGCCCTGGGCAATGCGATGGATCGCGCCGCCGAATCGCAGCGTGTGGTTAAGGTCGAATTTGCTCTGGTACGCCGTTCGGCCGTCGTAGCGTCCGAAAAGGTCGCGCTGAATCGTCTGCCGCGGCCCCAGGTCGCTTGGACCCGTCTCGAACGACCCAATCTGCTGGTGAAAGGGCGCGCCCAGGATGAGGGCATCGTTGCCAAACGCCGGGTTGATCGCGTTCACCAGTTTCTGATATCCGAAGCGCCCGCTGTGCGCGAAACGTCCGCGGTTCCAATCCAGCCCGAAGACGGCGGAAGGCACGTTGATCTGGTCGCGATACTTCGCCAGACTGTCGGTAGGACCGAACTGATCGGCGTTGTCGTAGCCCAAACGAACAAACCACTTGGCATTCTCGGAGAGGTTGTAGTCGAGGCGCGCGGACAGCATGTTCTCGCGAAAAGTCGCGTCCCGAACGCTCTCGAAATTGAACGGGAACCCCTGATACACCGGCAGTGCGCCATCCTGCTTAGTGCGCTCCCCGCCGACGAACAGGAACGCCTTGTCCTTGATCAGGGCACCACCGGCTCCAAATCCATACTGTTGCCGGCTGTAGTTCGGGCTCCCCGACGGAAACCCAGTCAGGCCGACACGCCGGTCCCGCAGATTGCCAAACAGGTTCCCGTGCCACTCGTCGCCGCCCGAGCGAGTTGTCACCCGAACCGCTCCCTCCGCGTTCAGCGATTGGAACACCTCCGGCAGGCTGCGCGTCACCACGACCTCCTGCACGGCTTCGGCAGGCAGGTTCTGAACGACAGTTCCCCGCGTTTCATCCATCGCCTCGACTTCGTCGATATCGTAGTGGGTGGTGCGGCCGCTGCCGCTGTTGATGGAGAGCACCTGGTATCCGGTCTTCCCCGGATCGAGCGCCGCTCCATCCACCACCTGGACCCCCGGCTCCAGCCGTGCCGCGTCCAGGGTTGCCCTTCCGTTGATGGGAGCAGTGTCCACCGACTCGGCGGCGACCTGGCTCTGCACTCGCGGCGGCCCGGGGTTAATCGGCGGCAAAAGGAAATCGGCAGTCGCAGCCGCGCCCGCCTGGACGCTGACGCTGGCGCTGGCCACATGCAGGTTGCGGGCTTCCACGCGCACCGTGTAAGGACCGGGCGGCAAGGCTTCCGAGGAATAGGTGCCATCCTTGTCGGAACGCGTTACACCGCTGGTGAATGTGGCCTTGGACCGGAACAGGACACGGGCGCCCGCCACCGCATTGCCGTCCTCGTCCTTGACGGTGCCGTGGATGGTTCCGGTGGTGGGAGTTTCCTCTTGGGCCGACAACGAGCCAGCCAAAGCGATCAAGAGGAGAGAAAGAGACGAAAACAGAGCAAATGTATGCGTGATTCTCCGCCAGACACAGCGATTCGACAAGGCGCCACCTATCCTGGGCAGAATCCTGGGACCACCACCCCGGACGATCCTGCGCTGAGGTTCAGTTTTCACTGCAATTTGAATCAATAATCTTACTAGATGCACTGCATTATTTCGAAAGCTGCATGTGGAAGTGGAAATCCCCAGCACGCCGGTGTGGTGGGGTGTCATGCGGGAAGCTTAGAACGACGAGCGGGTCGTGTAGTATCCCGCGCGGTGGCGCAGCCGGTAGGATCCACCCACCGGCGGGTTGACCAACTCCACCTCGACCCGGCGGAATTCCGAGTCGGAGTAGCGCTGCGAAGGATAATAAGCAAGCAAATACTGGGTACGCAACTCGTCGCTGATCTTGTGGAAGGCCTCATCCAATTGGGGCAGTGAGGTGGCGTAGTAGTACTTGCCGCCCGTGTCTTCCGAGATCTGAATCAGGGCATGCTCGCCTCCGGTGTCACGCCCGGCGCTGGCTTCGATGGGGACAATGATGATGCTGTAAACCAGGGCCTCGGCCTCTTGGGCCGCCCGGAGCGCCGCCTTGTAATCCACCTGGCTGATCGTGTCTCCGCCATCGGTGATGACCACCATCACCTTTCTTCCCTGCCGGCGGCCGAGGGCATTCGCGCCCACGAAAATCGCGTCATACAGGGCCGTAGCCGCGCCGTTGCGCATGCGGTCAATGCCGGCGTCGATCTTCTTCAAATCGGAGGTAAAGGGCACGACCTCGTTGACCTCCTCGCAGAACTTGTACACGGCCAGACCGTCCTGGGGCCGCACGATGGTGTGGACGAACTTGTGCGCGGAAGCCTGCTCGAGCGGAAGATCTTTCCTCGTGCTCAGGCTAGTGTCCACCGCCAGGACGATGGAGAGCGGCAGCGCCGACTCGCGGTCAAAGACCGCGATCTTCTGTTCCTTGCCGTCCTCTTTCAGCCGGAAATTCTCTTTTTGCAGAGTGGCCACGGGCGCGCCGCGCGCGTCGGTCGCGGTCACGAAAACATTGACCAACCGAACGTCCACTTTTAGGGTGGTTTCCGACGGTTGCGCCACCGCACACGCGCCAGCGATATAAAGAAAAAGGGCGAGCAGGAATGATTTCATGCCGAGGACATTCATTTGGATGCGGGAGGGGCCTCCGCTGTGCCTCCGGTTGCGCGAATTTCTTCGGGAAACGGCTCTCCGTCGGCCCACACCACCCCGTCCTCGAAGTGTTCCTTCTTCCAGATGGGGACGGTCTTCTTGAGCGTGTCGATGATCCAGCGGCAAGCCTCAAAGGCGGGACCGCGGTGGGCCGATGCCACCACGATCAGCACGCTGGTCTCCCCGATCTCAAGCCTGCCCAGCCGGTGCACGATGGCGACATCCCGCACCCCGAAACGCGCTCGGGCCTGGTCCGCCAGGGCTCTCATCTGGCGGAGCGTCATGACCTCGTAGGCCTCGTAATCCAGGTACAGCGTGCGCCGTCCGCGGGTGTGATTCCGAACCACGCCCTCGAAGACCACCGCCGCGCCGTCTTCCGGCAGTATTAACAGCTCGAGTACTGCCTGGGTTTGAATCGGTTCCCGCACGATCCGGACCCGGCCGCCTGGTTCCGGCTCCGCGCTCCCCGGCCCTCCGGAGCCGCCGCTCACCGGTGGCAGCAGCGCCACCTCGTCTCCGGCGCATAAACGGCGGTCCCCACGCGAATACTCCTGGTTCACGGAGAGCGCCAGCGCCGGCAACATCTCCCCCAGGCGAGGAAACTGCCCGGCGTAATGGGAAAGGAGGTCCTGGACCCGCGCTCCTTCGGGCAGTTCCACGGTCGCCGTGGACTGTCCGACCAGGTCCTTGATCATGCCAAAGAAAAGTACGCGGATCAGCATCAGGTTTCGCCGCTCGGCCTGCGAACAGTGTAGCGCGGGAGACTGAAGCCCGTCCTTAAGCGAATGAAGTCAAAAGCTTTAACGCAGAGCACGCCGAGGAAAACTCGAGAAAGATCAATCTGAGGAATACAATCGCCACCCTATTATGATGAGAGGCGAAATAGAGTCTTTCAGACGGTCTATTTAGCGCCTTTCTCTGCGCCCTCCGCGTGCTCTGCGGCTAAAGCTTTCGGCCAATTACTTCCGTAATCGTGCACAAGGTCACTTTCCGGCATACGCTTACAACGAAGCCGCTTAATTTCCAAGGAGTGGATATTTCCATCGCTGCCCAAACCGATGCCAACCGGAGCGCGGCTGCGCGCGCTTTCCTCCACAGCCTCAACATTCTCATCAAGTACACCCGGCTGTATGGAGTTAAACATAAGCGAACAGAAGGACAGTTCCAAACCGCTTGGAATGAATTACAGCAGGCCCTGCCCAAGACCGGCGATACTGGTTTTCTGCTCGGTGTTTCCGACAATAAGCTTCTTCTCGACGGCATTCCGCTGGAGACGGGGCAGGCCGAGCGCAGCTTCGCCCAGTTGCTCAACGTGGCCGGCCTGGCCAGTATTCATTTCTCCACCTCGGTCACGCTGGAAGATTTCACCCGCCTGGTACGCGCTTTTTCCATGGGATCGAAAACCCAGGACCTGGTGAAGCAGATCAAGGAGAGCCTGGGCGACCCCAAGAATTCATCGATTCACATTAATGAAGTGAAATTCGTCGCCGCCGATCCTTCGACCGGCGAAATTTCCATAGCGGCGCAGATCGCCGCCCAGTCGCTGGGCCCCGAATTCAAGCAATGGCTGAATGACCCGCAGAAACTGCTGCAGTTGATCGCCGCCGCTCAGGGAGCCAGTTCCGGAGGCTCGGGCGAACCCGGCGGCGCGCCCTTGGGCAGCGTTCCCACCGTTCCTATTCCGGGTGGGGGCGGAAGCGGCACCGACGGAGGCACCGGCAGCGGCACCGGTGGAGGCGGTGGCGGGACCTGGAGCGGTGGCGTTGTCCCGCTGCAGGAAGAGGAAGTGATCCAGGCGATCCGCATGCTCACCCACTTCAGCCAGGTGGCGCAGGATCCCAATGTGACCCCTGAAGTGTTGAAGGCCGAGATCAGCAAGGCGCCCGAAGGCGCCAAAGTCAATCTGGCGCAGCTGCTCGAAACTCTGGCTTCGCAGGTTTCCCACGACGAGAAAAGCGATACCCCGCTCTTGATGAAGGCCGCCGAACACATGGCCATTCGCTTCGCCCTTGACCGCTACTCGAAGGGTGAAGTCAAAGTGAACGCGGTGCACCAGATGATGGAGCACATGAGCCGGCAGATGGACACGCTCAAGCAGATCCTGCGGGTTCAGGAAGACAGGATGGGGAAGGCCGGCATCCTGGTGGAGTCCCACGCCGATATTCTCGACCGCATGTTCTGGTCCGAGGTTCCTGAAGCCGGCAAAAAAAGCGTCCTGCTCTCGGGCGAGGCCGCCTGTGTGCCGGCGCGCAACATTCGTCAGTTCGTGGAACTGTTGCTGGAGCG
>Ga0187818_10001254_pt1 | contig 10162 bp, 8 predicted proteins | sample NC_wetland_sal_i_14_FD_130581 | JGI IMG/M metagenome (GOLD analysis project Ga0187818, IMG submission 130581) | Wetland sediment microbial communities from Neuse River Estuary, North Carolina, USA - SO4_3 | ecosystem: Environmental > Aquatic > Freshwater > Wetlands > Sediment | place: USA: North...
ATTCCGCGTTATCCGCGAAGTGCTGCATGATCGAAGCGCTGAGTTCCACTTCGCCTCGGCTCTCAGCGATTCTCTTACCCATTTCCAATGTGGCGAGACGAGCCAGTTCCTCCTTCTTCTCCAGAAGTAGCTGGGCAGATCTTCCAATAATCTTCGAGCGCTCGCTGAATGGCCGAGACGCCCACGGTCGAAATGCCTGGTTCGCGGTGGTCAATGCATCCCACATCTCCTCATCGGTATGTTCAGTAAAGGTTCTCAATACTTCTCCGGTTGCCGGATTAACGCTGACGTACGACATCTTCAGCTCCTTTATCTTCTGAGGTTACTGTCGAGTACTATGCCCCCGATGTGCTCTGCGGTGGTGGTCCATAGCGATTGTGTTTCGACTGAAGATAGTGCAAGACTCGTGCCATTCCTAAGACCGAGGTGTTGTGTCGAACAAAGGGATTCCTCGGAATTGGGCGATCGGCCTGCAGTCGAAACCGTGACATGTCAATAACGCGTCAAACTCCTCGGTCACAAGCAATCGCCTTTCATCAAAGGTGATTCCTACTTCCTGCAACTGCCTACCCGGCTCGTCACGCGGATTCTTTGTACCCGTCACTGGAAACTAACAGTACGAATCCCCAGCCTGTGGCGGCCGTCGATGGTTGTAAACGTATTGTTGGACACGGTAATCCTGCGCTTTCCAGTCCTGTCGTGTCGGTCAAAGCTCAAACGAACAACACAATGCGTGGAGCACAGGCCTCAGGATGCGCGCGCCTTTGGCAGGCTGATTGCACACCAGCAAAACGGTAGATATTTCAGGTCTCGCAATGAAAGGAGTTATCCGATGGGAGAAAAGAAAAAGGAAAATGCAGCGCCTTCGACCGGGAAAGCAACCAGCGTGGTTGACTATATCGTCCAGCGACTTGCTGATGAGGGTATCACGGACTGTTTCGGTGTACCGGGTGACTACGCATTCCCAGTCTGTGACGCTGTCGATCGCAACCCAAACGTTAGATGGGTCGGCTGCTCAAATGAGTTGAATGCGTCCTACGCTGCCGATGGCTATGCACGCGTTCGGGGCGCGGCAATGCTCTCTACGACCTATGCGGTGGGCGAGTTATCGGCGATCAACGGAGTGATGGGCGCAAAAGCCGAGCGCTCACTCGTCTACCACGTCGTAGGCATGCCGTCGTACCAGAACCAGCGTGTACACAGGAAGCTGCATCACACCTTTGGAGACGGAGTTTTTGGGAACTTCGTCAACATTTCCGCTCAAGCCGCCTGTTGCCACGCCGTGATCGACCCCGATAACTGCATGATTGAAATGGAACGGGTGATCTCAGAGGCCCGTCGCAATAATCAACCTGCCTACATCGTCGTTCCAGGGGACTATGCGCTGGCACCGGTCACGCCGACCGAGGTGCGGCCTGTGACGCTCAAGTCGAACGAAGCGTCCCTCGAAAAAGCCGTCGCCGCCATAGCTGAACGGGTAAGAGGCGCAAAATCCGTTGTCGCCTTCCCGGCGTTCGCGCTGGCGCGTCTCCGCTTACAGAAGGAAGCCCAACAGGCGATCGAGGCGCTGGGCTGCCCGTTCGCTACCACGACGATGGAAAAGTGCATCATCGACGAAAGCCATCCGCAATTTGCCGGGTTGTATGCGGGAGCGGTGTCCGCAGAGAAGACGCGGCAGATTGTCGAGGACGCGGAATTGGTGCTTGATATCGGCGGGATCAGCCTCAACGACGAAACCACCGCGGGCTTCTCTGGGCGACTTGATTCCGCGCGGTTCGTCTCGATCGGGCTAAATGATGTTCGTATCGGAGAACAGGTATTCGGGAACGTTCGACTCGCCGACGTGCTCGCTGCGCTCGCAAAATTCAAATCGTCCACTGTTCCCTACAGAAGAACACCAGAACAAGCCCAACGCGTAAATGGGAAACCAGCGGACAAGATCACGATGGATCCACTCTATTCTCGCTACGCGGCGTTTATCCGACCGGGCGATAACGTTGTTCTTGAAAGTGGGAGTTCGAGCTTAGGGCTTCCGCCAATGACACTCGCCGATGATGTGCAGGTGCACATACAAATGTTATGGGGGTCGATTGGATGGGCCACGGGAGCCGCTTTCGGGGTAGCGCTCGCCGATCCCAACCGGAGAACGATCCTCATCACTGGTGAAGGCTCTCACCAATTAACCGCCAACGAGATCGGAAATATGGGGCGCTACGGTGCCAATCCGATCATCCTTGTTCTCAACAACGACGGCTATATGGTGGAGCGGGCGCTGGAACCATACCCAGACTGGTCCTACAACGATCTCGCAAAATGGCGCTATGCAGATTTGCCGCGGGCGTTGGGATGCGCTGACTGGATAACAGCACGCGTCGAGACGATTGGCGAGCTTGACGCCGCGATGAAATCGGCCCGCGAGAGTAGATCGGGCGCATACATCGAGGTCATCGGGGGACGAATGGATATGCCCAAAGCTCTCGCCTTCGCGCATACCCGCATTAAGGAATTGTACGGATCTGATGCGGCTTAACAAAAACGATGGGCACAAACAAGAGTCAATCAGACGTAATTTGAAAATCGGAAATGAAGGAACGGTGATCGGGATTCGCGTTGCTCACCAGCTCCGGCTTTTGATCCCACCCGTAGATGAATGCCTCTCCCAGCTGGGCCGGCAAGAGTTAGCCGCCGGCCCAGTGAATTTGAATAAGGATACAGAAGTGACGATCAAACGAATAAACGCGAAGCACATTTCCGTTGCCGCCCTCGTCCTCGCGGCCCTGTTCTTCTCGCAGCGGACGCACGCCCAGGCCCTCAACATGGATGGCCAGTCCGGAATTTTTCTTCAACCTTGGGCCGAAGTGGTTCCAGCGCTTGATCACAAGTTCGGCGGAACCACGGCAAGTTTCCATATGGTGGATGCAGGCCCTGTTGCTGGAGACTATCTCAACATCGGATTGGAAGAAGGATTTGGCAACTGGCTAGAGTTTGGCTTTACCCGCAACAACCACACTGACGGAGGCGATCCCACGATCAGTCCTCTTTTCAACTTTTCCGGAATGAACATCTTCAACGTCAAGGCGAAACTGCTGGCAGCGAATTATCACAACCGCAAATATTTGCCGGCAATCGCTGTGGGAGGAGTGCTCCGCACTAATGATCCATTCGTTGTGCAGTCGGTCGCACACAAAAATGCAACCAACGGTGACGTCTACTTGGTTGCCACAAAACTTATCGTTGTGGGAAACAAATTTGCCTTCCTAGCAACGGGCGGAGTTCGCGGAACGAATGCGCAGAAGTACGGCTATGGCGGGAACACCATCGATTGGGAGGCGCGGGCGTTCGGAGGGATCGGTTTCCCGATTCCTATCAAGAAAATTGTAGTGGTCGCACCTACTTTCGAGATCGATCAAGAACCTCGAAGGATCAAGTATGTCCCTACTGCCACGCTGCCCACGGACCTGATCTACGCCGTCCGAATCTCTCGCCCCGACGGCCGATGGAGCTTCGACGTCGGTACTGGTCACTTGGGCGCTTCGCTGGCGCCGGGAATCAACATTAAAGTCAACAACGCCGTCGCCTTTGCGGCCGACTTCCGGTTCTGAGAGGTAGCTTGCCTGTTGTCGGTGGAACGAGGACCTTGACGTCGGGCTGTAGAGATAAAGAGGATCAGATGCCGGAGAACACGTCAACTTTTTCAACGATTCGTACGCCCTCAACTTATCCGGCCTCACAAAAACGTCACATGGCAGGAAGCCGTGCGGATCTTCGCGTACCGTATCGAGAGATCACTCTGTCACCGACGCGCCACAGTAATCGCACGGAGGAGAACCCGCCTATACCTGTTTACGATACGTCCGGTTCCTATACGGACCCCGAGGTCGGCATTCAATTGGCACGGGGGCTGTATGCCCTGCGGACGGGTTGGATAAAGGAGCGGGGTGATACCGAGATTCTCAAACGACCGAGCTCCGACTATGCTCTCACTCAGGAAAACAATCTTCTCAATCTACACCTGCGCTTTCCTTCGCCGTTCGTGTCCCGTCGCGCGCGAGATGGCCAGAACGTCAGCCAGATGCATTATGCGCGTAAGGGTATTGTGACTCCGGAGATGGAGTTTGTTGCTCTCCGGGAGTCGATGCTGCTGGAACGTCTGTTGCAGAACTCACTCTATGTATCCCAGCATCCGGGACAGCCTTTGGGTGCACAGCTTCCTAAGCAAGTCACGCCGGAGTTCGTACGCGCGGAAGTGGCCGCCGGCCGTGCGATCATCCCAGTCAACGTAAACCACCCTGAACTGGAACCGATGATCATTGGACGGAATTTCAAAGTCAAGATTAATGCCAACATCGGCAATTCCGCCGTCACCTCTTCGCCCGCTGAGGAAGTCGACAAAATGATTTGGGCTACCTACTGGGGCGCGGATACGATCATGGATCTCTCGACCGGAGAACACATTCACGAACTCCGGGAGTGGATCCTTCGCAACTCGCCGGTGCCGATTGGCACCGTTCCTATCTATCAGGCTCTTGAAAAGGTGGGCGGACGTGCGGAAGAACTCACCTGGGAATTGATGCGCGATACGCTCATCGAGCAGGCCGAGCAGGGTGTCGATTACTTCACTCTGCACGCTGGTGTTCGGTTGCCGTGGATTCCCCTCACGGCGAGACGACTGACGGGAATCGTTTCTCGCGGCGGTTCGATTATGGCCAAGTGGTGTCTTGCTCACCACCAGGAGAATTTCCTGTACACGAATTTCGATGAAATCTGCGAAATGATGAAGGCTTATGACGTTTCGTTCAGTTTGGGCGATGGTCTTCGTCCGGGTTCTATTTACGACGCCAACGACGAAGCGCAGTTTGCCGAACTGCGAACTCTCGGCGAGCTCACGGAACGCGCTTGGAAACACGATGTACAGGTGATGATTGAAGGTCCCGGTCACATACCGATGCAGCGTATCCAAGAGAATATGGACGAAGAGTTTCGGCACTGTTTCGAGGCTCCCTTCTACACCCTGGGGCCGCTCGTCACCGACATCGCCCCGGGCTACGATCACATCACGAGCGCGATCGGTGCTGCCCAGATTGGGTGGTACGGGACAGCGATGCTCTGCTATGTCACTCCCAAAGAACACCTTGGTCTTCCAAATAAAGAGGACGTTCGGACTGGCATCATCAGTTACAAAATTGCAGCACATGCGGCCGATTTGGCAAAGGGTTGGCCTGGGGCGCAGCTTAGAGACAACGCGTTGTCGAAGGCGCGCTTCGAATTTCGTTGGGACGATCAATTTAATTTGAGTCTCGATCCCGAACGAGCGCGCGAGTATCACGACGAAACATTACCTCACGAAGGGGCAAAGACCGCACACTTTTGCTCCATGTGTGGACCAAAATTCTGTTCGATGAAAATCACGGAAGAGATTCGTGCCACTTACGGGTCAGACGAGCAGAAAGGAATGGCGGAAAAGGCTCGCGAATTTGTCGCTAGTGGCGGTGAGGTTTATCGGTGATGCAACCCGATATTGCTATCGTTGGCGGCGGCTTGCTAGGCCGGCTTCTGGCATGGCGCGCTTCCACCGCGGGCCTGCGTGTTGCTCTTTACGATGCTGCCAGCAGCAAGGGAGAAGGTTCAGCCGCCTGGGCGGCGGCTGGGATGATCACTCCTTCAGCAGAGGCCGTTGATGCCGACCCGGAAATCGTCGCGATGGGGCGGCGCAGCCTTAGCCTGTGGCCGCAATGGCTCGCCGAATTACCAGAGCCGGTTTTCTATCGCGATGACGGAACCCTACTGCTATGGCATCGCGAGGATGCAGGCGAGGCACATCACTTCGAGAGACTCCTTGCAAGGCGCGACGCGCAGGCGAATCTGGTTCACGTCGATGCGGCTCGGCTCAATCAACTAGAACCGGCACTCGATTCAAGGTTTGGGCAGTCCCTGTATCTTCCCGGCGAGGCGCAGATTGACAATCGGGCTCTGCTGAAGACTCTCGCCCTCGCGCTCGAAGACGCAGATGTCCAGTGTCACTGGGGAACGTTTGTAGCGGGAGATTCGCTGCCCGCAGCGGGTATCGTTGTAGACTGCCGCGGCATGGGCGCGCGCCAAGATTTATCGCAACTGCGTGGCGTTCGCGGCGAAATTGTACGCCTCGATTCGCCGGAAGTTGAATTGCGCCACATGCTGCGTTTGCTGCACCCGCGATTTTCCGTCTATGTGGTACCTCGTGCTGAGGGTAAATTGGTTGTCGGGGCCACGAGCATCGAGAGTGACGATCGCTCTCCAATGTCAGTGCGCGGCGCATTGGAGCTACTCACCTCTGCATACTCCATACTGCCGGCCCTAGCTGAGGCGCGGATCCAGGAGTTCACCACGCAGGTGCGACCAAGCCTTCCCGACAACCGGCCAGGTTTTTTCTATCATCTCGGACGGAGAGTGCTGAGAATCAACGGACTGTATCGTCACGGTTTTCTGCTGTCGCCCGCAATCGTTGAGGAGGCATTGCCCTTGCTATCTGGGCAATGGGACGAACCGTACACGGGGAGATGGTCCTGCCTTCGCATGTGTGCCCACGAGGTCCAGGAGGAAGCATGTCCGTCCTTGTGAATGGGCGAATGCAAAATTTACCAGAGCCGCCAACTTTGGCGGCATTGTTGGTAGTGCTCGCTCCCCCAACTCCATTCGCCGTAGCCTGCAATGGCGAATTTATTCCGCGCGCAAACTATGCCGGATGCGGAATCCAGCCGGGCGACCGTATCGACATCGTGCATCCTGCGGCGGGAGGTTAGCGTGAACGATAGTAAAACAGAAGACGCACTCACTTTGTATGGACAGAGCTTCGCGAGTCGCCTTCTACTCGGCACATCGCGGTACCAATCTCCTGTGCAATTGGCGGCTGCTATACACGCCGCCGACCCCGCTCTGCTTACCGTATCGGTTCGGCGTCAGCTTCCAGGCGGACCTCCAGGTTCGCAGGATACAGGGAAGTCCTTTTGGGATCTGTTGCGTAACACGGGTCCCAAGATCCTCCCCAACACCGCAGGCTGTCATACTGCGCGCGAGGCAGTGAATACGGCCTCCCTGGCCCGCGAATTATTCGAGACAAATTTTATAAAACTCGAAGTCATCGGAGATGAAGTGAACCTCCAGCCGGACCCTTTTGGTCTGGTTGATGCCGCCAGAGAACTCGTAAAACTTGGCTTCCAGGTCTTACCGTATTGCACAGAAGACTGGGTTCTATGCAGCCGTCTGATGGATGTTGGTTGTGAGGTGCTGATGCCCTGGGCAGCTCCTATCGGAACCGGTCAGGGACCACGCAATCCTCGCGGTTTGCGCGAATTGCGCGATCGTGCTCCCCAGATTTCATTGATCGTGGATGCGGGTATCGGCCTTCCGTCTCAGGCCTGCCAGGTGATGGAGTGGGGATTCGACGGCGTATTGCTAAACACAGCGGTATCGCGAGCTCTTGATCCTGTTCGAATGGCCGGCGCCTTTGCCAAAGCCGTCATGGGAGGTCGCAGTGCTTTCCTGGCTGGACCAATGATTGTGCAAGAGACCGCTGTCCCAAGCACTCCTGAAATCGGTCGTCCCTTTGCATCGGGCCCATCACGATTGGAAGGCCAGGCGCCTGGCCTAATGAGAGGGTAGCTCTACCAATTTACGTCGCTCGGAACCCCTACTACATAGTGGCCGAGCGAAGTTCGTCCTCTCTAGCATTCATCCCCTCGATTCGTTAGCCCGCTCGAGTTCCGCCTCATGGATGAATCGGCACGATGGATCTGCGCTCTATTGACGGCTTCTTGTGCGCGAATCAGCTGGCTAATCTGCAGGTCGTCGGTGACACCATATGACGCGTCACTGTCACTCGACTCCGAGTGACGGCCACGGTCATTGTTAACTCTCCCTGTCTCTGCAAAATCTACGCCGCTTGAATGATCCGACGCTCCAAGAGGCGATTCTCAGGTTTGGCACTGTCTTTGCTCTACCGTAATTCGAGTTTTCTAGCGATGACACCGGGAACTTTCGCTTGCATGGCTAACGTAGGCCAGCAATCGATTCTGCCTAGCAAAGATGAAACTCGGAGGGAATGATGAAAAGAATTAAGACTCTAGGCTTTATTCAGAGATTTGGGAGCTGCCTAACCTTCCTGAGGGCAGACTTCCAGAGGGAACAAAAGGGCGCGATCTCTTCAGTAGCGCTGTGGTTACGCTGGGGGCAAACTCGGCGAGCCTTGTGGATTCTGACAGTCACGATGAGCATCTTGTATTGCGGCGTCGTGGCGGTCCGCGCACAGGAACCTTCCTATGTAACGAAGACTGTGCAGCAGACTTCAGACACACCTAAGACAGAGCAGGAGTCTTCGGACATCGCGAAAACAGCGCAAAACCCGATCGCTCACGTAATATCAGTGCCCCTCGAGAATGACTTTTACCCTCAGACAGGCATTAACAAGGAAAACGAATACGTCCTGGAGATAAAGCCTGTGGTTCCAATCCCGTTGTCGAGGGACTGGAACCTGATTACGCGAACGATCATACCGGTAATTCAAACGCCTGAGCTTGTACCTGGAATAAATGGAACGAGCGGGTTAGGAGATATACAGGAGTCTTTGTTCTTCTCACCAACAAAGGTGGGTCTGGGTGGGATTATTTGGGGAGCGGGACCTGCCATTTCAGCCCCCACGGCTACAGAGCACATTTATGGAACGGGAAAAACAAGTATCGGGCCTACGCTCGTTGTCCTGAAAAGCCAAGGGCACTGGTTATTTGGATCTCTTGCGCAAAACCTATGGTCGGTGGAAGCTGGCCCCAAGGACCGGCCCGCCGTAAACCAGATGCTGCTGCAGCCTTTCGTGAACTACAACTTGCCGCACAAATGGTATCTCACTTCGTCGCCCATCATCACCGCGAACTGGAAGCTGGACGCCGGACGGTGGCTCGTCCCGGTGGGTGGCGGAGTCGGGAAAATTGTGCGTTTCGGGAAGGTACCTGTGAATGTCTACGGACAATTTTTCGGAAATGCGGAATACCCGAACGGGACGAGCAAGTGGTCGGCAAGGTTCCAGATGCAGTTTCTATTTCCGAGGAGGTGAAGGAATCGGAGAACAGCCTCGAGGCGAAAGCTGATCGTCAATCTAAAGGAATGTGCGCTCGGGCTCAGATCCACTACACAGTAGAGGAGGAATCGAGATGTTCGGAGCAAGAAAGCTTGGAAAGCAGCAACCCTCACCCTATGCCACCACGACAGATTTCTGTCAAATCTTCGAGAGGGACATGAACCGACTGTATCGCTTGTCGTTCCTGCTCACAGGAGATGAGCCTCTCGCTGAGCAATGTTTTCTCAGTGGCCTGCAGATGGCTCAAAAAGGGAACTCAATTTTCAAAAATTGGGCGGAGGCTTGGGCGCGGCGAATGATCATTCTGGATGCAATTCGAGTGCTCCACCCGCAATTGACGGTGGACACCTCAGAATCCTTTGGCCGACTTGCCGGCGATTGCGCGACGGATCGAATTGAAATTGCCGAGATTGTAAAGCTTCCAGTGTTCGAGCGATTCGCATTTGTAATGTCAGTCCTCGAAGGCTACTCGGATCACGAGTGCTCTCTTCATCTCGGCTGCACGCGCGCGGCGGTTGCTGCAGCGCGAGTTCGTGCTCTCGAACGGATCGGAAGGGCCGCGGAACTTCGGGACAAGCTTGTAGGCATCGCCTCAGCTCACAAACAGCTTGGAACGGATTCCAAGTCTGCGGCCCAATTGCGGCCATTGACCATCATGCGTGCCTCCGCATAGAGCGCCCCATATTTTTGGGCGAGAGCAAAAGTGGAATTGTCAACAACCGGGCCCGCATTTCTTCCAACTCAGTCTCCCTTGGGAATCGATCGGCACAGAGATCACCCTAGTTTCGGGCTCACTTGACTGTCGAAGACATTGCCCTGCCTTGAGATTCTGAGCACGGTTGCTGCTTCTGTACTGATCTGAATTTCCTCTGCTACAATTCATTCACGGGGCAGGGACAGCTGCTCTGGGTTCGTGTTGCCTGTAGCACAGTTTTTTGGACAACGGTTGAGCTTGGTGTCCATGGTGTCCATTGACCTCGGAATTCGGTTCTACGAGGTTGAAACAGGCGACACAGGCGAATCGATTGAACCTGAGGAAAGCCAGTAAATACGCGG
>Ga0187818_10001255_pt1 | contig 10157 bp, 11 predicted proteins | sample NC_wetland_sal_i_14_FD_130581 | JGI IMG/M metagenome (GOLD analysis project Ga0187818, IMG submission 130581) | Wetland sediment microbial communities from Neuse River Estuary, North Carolina, USA - SO4_3 | ecosystem: Environmental > Aquatic > Freshwater > Wetlands > Sediment | place: USA...
CGTATCCGCCCGCGCTTCGTGTGACCAGCCGGGTGCAGGCCGCGGCGCTCAAGCACGGGCTTTTCGTCTATCCGTCGGTTGGGATGGCGGGTCCGGCGGGCGGCGACGGCGTGATGGTAACACCGCCGTTTGTGATCGGCACGCCGGAGATCGAATTTATCGTGCGCAATCTACGCACGGCGCTCGACGAGGTCTATCCGAATCTGTAACGGCGGGCCGCGTATGGAATCGCTAGCGGCGGGCCATGCGCGCGAGTGCGTCGCCGTCCAGACGCCAGAGCGTCCAGCCGTCGTTGGGTTGCGCGCCGTGCATGCGATAGAAGCTTTGCGCGGAAGTATTCCAGTTGAGCACCGCCCACGACATGTGACCCCATCCGCGTTCCAGGGCGAGCTGGGCCAGCCGTGCCATCAGGGCGCTGCCGATGCCGCGTCCGCGGTATTCTTCGCGAACGAAGATATCCTCGAGATAGAGCCCGGGACCTCCACTCCAGGTCGAGTAGTTGCGAAAGAACACGGCGCAACCGGCGGCCTCGGCGTCGAATTCGGCGAGGAGGGATTCGAAGGGCGGGTCCGCGCTTTCCATTTGCGCGCGGAGTTGCGCAGCCGTCACCTTGACGGCGTCGGGCTGGCGCTCGTATTCGGCGAGTCCGCGGATAAAGCCCAGGATAGTGTCGGCGTCGCGCGGGGTGGCGAGACGGATCGTGAGCGGCATACGGTTTTGCCCGCTTTTTTTTAGACGATGGGGCGTGCTTCGATCAGGTCTGCTTCCGGGTCGACTGGGCGGCGAGTTCGGCGCGCAACTTTTTCATCACGCGGTCGAGCGCCTTCGTATAGCGCTGCTTGGTCCAGGTCTCCTTGGTCCGCATCTTGAGCCATCCGAGTTTGACCGCGTCGGGCTTGTTGCCCATCTCGCCGGTCGAAACCTCGATCACGGCGCGTTCCTCGGGCGTGAGCGTGGCGAGGACTTCACGCTTGAGACTCTGGAGGAAGCCGCCCTTCAAGTCGAGCTCGAATTTCATAATTGAGCGCCGTCCATGCTTTGAGCCTAGACCAACCACCATCGCCACTCAACCGGCTTGACAATACCAACTGCTTAATCGCTTCCGTATAACTGTAGAACCGATCCGGTTTCGGTTATTGGTTTCTTCTCACAGGAGCCTTCGCGATGAAATATTTCACAGTCGAACAGAATGAGCACGTCCAGGTATGGACGATCAGCAACCCGCCGATGAACTACATGACGGCGCCGATGGCGGGAGAACTGCTGCAATTGATCGGCAAGGCGGAAAGCGACGCGAGCACGCGCGCGATAATTATCACCGGCGGAATCGAGGGCAAATTCATCACCCACTACAGCGTCGACGAACTGGCGTCGGCGGCGGCCGACCCGATCGAATGCGCGCGCGTATTCCCGGAGGTGGAAGCGGGATTCCATCGGATGCTCAACCGCCTGATGCTGATGCCCAAGGCGGTGATCGCGGCGATCAACGGGGACTGCATGGGCGGCGGCTATGAACTGGCGCTGGCGTGCGACCTCCGGCTGGCAGCGGACGGCGCGTTCCAGATCGGGCTGCCGGAGGCGACGCTGGGAATCCTGCCGGGCGGCGGCGGAACGCAGCGCTTGCCGCGGCTAATCGGGCGGGGTAGGGCGCTCGAGGTGATGCTGTTCGGCAACGTCTACAGCCCGCGCGAGGCCGAGCGGATGGGGATGGTCAACCGGGTGATCGCGCCGGAGACGTTGATCGCGTTCGCGATGTCGTGGGCGCGGACGCTGGCGAAGCGGCCGCCGCGGTCGATCGCGGCGATCAAACGCGCGGTCCATCTGGGTGCGGATCGCGAGATCGAGGCCGGGCTTTATATCGAGCGCTGCGAGATGCGCGACGTGATGACGAGCGAGGACGCGCGCACGTTCATGAACGCGTACAACGCGGAGGTGGCAAAAGATCCGATGGCGGCGCGCAGCAATTTTCTGAACGGCTTCGGAATTCCCGAGGCGAAAGGAAAATAGCTCGGCGCGATCGTGATGGTCAGGGGACGTTCCAGAGCACGGCGATCGCCGCGATCGCTCCAGCGATCGCACCGCCGTAGCATAGGTAGCCCAGGGCGGTATCGAGCGGGCGCATGTAGAGCGTGTCAGCGAGGGTGTCCTTGATGCGATAGGCCGCGTGGAAGAGCGCTAACGTCACCACGAAAAACAGGTAGAGTTTGGTCAGCGGCTGTTGGAGCAGTTCGAGCGTACCCTTGTAGCCCGGATCGGGCACCAGGCCGAGCGGGATCGCGATACCGTAGAGAAAGACCTGGACCGGGAGCAGGAATGCGACCAGGAAGCCGCCGGTGCCGAAGGTCAGCCATCCGAGGGGGCGGTTCGAGCGTTGCGCGGACATTTAGATAATCCTCAGGATGAAGAGTCCGATGATGGCGGTGGCGCCGAGCCAGATGAAATAGTTCGGGGCCGCCGCAATCGGGTCGGGGAGCGATTTGCACAGAACCTGGCGCATCATCACGCGCGGCACGAGATTGAACCAGGTGACCGCGTGCAAGAGCAGGAAGGCGAGCGTGATGCCGTTCAGGATAATCATCGCCGGCGAACGCATACACGCCTCGAACTGGGCATATTTGCTAGGACCGGCACTGAGCGCCGCGGCCTGGACGAGGATCAGGATGGCGAAATAGGCGACGAAAAAACTGCTCGCCTCGCGCAGGACAAAACGCAGATAGGGCCAGCGGTCGAAGTACCAGTAGGCCGACATCTGCGGCGGGTACGGCTTGGGCTGGAATTGGCGGTATTGCGGCATCGCGGTTACTTGTTTCCCCAGGGCAGGAGCCAGCTCTTGAACCATTCCTTGGTCGCGGTGAGCTTGTATTGTTGAATCGCAAGCGACGGGTCGACGTGCTTGGGGCACACCACGGAGCATTCGCCGACCACGGTGCAATCCCAGATACCGTCGTGCTGCGAGAGCACGTCGGTGCGTTCGTCGGCGCCCTGATCACGCGAGTCGAGGTTGTAGCGCTCGGCCAGCGCGATCGCGGCCGGTCCGGTAAAAGACGGATCGAGTCCGTAGACCGGGCATGCGGCGTAACACAGCATGCAGTTGATGCAGAGGGTGTACTGCTGGAAGACCGCGAGCTGATCGGGAGTCTGGATGAACTCGCGCTCGGGCTTGTGGTCGTCCTTGCGCACGATCCATGGCCTGACCTTCTGGAGCTTGCCGAGGAAGTCATCCATCTCGATCACGAGGTCCTTGACCACGGGGAAATGATCGAGTGGACCGACGCGAATCGGACCCGGCGCGAAGTTGGTCAGGAGGGTTTCGCAGGTGAGCCGTGGCACGCCGTTGACCATCATGCCGCAGCTTCCGCAAATTCCCATCCGGCACGACCAGCGATAGGTGAGGGAGCCGTCGAGCTGGTCCTTGATATAGTTGAGAGCGTCGAGAATCATCCAGTCGCCGCGCAGGGGGACCTCGAAGCTCTGGTAGGTGGGTTCGGCGTCGCGCTCGGGATGGAAACGCGCCACTTCGAGAATGATGGTATCGGCCATCTCTAATGATCCCTTCCGTAGATCCGTTCGCCCGGCGGCCATCGAGTGATTACGACCGGCAGGTAATCGATTTTTGGCGGTCCTTCGGCGGAGCGCGAAACCATCGAATGGGCGAGATATTTCTGGTCGTCCCGCTTGGGGAAATCGCGGCGCTGATGGGCTCCGCGCGATTCCTCGCGATGGAGCGCGCAATGGACGATGGTTTCGGCGACGTCGAGCATGAAGCCAAGTTCGAGCGCCTGAGTGAGTTGGGTATTGAAGGTGCGGGTGTGATCGTCGAGCGCGATATTTTGCACCCGTTCCTGGAGTTCACGGATCTTGTTAGCCGAGTCGACCAGGGAGGCGCGCTCACGATAGATGCCGCAGCCGGATTCCATCGTCTTCTGCATCTCTTCGCGGAGTTTGGAAATGCGCTCGGTGCCGCCGTCCTTGTGCAGGAAATTTTCTTCGAGCCGGCGTTCTTCTTCGGTGGCGAGCGCAAGCAGCCGATTCTGGTTCGTCAGCTTCGCGCCGTTGCCGACGTATTCGGCGGCGGCGCGGCCGGAGCGCGCACCGAACACGAGGATCTCCCCGAGCGAGTTTGAGCCGAGGCGATTGGAGCCGTTGATACTAACGCAGGCCGCCTCGCCCGCGGCGTAGAGTCCCTTGAGCGGCGTCGCGCCGTGAATATCCGTATGCACCCCACCCATCATGTAATGCTGGACCGGGCGCACCGGAATCGGTTCTCTCACCGGGTCGATATTTTCGTACTTGAGGCACAGTTCGCGCACCATCGGGAGCCGCGTTTCAATCTTGTGCTCGCCGAGATGGCGGAGGTCGAGATGGACGTAATCGCCGTAGGGGCCGGGGAAGGCGCGACCCTTCTCGAACTCACTGAAAATCGCCTGGGAGACGCGGTCGCGCGGTCCCAACTCCATGCTGCGAAAGACGGGCGTCGGGGTAGGCTTGCCGAGGTCGTAGTCCTGAAGGAAACGATAGTTGTCCTTGTTCAGCAGCCATCCGCCCTCGGCGCGCGCGGCCTCGGTGATCAGAATCCCGGTGAAGGGCAGCCCGGTAGGATGGTACTGGACCATCTCCATGTCCTTGAGCGGAGCGCCGGCACGATAGGCGAGCGCCATGCCGTCGCCGGTACAGATATTGGCGTTGGTGGTGAACGGGAAGATGCGGCCGAGGCCGCCGGTGCAGATGATCACGGCCTTGGCCATGATCGTGCGAATCTTGCCGGTGCGCAGTTCGATCGCGACCACACCTTGCACCGCGCCATCATCGACCAGCAGGCGCGTGGCGAAGGTCTCGTCGTAGCGGGAAATCGAGGTGTACTTGAGCGAAGTCTGGAAGAGCGTGTGCAGCATGTGGAAGCCGGTTTTGTCGGCGGCAAACCACGTGCGCATCTTCTTCATGCCGCCGAAGGGGCGAACCGCGATACGGCCGTCGGGCTCGCGGCTCCAGGGACATCCCCAATGCTCCATTTGCATCAGTTCCTTGGGGATTTCGCGGACGAAGGCCTCGATCACGTCCTGGTCACCCAGCCAGTCACTGCCCGAGATGGTGTCGTAGCAATGCTCGTCGAGGGTGTCGTCCTTGCCGGCGACGCCAGCGGCCCCGCCCTCGGCGGAGACCGTATGGCTTCGCATCGGGTAGACCTTGGAGACCATGGCGATGTCGATTTTGGGATTGGCTTCCGCAATCGCGATTGCGGCCCGCAATCCCGCGCCTCCACCGCCGATTAGCAAAATGTCGTGCGAAGACGTTTCCACCGCACTCTCCGATCCGCCATCGATAACCGACGCGGCATTAAATACGCTAACCGATGAGCCTTCACAATATCAGAAAGGCTTTCGCCCATAGAAAACGGTGGGAGTATAGCGCAGCCCTTCAAGGATTCAAGCGGGAGCGCCTTTTAATCCTTGCGTCGACGACGAAGCAGATGGCAGGAAACGTCGACTGACTTCATTTACAAGGACCGGCGCAAGGTCCTGGTGAAGTATTTCGAACGGCTGGGGCTGAAGAAGCCGGAGGTGCAACAGGCGGCGCGGTTGCGATCGCCGGCTCGACTCCCGCCGCGTCGGGATTCATCGCCGCGGGTTCCGTCGAGGTTGCCGGCGCCGTGGCGGCGGGCATGGTAGTGCTGAACGGATGGAAGATGCCGTAGACGCCCTTGACCACTGCGACGCCCCATCCCTGGGTGCCGACCAGCTTTTGCGCCGACTCGTACAGGCGCGGATCGTTGACCAGTTTGCCGACCGTGCCTTGCCCGGTGTTGATCTTGTGCAGAATCTGTTCGAGATCCGACGATGACCGCCGCAGGTTGCCCATCACTTCTCGCGCATAAGCCTGGTTCTCCATCAACTGTGGAATGGTGCCGTTGGCCTGCTGATAGCGCGAGACCATCTGACTGATCTGCTGCGTGGTCTGCCGCAGGGATTCGGCGGAGGCTTGCAGGTTGGCGACGAGTTGAGGACCGCCGCCGTTTTGATTGACGAGCGCGCCGACCACGCCCTTGCCGCCGTTGACTTGTTGCACCACCCGGTCGAGGTCAGTGGTCGCGCGCGCCGCCGAATCGACTGCGCCGCGCAGAGACTCGAGCGTGAGCGCCTGCTGTCCGGAGCCGGCCGGCGGGCCGTAAAAGAGTTCGTGGACAAGGCCGTGGCCGGTGTTGATAGCCTCGGTGATCGAGCGCAGCGAGTCGCTGATTCGCACGATATTGGCGAGCGTATCGGTCGTGTCGGGCCGTTCGAACAGCGCGGAATAGTCGAACGGTTCGACGCTGGCGAGCAGGGATCCAGGTTCGGCCGGAGGAGTCAACGTAGTGCCGGAGGTGAGCACGAGGAATTTGTCACCCAGTACGCCGAGCGACGCTATCTTCGCGGCGGAATCGATGTGCACCCGCTGGGCCGCCGACGCGCTGATCCAGAAACTCACGACGACGTAACTCTCGCGCGGGTCGCTCGGGAACTTGATCGATTCGACCGACCCGACGGTGACGCCAGCCAACCGCACCGGCGCGCCGACCTGGAGGCCGTTGATCCGCTGAAAATGCGCCTGCAGCATTTCCGATCCGGTAAACAGACGGGTGCCGACCCCGAAGCTAAGGATCCCGAACGCGAGCAAGGCAAGGCTCACGGTGATGAGTATCCCCACGCGTAAGGTCGAAGTCCTTGATTCAGCCATCGTGATTTCTCCCTCCCTCTGGAAGGACTCTGGTCGTAAACGCTCCCATGGATTGCGCCCTAAGGGAAGTAGCCATACGATTCGCTGGCCCGCCGCAATCGGGACTATGCGGCGTTATAGCGCGGCCTTGAGGAAGTCTTGCATCAGCTCGTCGCTGCTCGCGCGCGCCTCCGCGGCGGTGCCGGTGAAGCGGATTCGCCCCTGGTCGAGCAGGGCAAAACGATCACCCACGATGAACGCGCTTTTCAGATCATGCGTCACCACCACCGAGGTGAAGCCCAGCCGTTGCTGCAGGTCGCGGATGAGCCGGCTTATCTTGTCAGTGGTGATCGGGTCGAGGCCGGTGGTCGGCTCGTCATAAAGCACGGCCTTGGGTTCGATCGCGATCGCGCGGGCGAGCGCCACTCGCTTGCGCATCCCGCCCGAAAGCTCCGACGGATGTAATCCTTCGGTGTTCCTGAGCTCGACCATGGCGAGCAACTCGGCCACACGCGATCGCATTTCCGCTTCGCTCATCGTCATGTGTTCGCGCAACGGGTAGCTGATATTTTCGTACACTGTCAGCGAGTCGAACAGCGCGCCCAATTGAAACACCATCGCGACCTTGAGCCGGATTTCGCCGAGTTCATCTTCGCCCAGATCGTTGAGTTTGCGCCCGGCGACGGTCACTTCGCCGCGGTCGGGGCGGATCAGGCCGTTCAGATGACGCAGGATTACGCTCTTGCCCTCGCCGCTGCCCCCGAGCACAACCAGCGTCTCGCCCTCGTGCACTTCGAGGTCGACACCGCGCAGGATTGGTCTGCCGCGGAAGCTCTTTTCGAGCCCGCGAACCGAGATAAAGGGCGGCAGCGTCATCAGATCGACATGAAAAGCTTGGTCAAAAAGAAATCCGAGACCAGAACACTGATCGACGCAGCCACGACCGCCGAGGTGGTTGCGCGGCCGACACCGTCGGCGCCGCCGGTGGCGTTTAACCCCTTGCTGCACGCGATTATTCCGATCAGATAGCCGAAGAAGAGCGCCTTGCCGAGCCCGCTCATCAGGTCGCTGACGGCGACGTTCTGAATCAGCGAACTGTAGAAGTAGTCGGCGCCGACGCCGAGTTGCGTCACCGCGATCAGCAGGCCGCCGCAAAGGCCGACCGCGTCGGAGAGCATGGTCAGCACCGGCAGCATGACGATGGTTGCCAACACGCGCGGTACGACCAGTTTCTTGACCGGACTCGTCGCCAGCGCCCGCATCCCTTCGACCTGCTCGGTGACGGTCATGCTGCCCAGTTCGGCTGTAATCCCGGCGCCGACGCGCGCCCCAAGCATCAGCGCCGTCAGCACCGGACCCATCTCGCGCAACAGCGAAATCCCCATGATGCGGCTGACGTAGATCTTCGCGCCGAAGCGGCTCAGGAAACCGCCCATCTGCAACGCCAAGACCATCCCGGTGAAGATTGCGGTAAGATTGACCACATTGAGCGAACGCCATCCGACGCTGTCGAGCTGTTCGATGAAGAGCCGCGTTTCGAACGGACGCCGGAACAGGTAACGTACGAAATCGCGGGTCAGCAGGCCGACTTCGCCGAGTTGGTTGAAGAATCGATTAAGCGTGTCACTCATCGCGCCAACGCTGAGCCTAGGTGAAGCGCGCTGATCCGGCAATAAGGCGCCGAACAGGGATGGGCGTGGAGTGACGAAGGGAGAATCTGGCGAGGGTGATCAAACCGGATCCGGCCTCGACGTTGTTCGTCTACGGCAGCCTGATCGACGAGGCCCATCGCGAGGAAATCCTCGGGCGCCGCGTCAGCAGCGTGGCCGCGACGATTCGGGATTACGAGCGCGGCCGGGGGCGCTATTTCTATCTGCGCAAGCGGCCGGGAATCGACACCCCGGGCTTGCTGCTGCTGGAGCTGAGTGCGCGCGATTTCACCCTAGTCGACGATTATGAAAACGTGCCTATACTTTATACACGCGAACGGATTGAGGTGATCGGCGAGGGCGGTATACCAGTTCGATGCTGGATCTATCTGCCGACGGCGCGCGTGTTAACAGATTAAAGTTATCTATAGCAACTTTAAAGACGGTATTCGAATCCAATACTGGCCAAAGAAGCACGAAGGAATAGCCGAGCTTAGGCGGGATCGCAGACTTTAAGCCGTCTCCCGCTGAGGCGAGAAACGCGCGCCACGCTAGGCTTCGGCGGGGGATGAACCTTTGCCTTCGGGCTTGCGGATGCCGAACTTGTCGAGCCGGTATTGCAAGGTTCGGTAGCTCATCCCGAGCATCTTGGCGGCCTTGGCGATAACCCAATCGGCTTTTTCCATCGCCTGGAGGATGAGGTCGCGTTCCAGATGTTCGAAGTTGATGCCTTCGGCGGGAATCTCGAAGCGATCGCTGCCGCGGGCGCGCTCGATGCGGCCGACGGTCTTGCGCGAAAGGACCTCCTGCGGGAGGTCGCGTGGCATGATGCGGTCGCCCTCGCAGAGCAGGATGGCGCGCTCGATGGCGGATTCGAGCTGGCGGACGTTGCCCGGCCATGAGTAGTCGAGCAGGACTTCCATGGCCTCGCGGCTGATTTCCTTGACGCGGCCGCCGGCCAGGTGGCTGAAGCGGGCGAGGGTATGCGTCGCGAGCAGGGGAATATCCGAGCGGCGGTCGCGCAACGGCGGCAGGGTAATAGTGACGACATTGACGCGGTAGTAGAGGTCTTCGCGGAAACGCTCCTCGGCGACCTCTTCGGCGAGATTGCGGTTGGTCGCGGCGATCAGCCGCACGTCGACGTGGAAGGATTCGTTGCCGCCGACGCGGCGGACCTCGCGTTCCTGGAGCACGCGCAGGATTTTCGCCTGCAGGCCGATGCCGAGGTCGGCGATCTCGTCGAGGAACAGGGTCGATTTGTCGGCGCTCTCGATTAGCCCGATCTTGCGTTCGGTCGCGCCGGTGTAGGCGCCGCGCTCGTGGCCGAAGAGTTCGTTCTCGATCAGATTGTCGGGAATCGCCGAGCAGTTGATGGCGACGAACTGGCGAGGGCCGCGCGGCGAGAGCTTGTGAATCGCACGCGCGATCACTTCCTTGCCGGTGCCGCTTTCGCCCTGGATCAGGACGGTCGAGTTGGAAGGCGCGACCTTGCGCACAATCTTGATTATTTCCTGGATTCCCGGGTCCTGCCCGATGATGCCCTCGACTTGCAGCTTGCCTTCCATCTGCGTGCGGAGGATCTGGTTCTCCTGCTGCAAATTGGAGAGTTCGGCCGCCTTGCCAACGGTCATCACGAGCGCCTCGCGGTCGGTCGGTTTGGTCAGGTAGTAGAAGGCGCCGTTCTTCATCGCCTTGACCGCGCTGTCGATGGTGCCGTGGGCGGTCAGAACGACGATTTGGGTGGCAGGATATTGCAGTTTGACCTTGGCAAGGAGTTCTTCGCCCGACATTCCGGGCATCATCAGGTCGGTGAGCACG
>Ga0187818_10001256_pt1 | contig 10155 bp, 8 predicted proteins | sample NC_wetland_sal_i_14_FD_130581 | JGI IMG/M metagenome (GOLD analysis project Ga0187818, IMG submission 130581) | Wetland sediment microbial communities from Neuse River Estuary, North Carolina, USA - SO4_3 | ecosystem: Environmental > Aquatic > Freshwater > Wetlands > Sediment | place: USA: North...
CGCCAGCTGTCCATGTGGAAGAAGTAGGAATTGCGTGGCGCGGGAAAGTACGTCCCGTTCAGACGCACGATATTGAAGCCTTGATCCTCAACCCAGATGCGGCCCTTGAAGCGGCCTCGTCCAGCATCTTTCTTCGCCGCCACATCGAATACCAGGCAGCGCACTTCGCCCAGAAACTCGCGGCGAACGTAACGGAAATCGTAGTGTGCGCGGTCGAAATCCGTGCGGTCCGCATACACCATCCAGGAGAATCCCATGGGCTGGTACTGGACCTTATAGAGCTTCTCGAACCCGCCCAGAAGGCGAGTCTGCATGCTCTTGGTCTCTTCATTCTTCAGATAGTCCTGGCGGTCCGGGGTTTCGCCCATATCCAGGCGTCCGAGGAAGTAATGATCCTCGCTCGGAACCGGGCCCAGCTGCGGGTCGCTGCTCAGATTCTGCAGATAGGTCTCCACCACCGGCGTGCGGTTCGAGAGCATCTTGATCAAGCCGTGCTCGTGCTCGATGAAGAGATTGACCACCTGATCCATGGTGGTAGGCGCAGGTGTGGCCGGGGCGGGCTCGGCGGCGGGCTGGGCCGTGGGAGCCGGAGCCGGCTGCGAAACCTGTGTCGGCGCCTGTGCCGGCTGCGAGGTCTGTGTCGGCGCCGGCTGTGTCGCCGGAGCTGCAGGCTGAGTCGGTTGCGCCGTCTGCGCCGCATCCGGCGCGGGCGGCTGGGCGGACGGCTGTGAATCCGCCGCCTGCTGTGCGGTCGCGCTCAGTGATGCAATTAACGACGCTCCGAGCAGAACCGCGGTGAGCTTCCAATTCCAAGTACGCATGACTCTCATCTCCCAGGTTTCAGTGACCCAAGTTCATATCTGATTTAACGCAACTGCCGAATTACTTCGCCAAACTCTTCTTCGCGAAACCTTCTTTCGCCGCGCCAGTCTTTCGCGCGCCGGCCTCAATAAGCCAACTGGAACACCACGTGCACAATGGCAACGGAATCCACTGGCTGCCCGTTCTTCAACGCCGGCTTAAACCGGATCTTGTTGGCGGCAGCCTGCGCTGCCTCGTCCAGACCGTGTCCCAGGCCGCGCACCACCTTATTCACCTGCAGCGTGCCATTCGCTCCAAAACTCATTTCCAGAAGCACTTCGCCTTCGATCTTCAAGCTACGGGCTTCCGCGGTGTAAACCGGATTGGGTTTAAACGTGATCTCCACCGGCGTGGTCAGCCCTGTTTCCACTGCCACCACCTTCGGTCCCTGATGCACCACCTGCTCCGACCCGAATCCTCCGGTCGAAATCGAGCCCTTGCCGTTGCTGCGTCCGTCTCCTTTGCCCGGGGTCGCGACGCCGCTGCCAAAATCGGCGCTAGCCACCGTACCTTTAATCCCTTTCGCTCCGCCCGACCCGTTGCCTTGTCCCGGACCCGCGGGTGCGTCGAATGATCCCAGCGAAGCCGCGTACAGCTTCGCTCCCTGCCTGCCCGTGCCGGGCAAACCGTTGGGATCGCCAAATCCTCCGGTCTGCACTTTCTCTATCGGCGCGTTCACCGTCGGGACTTGCGAGCTTCCGGTCGGCGTGAAGTCTCCGGTGTGGACCAATTGCGGACGAGCCCCGCCCGTCGCGATCTTGATCTGCGGTGCCGCGAACTGATTGACCACGACCTTGGGCGCTTCCAGCGGCTGCGGCGCTTCCCGCCGTAGTTCGCGCGGCACTACCAGCTTGGGCGCCTCGAACTCCGCCATCTTCACCGCCGGCAGCAGCTTCGGCTTGACCACCTCGGTGGGCTTCACCTTGATCGGCTCCGGTTCTGGCCGCAGCGCCGGCATGGGAATCAGTTCGGTCACGTGATACTGCTGCAGTTCCAGCTTTTCCGGCAGCAGCAGGCTCAGATTGATAAGGAGTAGCAACATCAGCGTCACCAGACCGTAGCTGGCCGCCATTGCCTTTTTGTTGACCTTGCGTTCAGGCAGTAGTCCGAGTTGAAATCCGCGGTAAGGTGTCGCCATGCCAATTCACTCCATTGGGACCCAGCGGGGGAGTGCGCCGGGGCTTGGAGATTTAAAAATACGAGAGATAGGACAGGGGGTAAACGTGTCAACGGCTCTTGACCTTAGGTAACTGGGGATATGACCTTTTGTGAATGCGGCCCAGAACGGGCGCGGGACGCGAGGTTCCGCCGGTTAATCTCGCACGGGCCGGACGAAACAGGCAAGAAACACAAAAGTATCGGCAGAAAGCTGGCTCAAACCTGTGGGAAATTCGCCCGTCGTAGTGCCCTCTCTAATGACCCGCAAACGTAGTTACGAAAGCGTTAGACGAGATGGGATTCAACTCCCTGTGGTTTTCCTGGCGTCCTTCGCGGCCTTTCTTAGCGACCTTTGCGTTCAAAAGCTCTTGCCTGCCGACCGCCGCCGCACAGAAGAGAAATACGCGAACACGGGAATTCCCGCCAGAATGACCAGCACGCCATACCACGAGTTCGGGCGCTCGTTCCAGAACGTGTAGCACAGTAGAGCGGCCGCGACCGCCACGAAGGCCGCGGGCACTACGGGATATCCCCACATGCGATACGGACGCGCCGCGCCCGGCTCCCGCCTGCGGAAGACAAAAACCGTGCTGCCCGCGATCATGTAAAACAGCCACTCCGCAAAAATGGCCAGAGTAAACAGCTTTTTGAAACTTGCCACGAGCAGCAACAGCACAATGGACAACGCCGCCTGCACCAGGATCGCCACCGACGGCGTGTGGAACCGCGGATGCACTTCCGCCAGTGCGCGGAAGAAGTATCCGTCCCGCGCCACCGCATAGGGCACGCGCGCACCGCTCATGATGGTGCCGTTCAAGGTCACCAGCATGGAAATCGCCATGCCTGCCGAGACGATCCCGGCGCCCTTGCGTCCCATCACGAGCGCGACTGCATCCGACGCCGGCCGCGGTGAAGCCGCTATCGCGCTGGCCGGAAGCACGTACTGCACGGCCGCATTCATCAGCATATAGAGCGCGCCCACCGTGGCCACGCCGGCGATGAGCGCAATCGGAATGTTCCGCTCCGGGCGCTTCACCTCGCCCGCCACCATGTTCAGATCATTCCATCCGTCATAGGCCCACAGCGCCGCCACCAGCGCCGCCATGAAACCCGCCATGCCGCCCTTCGCACCCGCAAACGTACTCGTGAAGTTGTGCCAACCGGCCCCTGCGCTCTCTCCGCTGAAACACACCACCACAATTCCGAAGATGATGGCGATCTTCAGTGCAGTGAATACCAACTGGAACTCTCCCGCCTTCTTGATGCCGAGGTAGTTCAGAAACGAAATCAGAATAGCGGCGGCGATGGCGACCGCTTGTCCCCAGGTGACGGCCAGCGGTGCGGAAATCATGTTGGCTGAGAAGAAAGAAAAGACGGAAAACGTCGCCAGAATTCGGACCAGCCCTGTGACCACCGTCGCTACCGACGCCGGTTTGGCCACTACGAACCAAGTCCATCCATAGAGAAATGAGGCCAGCGGTCCGTAGGCATCGCGAACGTAGACATACTCTCCGCCCGCCTGCGGCTTCATCGCGCCCAGTTCGGCGTAAGTGAGAGCGCCAAAGAACGACAGCAGCCCGCCCACAATCCATGCCAGATACACCAGCGCGGCCGAGCCGACCGCCTGCATCATTTCCGCGGGAACCAGGAAAATCCCGCTGCCGATGATCGTTCCCACGACCACGGCAGAGGCATGGCTCACGCCCAGATCGCGGGAAAGCTCAGCGGATATGCGCGGCGGACGCTGCGGCCCGCCCGACGATGTCGTTGCCATGGTGAAGTGGGAGTATACGCGAAGATGTGTGGGGCGAGCGCTGCCGCTATTTGGCTTGCGGTGGCGTGCAACGATGCTGGTCGATCGCCGTTGCGAGTTTCTGCTTGAACGCGGCCATGGGCTTGGGATCGCCTTCCTTATACATTGCCGCTTGCATCGCATTCTGCGCTTCGTCGATCAGCGCAGTGTCATTCGCAAGTGGACACTCGTGCTGCCGCAGGGCTTCAATCAGCCCCTGCATCTTATTCACCACGGCCTCTGGATTCGATTCCGATATGAGGCCCTGCTTCATCTCGACCAGGCCTTCGTTCACCTTGTTCTGCCGCACCAAAAGTCCGCCCAGATCGAATCTGGCTCTGGCGTCGTTTGGCTTGAGGCTCAGAATCTTCCGATTGATCGCGATTTTCTCGTTGATATCGGTCACGGTCTCTTCGTAGTACGCCAAAACCTCCGGATCATCCGGAGCCAGTTGGTACATCTTCCGATAGAGCTCGCGCTGCTTGTCCCGGAACATATTCGACGCTGCTTCGCCCTGCTTTTGCACATAGGTCTGCATGTTGCCGTAGGCCTCGGCCAGCAGCTTGTAGGCGTCCACCGGCTTCTCGTAGTGTTGCTCGAGGGCCAAGTCAAGCTCCCGGATGCCCTCTTCCTCTCCTTGCTGGGTGGCATCCATGTTCTCGATGCAGTTCGCCTCAACCAGTCCTTTGCCCCGCGCGAAGTGATCGGCCGCCGAAGTCTGGCCGTGGCTCATCATTGGCATGACGACGGTGAAAGCCAGGAATGATGCAAGCACGAGTGTCGAGTGATTATGCATGCTGATTTTCCTTCCCCCGTACCAGCAGGCTGACCAGATATCCAGTGGATAATGTAGTGATCGTGCCAACCAGAACCCACCATGTCCACGGTACTTTGGTCCACCACCATAGGCAAAGCTCTACGATCAACCCAAGAAGCATCCCTGCCATCGCACCCAACTGATTCGCCCGCCGCGTCAGCACGCCCAGCAGAAACGCGCCGAGCAGTGCCCCGTACGCCACCGACGCAATTTGCAGCCCGACTTCCACCACGCGTCCGGCTTTGTGCAGCGCGATCACCGCCAGCGCAAACAGCACCAGCGCCCAGGCCAGCGTGGCCAGACGCGAGAGCCGCATCTTGGTGGCCTCCTCGGTCTGTGGCCATAGGCGCACATAGAAATCCAGAATCGCGCTCGACGACAGCGAATTCAGCGCCGCGCTCAGGTTCGACATCGCCGCCGCCAGGATCGCCGCAATCAGCAGCCCGGAAATTCCATGCGGCAGGTGCGTGACGATAAACGTCGGGTAAATCCGGTCCGGCTTCCCGAACACCGCCGCCGGCACGCGGTAGTACGCCCACAGCATTACGCCCACGGTCAAAAACAGCGCGAACTGAAACAGAACCGCCACGCCGCTGGAGATCAGCGCCGTCGCCGACTGACGCTGCCCGCGCGCCGCCAGCAACCGCTGCACGATCAGCTGATCGGTCCCGTGACTCGCCACCGTAAAAAAAGACCCTCCAATCACGCCTGCCCAAAACGTGTAAGGAATCCCAACGCTGGCGCGAAAATCAAAAACCTGCAGCTTGCCCGCCGCCGCGGCCGCCGAGTGGATCGCCGCCCAGCCACCGGGCACGAGGTGCACAATCGTCGCCAGTCCGACCAGCGTCCCGCCCACGTAAATCGCGGTCTGCACGACGTCGGTCCAGATCACCGCCGCCAGCCCGCCTTCGAATGTATAGATGAGCGTCAATGCTGTGATGATGGCAATCGAGGCCACCTCGCCCGTGCCCAGGGCAATCGAGACTACGATCGAGACCGCATACACGCGTACGCCCTCCGCCGCCGCCCGCGTCAGCAGAAACAACCCCGCCGTCAGCGAGCGCAGCCCGCGCCCGAAGCGCCGCTCGATCAGTTCGTAGGCCGTGTAGAGGTCGCCGCGGAAATAATGCGGCAGCAGGAGAAAGCTGATCACCACCCGTCCCAGCACATATCCCATGACCACCTGCAGGAAGGTGAAGTTGGTGTCATAGGCCAGCCCGGGAATGCTGATGATGGTCAGCGTGCTGGTCTCAGCCGCGACGATGGAAAGCGCGATGGCCCACCAGGGAATGTCGCGTCCGGCCAGAAAGTAGTCGCGCAGCGAGCGTTGCTTCTTACGGAAGCGCAGCCCGAACAGCGTGATCCCGGCCAGATACAGCGCGATGATGGCGAAATCAACTCGGTTCAGGCCCATGTCGCATTTCAGTCCGTCGGAAAGCGCTTCACCGCAAAGGACGCAAAGTGAATCCGCAAAGATCGCGAAGAAACTCCATCGCTAAGAAATTCCGGCAGTGGTGCAATTTGAATTCTGAAGGCGGCGTCATCCTGAGCGTAGCCGTTCTTCAGGCGGAGCGAAGGATCTCGCGTGGACCCAGCGTGTGCGTCTACTGCACGCGAGATCCCTCGCCCCGCTGGTGAAAGCGCTGGGCTTCGGGATGACGCCTCCAAAGTGACGCTTACAGCAAACCTGCACCACTACCGGAACTCCAGCCCCCGTGTTTCAGGCGCACTCCCTCGCAGATGCCGCTCTTCTCAGCGTTCTCGGAGGCCGTTCTTCGCGAACTCCGCGGTCAAAAGCTCTTGATGTTCGATGAAGGAATCGCCAGCCCAACAGTGAGTCACGCCAGCTTCCGCGCCACCGTTTCTGTTGGATCATAAGGCTCCGACGAGCAAGCCATCACCCACAACGGCTGCTGGCCATCATTGCGCACTGCGTGCGCAGTTCCGGTCTCGATCAGCACCAGCACGGCCTGGCTTCCGTCAAAGCTGCGCGCGAGCGGCGCCCGGCCCTCGTCCGCGTCCCAGTGCAGCGACCACTGCGAGCCCGGAAACACAACCAGTGCTTCCCGCCGCCGCAAATGATAGTGATTCGCCCGCACCGCTCCCGGCTTGCTCAGACCGAAATGTACGTTCCTCACAGTTCCCAGATATTCCAGTGCAGCGTCGGGAACACTATAGCTCGGACCGCGTTCATCTCCGTGATTGCTCAACTCCTCGATGCGAATCTTGGCTACCATGGCTGTGTCACGCGTCCTTTTCTTCTCCGGATGACTTCTACGCAAAGAATCTCCAATTATGCAGGGAATTCACCCTTTCCGCGAGTGCGGCTGGGTAGGAGTCCACGGGACTGACTCGGCAAAACAAGAACGGTGTGTGTCGCCACCTGTACCCGGATGCCTGACCACTGATCACCGACCACTGCTCTGTGTTAGAAATAACCCGTGGCCTACTACCTCGGCATTGACGGCGGCGGTACTAAGACGACCTGCGCCGTCGGCGATGATTCCCAACTCCTGGCCACGGCCATCGCCGGCCCCAGCAACATTGTCCGCGTCGGCGAAGCCCAGGCCCGCGAGTCGCTCAAACAATCGGTTCGGCAGGCCTGCGCTGCCGCGGGCATCACACCCGCCGAAGTCGCGCGCACCTGCGTCGGCGGTTCCGGAGCCGCCCATCCTGAGATGGCGGCGAAGGTTGGCCACATTCTCAGCGCGCTTCTGTCCACACCCATTGACGTTGTCGGCGACATGCAGATCGCCCTCGAGGCCGCCTTCGACGCGGGCGCCGGCGTCATCGTAATCGCCGGCACTGGCTCCATCGCCTACGGCCGCGACCAGCAGGGAAACACTCTGCGGGCGGGAGGCTGGGGCTTCGCCGTCGGCGACGAAGGTTCCGCTCACTGGATCGGCCGTGCCGCCGTGAGTGCGGTGCTGCGCGCTGCTGATCGGAGAGTGGGAGCATGGGACAGCCCTCGGCCGTCGCCCGATTCCTCGCTCGCCGCCGCTCTCCTGAAAGCCTGGGACGTAGCCTCGCTCCCCGATCTCGCCCGCGCCGGCAACGCAATTCCTCCTCCCAACTTCGCCGCGCTCTTTCCCGCGGTCGCCGCCAGCCCGGACGATTTGGCCACGCAGGTTCTCACCCGCGCCGGCAGCGAACTTGCCCAGCTTGCCACCGTGGTGCTCCGCCGCTTGTTCGCCGAGGGACACCCAGCCTCGGTCCCAGTGGCCATGACCGGAGGCGTCTTTCGTCACGCTCCGCTGGTGCGCCAGGTTTTTTACAATGAACTCCGCGCACTCGACGCGCGCGCGGAAGTGAATCCGCAGGTGGTTGAGCCGGTCGAAGGCGCGCTGCGCCTGGCGCGGCGGGCATGTGGGGCGGACACTCCCTTCGGCAAGCTCAGGGCAGGCTCTGTCCGCCGCTGATGATCCTGCTTTTGCCGTTGATTTGGTTTGAACACGGAGCGGAACCTTCCAAGCGGCAAGACATGAATTCGCAACCAGAGAATCCGACCGATTCATCGATCCCGCCTGACGAGACGGTGCTCGGCGTATCATCCTCGGGTCGCGCCCTCACGGATACGGCCCTCACCGAGGATCTCGCCCTGGCCGCGCTGAAAAGCCACGACCTGCCGGCTGAAGAGGTTGAACAGATCGGCAAGAATGCGGCGCTGATGAAATCGCGCAAGGTCCGCCTGGCCGTCGCCGCCCATCCCCACGCGCCGCGCCGCCTCACGCTCCGTCTGGTCCGCGAACTCTACACTTTCGATCTGATGCAGTTCTCGTTGCTCCCCGCCGTGCCCGCCGACCTCAAACGCGTCGCCGAACAACAGTTGGTCGCGCGCCTCGCCTCCATCACCCTGGGTGAGCGCCTTTCGCTGGCGCGCCGCTCCTCATCGCTGGTGGCCGCTGCTCTGCTGCTCGACAAGGAATCGCCCGTGTGGCAGGCCGCGCTGGAAAATCCACGCCTCACCGAAGCCGCCGTCGTAAGGGCGCTGCAGCACATGAACGCCAGCGCCGCTTTCGTCGAAGCCGTGTGCCGCCACGCGAAATGGTCTCTGCGCTACGAGATTCGCCTGGCGCTGCTGCGCAACCCGCACACGCCCCTGGCCCGCGCCGTGGAATTTGCGCGCCGCCTTCCGCCCGCGCTTTTGCGCGACATCCTGCATACCTCGCGCCTGCCGGAAAAAGTGAAGGCCTACCTGCGGAAAGATCTGGAAGCAAGACGGGCCAGCAACTGACAACTCTTTCCTTCAACGCCCGCCGCCCATCTCCAGAATTGTGCCCGTCGTGTACGAGGCCGCAGGCGACAGCAGCCACAGGACTCCCTCGGCGACTTCGTGGGGCAGACCCGCCCGCTGCATCGGGATGGTTCCCATCAGCCGCTGCAAGCGGCCCGGCTCGCCGTTGGCGGCGTGCAACCCCGTCTCAATCAGCCCGGGGGCGACCGCGTTGACCCGGATTCCTTCCGTCGCTACTTCTCGCGCCAGTCCGATGGTGAAGCTGTCAATCGCGCCCTTGGTCGCCGCGTAGTGCACCCACTCGCCCGCCGCTCCCGTGCGCGCCGCGAGAGAAGAGATATTCACGATCGCGCCGCCCGTTCCTCCGCGCCGCGTTGACATGCGTCGCACCGCCTCGCGCGCGCAGAGCATCGCCCCCGCGACATTGACCGCAAAGACTTTGCGGATCGCCTCGCCCGAGATGTCTTCCACCCGCGCAAAGCCGCCAGTCACGCCCGCGTTGTTCACCAACCCGCGGATCGGACCCAATTCCCGCTCCGCCGTTTCGAACATCCACACCACGTCTTCTTCGCACGAAACATCGGCTTGAACCGCAAGCGCGCGCCCGCCGTTCGCGACAATCTCGTCGGCGACCGGCTTCGCTTCGTTCCCGCCAGTGCAGAAGTTGACGGCTACCGCCCATCCGCGTTGGCCCGCAAGCTGGGCCACTGCGGCGCCGATCCCGCGGCTGGCGCCGGTGACGATGAGCGTGCCGAAATCATCAATGATCGGTCGCGTCAGAATTCCTCCCACAGAAAACTGACTTCTGACACCTGACTCCTGGCAACTGCCTCACCCCACCGGCTCCCGCTTCCCATGCATCATTTCCACCACGGCCTCATACAGCCGCTTGCGGGTTTGGTGGCGCTCGTAGGCGCGCGTGATGTAGCGGATGTGCACTTCAATGCCGCTGGACGTTGGCACTACGTTCATCCCCGGCTTTGCCGACAACGGGCGCACTCGATACTTCGCCGTGGCCTGTTGCCACTCCGCTTCCGCCTTGCTCGCGTTGGTCCGGGTTTCTTCCTCCACCAGTTTCTGGATGCCGTCAATGATGGGATATGGGGCCTGACCCGGCGGAATCTGTACTTGCAGTTCGTCCCACATCCACTGGCCCGAGGTGGTGAAGTTAAAGAAATGGCCTTCGATGGCGAAGCTGTTCACAAACGAGACGCGCCGCCCCGTGGGATGGCTGGAATCGGTCCAGTTGCCGGTCTCGAGCAGGACCGTCTTCAGCAATCCCACCTCGACCAC
>Ga0187818_10001257_pt1 | contig 10150 bp, 7 predicted proteins | sample NC_wetland_sal_i_14_FD_130581 | JGI IMG/M metagenome (GOLD analysis project Ga0187818, IMG submission 130581) | Wetland sediment microbial communities from Neuse River Estuary, North Carolina, USA - SO4_3 | ecosystem: Environmental > Aquatic > Freshwater > Wetlands > Sediment | place: USA: North...
TCGGGAGCGGTGTTGTCCATCATCTTCAAATTGACGTCGGTGGCCAACGGGACCCCGGTCACGGACGCGCAGGCCGGCATCTCCGTGACGCAGATTGCCGATGGCAATGGGAAGCCGGTCTCACAAGTCGTGGTCTCGAAAAACAATGCGTTTACGCAAACCCAAACCCCAGGAGTCTATGGGTTTGGTTTGTGCACAAAACATGACGGGGTACTCGACCCGGCGGGCACGTACAGTGTAACCATTTACGGCAATGCTTTTGCGGCGTACACATTCCAGTTCAAGCTAGTCAGGCCTTAGTGGGGCGTGGGAAACGCAGAAATGCAACGGCCCGACGCTCTGCTTAGGGACCCTGGCGCCGGGCGTTTGCCAGCACGCATAGGCTTCAGATCGCGGACCTCTGGCCGACCGCAACAAGCGCGAGTGGGCGTAGGTGAGCGGACGCATCTTTTCGCTCAGTTTCTTTCCCGTGCAATACCTACTCTACGTCTTCAGCGGGTTGTATCGCCTCCCTTTGAAGCCTCGCAGAAAACGCCGAAGACAAAGCTGTTCTTCCGCCTGGCGTTTGAGGCCACGGATTCCTCGTTACCTGGGGCGGGGCCGAACGCAGCGATGGATAAAGAGGAGGCCGCAGGAGTAACCTGAGCGGTCAGACTTGGAAGAGGGGTGGACATGCGCGATTGGATGACACGTCGGTCTGTTCTGAAGGCTGGCTTGACTGCCGCCGCGAGTCCGGCACTGCCGTGGGCACAGACGGGAAGCGAAAATAAATCGGCTCCAACACGAAAGGGGAGAATTCGCCAGTCGGTCTCCCGCTGGTGCTACGAAAAGATTCCTTTGGACGACCTGTGTGCGTACGCTGCCCAGATCGGACTGAAAGGCGTAGACCTGCTGCAGCCGGAGGACTACGAAGTGCCGCGTCGCTACGGGCTGATTTGCACGATGGGCTATGCCGGGGGCGGCAAAATTGAAGAGGCTCTGAACACGACCGCGAACCACGACGCGATCGAAACGGGCTTTCGCAAGAACATTCCGCTGGCCGCAAAGGCTGGCGTGCCCAATGTGATCACCTTCTCGGGAAATCGGCGGGCCATGACGGACGAGGAGGGAGCTCGGAATACGGTGGCGGGCTTGAATCGGGTGAAGAAGATCGCTGAGGATCACGGCGTAACCATCTGTCTAGAACTGCTGAACAGCAAAGTGGACCATGCGGACTACATGGCGGACCACACTGCATGGGGCGTGCGTGTAATGCAGGAGGTTAACTCGCCCAGAGTAAAAGTGCTCTACGACATCTACCACATGCAGATCATGGAGGGCGATCTGATCGCTACCATCAGCCAGAACATCGAGTGGATCGGGCATTTTCATACCGGCGGAGTTCCAGCGCGCCATGAACTGAATGGCACGCAGGAAGTGCAGTGGGACGGGGTAATGCGTGGGATTGCGGCGACCGGCTTTAGAGGTTACGTGGCACACGAATTCGTGCCGACCGGCGATCCACTGGTGAGCCTGCGGCAGGCCGTCGATCTGTGCGACGTGTGAAGGATGGCCGCAAGAAAACTCGAGGGCAAACGCGGAATAGACCAATGATCAATCGACGCGAGTTTCTTATCGAGACTATTTTTGACGCTCAGCGCTGAACTCGGAAATTATTGGTTGCTGTGCGGGCGTTTAAGTTTTGGAAATCAAAGTTCTCTATCGAAACGAACATGCACACAAAAGCTCGGATCTTCTGGTTGCTGCTTGCGACCCTGCTCTGTCTCCCGCACCTGTCTAGTGGCCAAGTACCGCCAGACCAATGGCGGACATGGAAATCCTATGGCGGAGGGCCAGACAATATCCACTATTCCACACTTCAGCAAATCAACCGGGACAATGTTTCCCGATTGCAGGTTGCATGGACGTTTGAGAGTGGGGACGCATATCCGGGGTCGGAAATGGAGTGCAATCCGATCGTGGTCGATGGAGTTCTGTACGCAACCACACCAAAATCGAACGTGGTTGCCCTGGACGCCTCCACCGGGGAGCTGAAGTGGAGGTTTGATCCAAATCAGGGGCAGAAGATCATCGGCAAGCTCCGGAACCGCGGTGTGACCTATTGGTCAGATCAAAAGGATGAGCGAATTTTCTTTGCCGCCCGCCAATACCTTTACTCCCTCAATGCTCGAACCGGAGAGCCTGATCAGTTGTTTGGGAATTCCGGGCGAATTGATTTGCGGGATGACCTCGGGCGGGAGCCTCGAAATTGGGTCACCATGACCAGCCCGGCAGTGACATACAAGGATATGGTGATCGTTGGCAGTTCGATGGGTGAAACCCTTCCCGCATCTCCTGGGGACATTCGCGCTTACGACGTTCACACCGGGAAGCTGCGCTGGTCGTTTCACACCATTCCGCATCCCGGCGAATTCGGTTATGAGACCTGGCCGAAGGATGCGTGGAAGTACAGCGGAGCGGCTAACAATTGGGCAGGGATGTCGCTGGATACGGAAAGAGGGGTTTTATTTGTTCCGACCGGGTCCGCCGCTGCTGACTTTTACGGCGCGAATCGAGTGGGTGACAATTTGTTCGCTAATTGCCTGATTGCATTGGACGCGAAAACCGGCAAGCGCCTGTGGCACTTCCAATTCGTGAGGCACGACCTCTGGGATCGTGATCTGCCCACCGCACCCAGCCTGGTAACGGTGAAACGCGGACGGCACCAGGTGGACGCGGTCGTGCAGGTCACGAAACATGGCTACGTGTTTTTCTTTGACCGGCAAACTGGGAAACCCCTATTTCCCATCAAGAACCGGAAAGTGCCGGTCTCTGATCTGGAGGGCGAGGTTACCGCCGATCAGCAGCCACTTCCGCTGAGACCCGCTCCCTTTGCCCGCCAGAAGCTCACCGCGGACATGCTCACTGTGCGCACCCCAGAGGCACATCAGGACGCTCTCGAACGCTTCAAGAAGCTGCGCAGCGCCGGACAATTCGTCCCGGGAAGTCGAGAGGGGACCATTATTTTTCCGGGCTTTGATGGTGGCGCGGAATGGGGAGGGCCGGCATTCGATCCCGACACAGGGCTGCTCTATGTGAACGCCAACGAGATGGCCTGGGTTCTGCGCATGGTGGAGCAGAAACCCAGCGTCGGATCGACGGACGCGCGAGGCATTTATCTTCGCGAGTGCTCGACATGCCATGGCACGGATTTGAAGGGATCACCCCCGGAATTTCCGTCTTTGCTCGGACTCGCAGATCGGTACGACGAGTGGAACGTTCATAATTTGCTTCTCCAAGGTGCCGGGCGAATGCCGAGTTTCGCACGCTTGGGTGACATGCAGCTGCAAGCCTTGTTTGATTACGTTTATTACGGCAACGACAAAAGCGTGAATGACAAAAGCAGCACGCCGTCGCCGATTGACATGAGGTTTCTGAGTGACGGGTATAACAGATTTCTGGACATCGACGGCTATCCCGCAATACAACCCCCTTGGGGCACGCTGAACGCGATCAACCTCAACACCGGCAAACTGACTTGGAGCATTCCCCTAGGAGAGTATCCTGAGCTGGTCGCGAAAGGATGGAAGAATACTGGAAGCGAGAACTACGGAGGGCCGGTGGTGACCGCGAGTGGCCTACTTTTTATTGCCGCTACCAGTTTCGACAAGAAATTTCGCGCATTCGACAAAGCCACGGGCGCGCTTCTTTGGGAGACGACTCTGCCGGCGGCAGGAAACGCTACGCCTTCGACCTACGAAGTCAATGGCCGGCAATACATTGTGATTGCGGCGGGTGGCGGAAAGTCCAAAGCGCCATCGGGTGGCAGCCTTGTGGCTTACGCCTTGCCGAAATGACCGCCAAGTGTGCGTGCTCTTTCCGCCGAGGGATCAGGGCATCCTACCCAGCCTGTGGATTGAACACTACCTTGGTCGCTGTACCGTCTCGTGTTAGCCGGAACCCCTCTTCGAAGTCCCGCAGAGGAAGCTCATGGGAGGCGAGTTGGTCGGCTTGGACCTTGCCGCTTTCGAGTAGCCGCAGACTGCGTTGCCAAGAGGTCCAGACGTAGCCGTAACTTACAAGCACCGAAGGGCAAGGCCGCATTCAGTAGCCCGTAGGTATTGACCAACACCGTTCCAGCTTTTGAGTTGGCGAGAAACGACATGGGCCTTCTTCACATCTCGTGTCCAGACTGCCGCTGCCAAGCCGTACGGGTTTCGGTTCGCCAAGTCTACCGCTTGATCTACGTCGTCGAAGGTCAGCGTGGCTAGCACAGGGCCGAAAATCTCTTCTTGCGCGATCTTCATGTCATTGTTTACGCCGCCGAAGATTGTCGGCTCGACGAAGAATCCCCTGCTACCGTCGACGGTTACGCGATTCCCGCCGGCGATCAGCTTGGCACCCTCTTTTTTCCCGGCTTCGATGTATCCCAGAACGGTTTGCATCTGCTCCTGGCTGACAATCGAACCCATTCGGGTTTTGGGATCGAATAGATCCCCAGGTTGCAACCTCTTCGCCCGCGCGACCAGCTTTTCCATAAACTCATCCTGAACTTTGCTCTCTACGAACAATCGCGAGCCGGCGTTGCAAACCTCGCCCTTGCCATAGAAAATGCCGTTAATCGCGCTCTACTCCAAGCGATCTGCCTGGCGAACGGAATCACGGAGCTGCTCACGACCTATCTTTCAACCAATCGTTCCCTGCGGGTCTCCTCTCGAACTACGACCATGCGGTACAAGTGCACGGACAAGTCAATCCCCAGGATTGCAAAGGAACTCGGAGTAGACCGAGTGTTGGAAGGAGCGGTGGCGCATTCCGGCAAGCGAGTGCGAATCACAGCCAGACTGGTTGATCCCTCGACTGATCACAATGAGTGGGTTGGCTGCTACGAAGCGGAGATCCAGGATTTGCTGGAAGTGCAAGATCAGGTTGCCTGGGCTGTGACCCGCGACACCGCCGCGCACCTCACGCCAACGGTGAAAGAACAGACCATGGTGGACCGGCCAGTAGCGGTGGAGAGTGGCGCGGCGTACCTGCAGGGCCGAGTGCAATTAGCCGAGGGAATCGGATGACGCACCCAAGTTTTCGCGGTCGATGTTCTGTCCGCGGATGTGCTTGCGCTGGAGAACACAACCAGAGAAGTCGACGGGAAGACCGCCCCTATACATGCCAGAGCGTGATCGGACTGAACTGGCGTTCGAACCCTAAAATCCTACCCCCGAGCCGGAATCATTCTTTTAGGTTGACAGTGGCGCCGTTTTATGCAAAATACTGCTCCCTAGGTAATAGATGAACGGACGTTCGATAGAGCGATGTTCCCGTCTGGGGCCAGCTCGTAACGTCGCCCCGTCGGTCGAGCTAAGAACCCCCAAGCAAATCATTCATATGGAGCGGTTCCCAAGAGGTAACCGCTCGGCGCCATCCGGCCCTTTTTTGCTGCAATCCATAGAACGGACGTTCGCTCTAGAAGAGGGTGCTATGAGAACACTTGTGCTTTTGACGGTTCTAGTTGGCTTGTCAGCGGTCCTGTTTTGCATCCCGTCTGCCCTTGCGCAGGCCACCATCAGCTTCGCCCAATTGAACGGAACGGTACTCGACACCAGCGGGCGGGCGGTCGTCAAGGCACCGGTGGCAGTGCGCAATACCGACAATAATCAGACTTTCAAAACCACTACCACCGACACCGGATTCTACGTCCTGCCCAATCTTCCTCCCGGACACTACGAGGTCACGGTGTCGTCCCTGGGGTTTGCAAAAACTACGCAGACTGGGATTGAGTTAACGGTAGGTCAGACCGCGACCGTCAACATCACGCTGAAGGTGGCGGCTGCTGGGGAAATCGTCGTCGTTACCGGCGAAGCGCCGGTCATCGAACCCACCAAGACGGAGATCAGTCAGGTCATCGAGGCCAAGCAAATCCAGGACCTGCCCATCAGCGGCCGACTATTCACTGACTTTGCTCTGCTGACGCCGAGTGTCGCCACCAGCCGGACCAGTCTGGGCACAACGTTCACCGAGTTCGAGGTGACGCAGATCTCTTTTGGGGGCATGCGTTCGTTCAGCAATGAGATCACCGTGGACGGCGCCGATTTCGTGAATACCATCAGCGGAGTGCAGCGCGCCACGCCCCCGCAGGATGCAGTCCAGGAATTTCGTGTGGTAAACAATAGTTTCGGGGCGGAGTATGGCCGGGCGCTGGGCGGAATCGTCAACATCGTGACCAAGTCCGGTACCAACGACCTTCATGGTTCGGTTTACGATTATCTGCAGAACAGCGCCACCGACGCGCGCTCGCTCCTCCAGCCGGCGCCATTGCCGCATCAATTGCGGCAGAACCAATTCGGCGGAACCCTGGGCGGTCCCATCAGGAAAGACAGAACTTTTTTCTTCTTGAACTACGAGGGTAAGCGACGGGCGGAGTCCCCCACTTACCCGAGTGATCTGTTCAATAACATCACCGCGATCGACCAAGCCAAAGGGTACTTGGGCCTCTCGCCGGAAGGCTGTTATCTTCCTCCGGCGCAATGCACCCAGTCTCCCTTCTCCTATCTCAAAGCGGTGCTGAAGTCGGCGAATAACGACTACGGTTTTGCCAGACTTGATCACCAGATCAACACCAACAACCGTTTGGCGATCCGCTACGTGGTGGAGGACGCGCGAGATCTCGGCGAACTGATCGGCAACACGGAAGATGGCGGTGGCGTGGGCACGCCCAGCGGAGCGCGTGATCTCTTCATCCGGGACCAATCTCTGGTCGGCACGCTGAATTCAGTGCTGAAGCCCAACTTGGTCAATACGGTTCTGGGGCAATATGCAAGGCGGCACTACAATTTTCCCGGAGCGACCGGCGAGCCGGACCTGAGCGTGGTGAACGATCTGGAGTTCGGGCACAATTTCGGCACCTATGACGCTATCTACGAGAGCCGGGCACAAGCTTCCGACTCGCTGTCGTGGGTCAAAGGTAATCATGTGGCAAAGTTTGGATTCGATGGGAACTACACCTGGGGTTACAACAACTATCCAGGGTTCACACCCGAGCGGATTCTGTTTCCCAACCTCGATTGCGTGTATGCGTTTGCCAACGCCGTGAGCCTGTTGACGACTGGCGCTTATGGCACGGTTCCGAATGCGTCCGCCTGCCCGCTCTCGCCCCAAGCGGATGGAGTGGCATTCATGTACTGGGGAGTTGCTCTCCCGCGGACGGGATTTACCAACGGTTACGTCCCGGCCCCTGCGACCGGCGGTGGATTCGGCAGCGGCTGGCCCAATGCGTTTCCGACTAATATGTATTCAAACTATGCCTACACGTTGAACCATGGCTACTGGGGATTCTTTGGGCAAGATCAATGGCGAATCACTCACAACCTGACTTTGAATTACGGGCTGCGTTGGGATTTCGAATCGGGATTGGGCAACGTGATCAACGCAGACTATCGGGCTTTCCAACCGCGCATTGGCTTCGCCTACTCTCCGGACCCCAAAACGGTCATCCGCGCGGGGTTCGGGACCTTCTTTGATCGCAACAACCTGACGTTCTTCTTCACCACCGGAAACCAGAAGACGCTTCCCGGATACTTCTGCAATCCACCGAGTGCAGATCCCAGTTGCGCTGCAAACGGATTCGCACAGGGGGTGGTGGTTCCAATGATCCGCAACGGGGCGGCCGACGGCGGCTGGCAACTGTCCGCTCAGCCCGGATTCCCGGGCACGCCGTCCCTTCCGTGCGCGGCTTTGAAATTACCAGCAGGCCTTTGCGCCAGCGCGCCCGGTGGCACAATCAGCATTGCAGCTCTAACGGCCCTCGGCATCCTCGCCGATGGCCCGAACGCTTACCCTCCAGTGAGTCTGACTGGGCCTTGCACTGCTAACCCCGTAACGGGGGCGCCGACCGGGGCCTGCGGCGTTGGTTCGGGTGGTATTCAGCGTGACGGCCGGCTTCCGTACGCCGAACAGGCAAGCCTCGAGGTTGATCGTCAGTTCGGGAGAGGACTCACGGTCCAGTTGGGATATCTCTTCGTGGGAGCGCACAAGCTGGTCCGCGGTAACAACCTTAATGTCCCCTGCCCTTACGGCACTGCTAAGCCGTCCAATCCTTACTATGCCCAAGGGCTACTCAATCCGAACGGCTCACTCACTCCGTGCAGCGGAACCCCCATTCTTGGACCGCTGGGCTTGGGCCCGTTTTTCGACTGGCTGGGTCCCGCAAGCCCGATTCCTCCGTCCTTTGCACCCCCGAATCCTCTCCTTCCCGTCAATCCAAGTGGGTTGGAATTTGGTGTGCCCGGAGCCGCAGGTGCTCCGCCCACGCTCAGTGGCGGTCTCCTCGACTACAACAACAATGTGGCTAACGCAGTCTACAATGGCCTGACGTTAACCGCGCTGGAGCGCGTTGGTAAATACTTCAACCTGACCGCCAACTACACCTACTCGCACACCATCGACAACGGCAATTTCACCACCTTCATCAACCTGCCTCCCAACCAGTTCGATTACGCTTCGGAGCGCGCCAACTCCAACCAGGATGTTCGCCACCATTTTGTGGCGAACTTTACAGCGGACGCACCGCAACATAGTGTGCTCCGGAACTTTGAATTCAGCAGCATCATTACCCTGGAGTCGGGACGTCCTTTCACCTTGTTCCCCGGGGAGAATACCTTTGGCGACGTCGCCGGCCTCAGCACGGACCGTGTGGGCGGAGCACCCATCACGGGTACTTGCACTTCTGTGGCGAACTGTAGCACTACCATCGGCAGAAACACCTACGTCGGCGACCCCCTGCGGTCCTGGGATCTGCGTGTCTCACGGTATTTCCAGTTCACTGAGCGTTTGAAAGTTAATCTGGCGGTCGATGCGTTCAATGTACTGAACCGGGGGAACGTGGACGAAGTGAACTCGATTTACGGTTCGCCCGCATTCTGCGGGGCATCTCCGGCCATTCCAAGGCACTACCAGGACGCCACGACACTCGCCATTGAGCAGGGTGCAGCATCGGTGTCGTGCGCCACGCAGCAGGCCGCGGCGGCGCCACCAGCCTGGCTTGCCTTGGGACTTTTGCCCGTGTCAATTCCGAATTCTCCGAATTCCACCTTCGGATTGCCGAGAACCATGCTCAATCCGCGGCAGTTTCAGTTTTCAATGAAGTTCACGTTCTAGCGTGCCGCACCCGCAGACAGGCTGTCCGTCCCCATTATCCTGACGGCCAGCCGCCTACGGGCTCGGTTGATGTGCAAACGAAAACCGCTTTGTTAAATGAGGAGGGCATCATGGCAGTTCGTAGCGCGGTTTACTCGCTGGCATTTGTCAGTGTGGTTACGATTCTTTCCAGAGGGCAAGATCAGAAACCGGAGATCAAACACTCGCCAGCAGCGCAGACCTCACCGGCTTCCGGGAAGGAAATGTTTATGTCTTACTGCGCATCGTGCCACGGCAAAGATGCTAAAGGCGATGGACCCGCCGCCTCCGCGCTGAAAACACCGCCTGCCGACCTGACCGCATTGGCCAAGACTAACGGCGGCCACTATCCTGACATGAAGGTCACAAGCGTCCTTCGGGGTGAGGCCAAGCTCGCGGCTCACGGTACACAAGACATGCCGGTGTGGGGCCCGGTATTTTGGAAGATGAGTCAAGGGCACGAGGGCGAAGTTACGCAACGCATCGCCAATCTCAATCATTACATCGCGTCGTTGCAAGAGAAGTAGCGCCGTCGCTCCGCTGCGACTCTTATCGTTCCCATTGCCAATCTTGATAGCGCCGTCGCAACTCCGTCTTTCGCAGCTTCCCCGTAGACGTATGGGGGAGTTCATCCACGAAGACGAATACATCCGGCAGCTGCCACTTCGCGAACTTTCCTGCTAGAAACTCGCGCAGGTCTTCAGCGCTGAGCGTTGCTCCATCTTGCGCAACGACGATTGCCAGCGGACGCTCCTGCCACCTCGGATGCGGCACGGCGATGACCGCAGCCTCGCGCACGTCAGGATGGGCGACCAGGGCGTTTTCCAGATCGACCGAGCTGATCCATTCTCCGCCCGACTTGATTAAGTCTTTGGTGCGGTCGACAATTGCCAGGTACCCCTGAGCATCCATGGTTCCTACGTCGCCGGTACGGAACCAGCCGTCATCGGTCCATTTATCGTCCGCTTCCGGCAGATTGTAGTAACTGGCGGCTACCCAA
>Ga0187818_10001258_pt1 | contig 10149 bp, 10 predicted proteins | sample NC_wetland_sal_i_14_FD_130581 | JGI IMG/M metagenome (GOLD analysis project Ga0187818, IMG submission 130581) | Wetland sediment microbial communities from Neuse River Estuary, North Carolina, USA - SO4_3 | ecosystem: Environmental > Aquatic > Freshwater > Wetlands > Sediment | place: USA...
CTTTTTTCGCGGGCGTGAAGCGGTCTTCGCCGTAGAGGATCATCGAGTGCGAACAGTCGAGCATCAGGACGGTTGCGCACGACGACTGGTACTCGCACTGGTGAACCTGCAGGTCTCGATACTCGAGATTCAGCGGCAAGCCGAGACCCTCGCGCTGAATCGCGCTCGAGAGCGTGGCGGTGATGTCGAGGTTGAGGGTGTCGCCGAACTCGTATTGCCGCGGTGCGCCGCTGGCTTCGATGCCTGTCGCCATATCGCGCGTGTCGTGGCGCCCGAAACTTGACTTGCCGAGCGACCCGAGCAGATCGCGCAGGGCTTTGAAGCCGAGGAAGTCAAGGCTCTTGTCGGTGATTTCGAACCGGGCCTGCTGCTGCGCGTCGCCGACCTGCCCGCCTACGCTCGATTGCCGCGCGGGATCATGCGGCTGGGCTTCGAATGGACGATCAATTGAAATGTAGTCTTCCTGCTGCATGCGCTCGATCAGCTTCTCGATCAGCTCTTCGAGCTGGCCGTTCATCTGCATTTGCAACAGCCGTTCGCGCATGTCGTTATCGTTCAAACGGTCGAACATCTCCCCGTTCAGCAGCGCTTGCTCGATTGCGCGCCGCAGTTCGTCGAGGGTCTGCTCGCCCTGGGGCATCTCGTACCAGAAATTGTCGTTGAATCCGCTCTGCAGAAGGTAGTTCGAGAGCGCGCTGAGCAGGTCTTCCATGCTCATTTCGCTGGCAGGATCGGGGATGTATTTCGAGTAGCGGATGCGTTTCATAAAACCCGTCGTTGGTCGTTAGTCGTCAGTCGTTCGCGGTTCCCTAGTCGCCTCCGCCGCATTTCACCAACGAAGCTGGAGCTCTAAGGCGAAAACGACGCCGAACCACCACCGCCGACACTCCCTATGCAGCCCGAACGACTGACGACGAACGACCAACGACTAATTAAAACTTCTCTTCCTCCCAAATCCTGGAGGATCATCCTGGTCAAACACCGGTTTCTCCATTACTTTGGAGGGCTTTTCTTCCGCCTTAAACACCCGCTCCTCGTTGCGTCCAATCTTCTTGTGCGCGTGCAGGCCCTCCAGGATGAACTCGGCCGCGGATACCTGCATCTCCGGGGCGTCCTTCGCACTCACGTTCAGCTTGGCGGTCTTGTCCATCAGTCCCTGGATCTGGTTCAGACCTGCCAGCACTTCTCGCGCGCCGGCATTATCGCTGAGCTGAATCTCACCTCCCAGATCGAACCACTGCACGATCTGGCTCGTGTTCACGCCGTGCAGATGCGTGTCATAGGTCTTGGCAATCGCCGTCCGGATCAGTTCGCGGCTCACATGGTCCGCGCCTTTCATCTCGCCTTCGTATTCCAGCTCCAGCTTGCCGGTGATCGCGGGCAGCGCCGCGTAAATATCGCTGATGCGCGGAACCACTACGTTTTCCTGATGTGTGAGCGCGCGCCGCTCGGCGTTAGAAACTACGTTCTCCATCGCCGAAATCGGCAGGCGCTGGCTTACGCCGGAGCGCTTATCAACTTTTTTGTCTTCGCGGGCGACGAACGCGATGCGCTCGATGACTTCATGGACATACTTCGGGATATAGAGTCGCGAGCCGTTGCGGTCATTTCCGCGGCCTCCATAACGATGGATCCAGGCTTCCTGTGCGGTGATAGCAATGCCTTCTTCGACGGTCGCTGGATAGTGCGTGCGGATCTCCGACCCGATGCGGTCCTTGAGCGGCGTGATGATCTTGCCGCGCGCGGTGTAATCCTCAGGGTTGGCGCTGAAAACGATGGCCAGGTCGAGCGGCAGGCGAATCGGGTAACCCTTAATCTGCACGTCGCCTTCCTGCATGATGTTGAACAAGCCGACCTGGATTTTGCCGGCGAGGTCGGGCAGCTCGTTGATGGCGAAAATTCCGCGATTGGCGCGCGGCAACAGGCCGTAGTGCACCGTGAACTCGCTCGACAGTTCGTGCCCGCCGCGCGCGGCCTTGATCGGGTCAATGTCGCCGATCAGGTCGGCGATGGTTACGTCGGGCGTAGCCAGCTTTTCCACGTAGCGATGGTCAGGGGTGAGCCAGCCGATCGGGGTCGCGTCTTTCTCCTTGGCGACAAGTTCGCGGCAGCGGCGGCAGATGGGAGCGTAGGGATTGTCGTGAATCTCGCATCCGGCGATGTAGGGCATCTGTGGATCGAGGAGCGTGGTCAAGGCGCGCAGAATGCGGCTCTTGGCCTGGCCGCGCAGGCCGAGCAAAATGAAGTTGTGGCGGGAGAGAATGGCGTTGACGATCTGCGGCACGACGGTGTCGTCGTAGCCGACGATGCCGGGGAAGATCGAATCATCCGGATGTTGGCACAGGCGCGCCATCAGGTTCTCGCGAAGCTCGTCTTTAACGCGCCGCGAGACGAGCCGGCTTTGTGTGAAGGCACTGGTGCGCAATTCGCCCAATGTGCGGGCACTACTCATGGTGGGAACCCCCCAAAAGGAAGCAGCCTTAGGCGGATTATACGCCGTGGGAAGCCGCCGGCTCTCAGCTATCAACTCTCAGTTCGCAGAAAAGGCCCGAAATTCTCGTAGGAGAATCGAACTGAAAGCTGATAGCTGAGAGCTGACAGCTTAGTTCAATTCCAGCGGGCTTTGGCGGCGCGGCGCAGACCGGGAAGAACCGCCCGTAAGTACTCGACGACGGCTTCCAGACGTTTGGCTTCCGACAAGTTGGAAAGCAGCTTCTGTTTGAAAGCGAGGTCGAGGGGCAAGGAACCCGCCAGCAGGAAGGACAGCCGGTCGGCGCTCTCCTCCGGGCCGGCGGCTTCGGCCCCTGACAGCTTCACAATTTCTGCGTGCAAACGCACCGCCTGCTGCACCATCTGGGGAGGCGGCTTGCCCGGTTCGTCTTCGATCAGGGCGACCTCGGCCTGGAGGAAGGAGCGCTCCTCGTTCACGCCCAGCACTTCAAAGCGCTCGACACCGCGGGTCAGGATATCCATGCGGCCATCGTCGTAGCGCTTGGTGACCTCCAGGATTTCGGCAGTGCAGCCGACATCGGCGACACCCTCTTCAGAGGCGCGGACAATGCCAAACGGCTTTTTCTGCTCCAGGCATTCGCCGATCATTTCCTTGTAGCGCGGCTCGAAGATGTGGAGAGGGAGCGGAGCTCCGGGGAGGAGCACGAGATCGAGCGGGAATAGAGGCAACAGCGAACTCACAGCATCTCCGGTGCAGACAATTTTACGCTATGCGAAGTTGCCAGTTCTCAGTTCTCAGTTCTCAGCTCCCAGAAGAACCCAAAACCATTCGGCTCCCACTGAGAACTGGGAACCGAGAACTGAGAACTCAATGCCGTTTGACTTGCCGCCCCGGCAGGCGATACAAGGGTCGGCATGGAAATGGACGGTAAAGTGGTCGTGGTGACGGGCGCTTCGATGGGTATCGGCGAAGAAATTGCCAGGATTTTTGCGGACCACGGAGCTAACGTGGTCCTCCTTTCTCGTGATGTCGCCCGGGCCGACGAGGCGCGGCATCGGATCGGGCACTTGGAGCGGACGCTGCCCCTGGCCTGCGATGTGCGGAACCGGGAGGAGATTGATCGAACGCTGGCACTTACCTTGCTGCACTTCGGACGCGTGGATGTGTGGGTCAATAATGCCGGCGTGGGGATTCGCGATTCGGTCGCCGATATGGAGATGTCGGCCTGCCGCGAATTGTTTGAAACGAATTTCTTCGGCGCGGTAACGTGCATGCAGGCGGTTGTTCCCACCATGCGCGAGGCGGGCGGCGGAACGATTATCAACATTTCGAGCGTGGCCGGACACATTCCCCTGGCCTTCGGCGCTCCCTATTCGGCCAGCAAGTTCGCCCTGAACGCGCTGGGTAAAGGCGCGCGCGTGGAGTTGCAGCGCGACAACATCCACGTGCTGACGATTTGCCCGGGTTATGTGCGCACCGAGTTTGGCTCCCGCATGCTCGCGGCTCGGCAGGGAAATATCCGCCCAAAGTCGGTCCGCGGGATCACGGCCGAGCGCGTCGCGCGGGCCGTCTTTCGCGGTTATTGCAAGAAGAAGCGTGAGGTAATCGTTCCCTGGACCATGATTCTGGCGATCAAGCTCTATCAATTATTTCCCGGGCTGGTTGAGTGGGGAATGGGGAAGGCGATGAAGAGTTAACTTCCTAAGTTACACCCCGAGAGTTATACGCCGAGCTTGTTAATGCCTAGAAAATTGGTTGATCAACGGAAACAGATAGGCTACGCTAGGTCACGTTACCGGAGGACTGCCGTGAAACGTCTCCTGCTTTCCGCAATTCTGTGTTTCGCTTTTAGCTTCTGCTCTTTCGCACAACAAACCGACGATACGCCGGCCACCAAAGAAGATGTTCAGAGATACTTCGAGGTGACGCGCTCCCGTGACATGGTAAACAAGATGATAGAAGCGATGCTGAAACCTCACCATCAGCTCATGCATGAAGAGTATCTCAAGAACAAAGATAAGCTCCCAGAAGACTACGAAGAACGCATGAATAAGCGAATGGACGATATGCTCCGGAATATGCCTTGGGAAGAAATGATGCAGGCAATGATTCCTGCCTACCAGAAGCACTTTACCAAGGGAGATATTGATTCCCTGCTGGCGTTCTATTCCTCGCCGACGGGACAGAAGCTGTTGCGGGAAATGCCAGCCATCATGGGCGAGGCAATGCAGTCTATGATGCCGATCATGCGCAAGTATGTTGAGGGGATGCAGGATCAACTGCAGCAGGAGACGGCCGAACTGATAAAACAGTCGGAGAAAAAGTCCGGGCAAGCAACGAAGAATTAGGGCAGATTAGACTCCTAGAATTGGGGATGCATGCCGTAGCCAATTCACTCTTTCGCTTCTGATCCGACCTCGCGCGCTGCCTCGAGAACTTCGGGAACCACGCCATCTATGTCCGCATCGGTGGTCCGATGATTTACCACGCAGGCTCGCAGGCAGAACTGGCGGTTGAGAACGGCATTCGAGAGATAAATGCGGCCACGCGTTATGATCCGCTTCAGCAAGGCCGTGTTAAAGCGGTTGCGGTCTTCGAGTGACGCGTCCCGCTGCACCAGATGCCGGAAGCAGACTGCGCTCAACTCCACCGGAGCCAGCAACTCCAGCGCGGGAGAGTTTCCGATCGCCGTTCTTAAGCGCTGCGCGTGTTCGAGGTCGCGCCGAATGGCGGCGCGGAACGCTCCCAATCCGTGATAACGCAGCGAGAGCCAGAGTTTCAGCGCCCGGAAGCGGCGCGAAAGTTCGATGGACTCCTCGAAAAACGCGAAGCCCTCGATGGGATCGGAGCTGAGCTGTTTCGCGTAGTCTCCGGTGTAAGCGAAGGTGCGGCGGGCGATGGAGGGGTCGCGATAGAGCAGGCATCCGCAATCGAGCGGCTGATACAGCCACTTGTGTGGATCGAGCGAAAGCGAATCGGCGAGCGCCAGACCATCGAACTTTTCAGGCGCGGCCATTGCCGCCAGCGCGCCATAAGCGCCATCCACGTGCAGCCACAGGTCATGGGCCCGGGCAATCTCCGCGATTTCGCGCAAGGGGTCGACGGCGCCGGTGTTCACCGTGCCCGCCGAAGCTACAACGGCTAGGGACCTGAGGCCCTGCGCCCGATCGCGCCGGATCGCCTCTTCCAGTCGCGAAGGCAGCAAGCGATAGGCCGCATCGCACGCTACGGTGCGGAGGTTCTTTCGTCCAATGCCGAGCAGAGCAATGGCCTTGGGTATGGACATGTGTACCTGCTCGGAAGCGTAAATCACGCCGGGCATCGTATTGCGGAGGCCATCCTCGTTGGCCGGAATCTTCGCCTCGCGAGCCATGGCCAGCCCCATCAGGTTTGCGGCCGACCCTCCTCCAGTGAGACTTCCGGAAGACTCCGGACAACCTATGGCCTGCGCCAGCCAGCGAATCACGGTGCGCTCGATGGCGATGCCAGCCGGCGCCGAACGCCACGCGGTCATGTTCTGGTTCACGATTGAGGCCACAAGGTCGCCCAGCGCCGCGACTGGTTCGCCTGAGCCGAGCACGTATCCGAAGAAGCGCGCGTTTTGCGATCGGGAGTGCGCGAGAACATCCCGAAGCCCCTCCAGAGCCTGCTCGCCCATGCCTTTTTCGGGTGCGGGGAGTGCGAAGAGACGCTCGGTTTCGGCGCCACTGGTTGCGGGGAACGCGGGGCGCTGATCCAGCGCGCCAAGGTGATCCGCTGAGAGGTCGGCAACCCTGGCTGCGAGTCGGCGGAAGTGTTCGGGGGAAATACTGAGGGCATTGACGCTCGGAGTCATGACCGGGCCAGCCTATCAGACAGTAGCTTCGACCTGCGAGCTCCGGGCTGTGAGCTCCAGGCTACGAGCAACTTCTTCCGTGTGCGGAAAGCCGGCTCGCGGCTTGCAGACTCGCTAAAAGCAGCCACGAATACACTCGAAAGCAGTTTTGTGAACTAAGCCGCTTGCAAGCCTTGCGCTTCGGGTTTGCGCCAAGAGTTTTGCGTAAAGAAAGGTAAATCTGGCTACCCTTTGCCGGGCTCGCGCATCGAATGGTGTAGGCAGAACTGCAGTCTTCCACCCCCTGCGAAGAGCTGTGCACGGCGGCTCTGGGGGTGGGGGCTGCCGTTAACTCTTTTTCGGGGCGCTTTCGCTAAAATACAACTTATGAGATTCCCCTCCCCATCTGCCCGGCTTTTCCAAGAACGTGCCTCAGCGGCTGATGCCGCGCTTCTTGTCGTGTCGAAGCCGGCGCGGCTAAAGCCGCGCTCTTTCAAATCGCTGAAGTTACTTTCCGACGTGATGCGGCCTGTCCTGACCGCTCTGTCCGTGGCTTTTGTGGCTGCGATGGTTCTTGTCTCGCCGTCAACGGCGCGGGCACAGGAAGGTCCGCTCGACAAGTCCGAGCCGAAGGCCATTACCGTGGACGAGATCATCAAACGCTTTGCTTCGAAGGAGAAGGAGTTCAAAGAAGCGCGCGATCAGTACACCTACCGGCAGGATGTGAAGGTGATGACGCTCGACGGCAACACGCCCGACGGCATGTATCAGCAGGTTTTCGACGTGACCTTCGACGATAAGGGACGCAAGATCAAAAACGTCGTCTTCGCGCCCCAGCCCACGCTGGAACGGATCATGATGACGGAAGAAGACATTGACGACATCGAAAACCGATTGCCGTTCGTGCTGACTTCGGATGAGATTGGAGAATACGACATCCTTTATGTCGGACAGCAGAAACAGGATGAACTGAACACATACGTTTTCGACATCGCGCCCAAGCAGATTGTCGGGAAGAAACGCTATTTCCAGGGGCGGATCTGGGTGGACGACCGCGATTTTCAGATCGTAGAAACCTTCGGCAAGACGGTGCCCGACATCCGGAAGAAAAAAGGCCAGGAAAATCTCTTTCCGAAGTTCACCACCTGGCGCGAGCAGATTGACGGGAAATACTGGTTCCCGACCTATACGCGGGCGGAAGACACGCTGAAGTTCAGCCTCGGCGACATCAAGATTCGCGAAATCATCAAGTACACCAACTACCAGAAGTTTGGATCGAAGTCGAGGATTCTGTACGAGGGTCAGGAAGTGAAGAAGGCCGCCGAACCGCCGAAGCCTGGGGAGCAGAAGCCGCCGGAGCCACCGAAGCCGCAATAGAGCTTCTAGCCTCTAGCCTCTAGCTTCTAGCTCTTAGCTGTAATCAAAACTCGTCTGGCCATTGCTGCGCGCCGTGGTAGAGGGCTAGAACTACGATGCGGCTCTTGCCGGTGGTGTAGGCGACCAGGAAAGGTGTATTCGGAATGACCAACTCACGGCTGCCCTGCACGCGACCCGGTCTTCCCAGCCTGGGAAAGTTTGTGAGTTGCTGAACGCTGGCGACGATCCGCATCACAACCCTATCGGCAACCTCTTCGCTGTTGGAAAGAGCAATGTAATCGCGGGCTTGGTCGAGTTGTCGGACAGCCTGCAGGGTCCACTCGATCATGAGCGAGCGCGGGCCGTTTTCTTGAGCCGCTTTACGACCTCCTCATGACTCACGACGCGGCCTTTCCGCAAGTCTTCCAACCCCTTGCGCACGAGTGCATCCTGATAGGCATGCAGCTCGATGTAGTTCGTGATGGCCTCATTGATGAGATAACTGCGGGGGCGGCGCTGTGAGGCGGCAAGGGAGTCAAGAGCGTCGATCTTCCCGGTCTCGGCGCGGAAGCTCACAGTTTTTTCCGTATTGCCCATAATGTCTGGATAATACCACGTATTACGCACACTAGAGAGTGCTTCCGATGGTGTGAAAGGTCCTGCTCTAGCACAAAGGAATCCATCTCAGTAGAACAGGTACTTTCTCCACTTGTCATCGCTGTGTCCCATCAATCGCATGATGTGACGAGAAGTATGGAGATTGAAGGACCGAGGCTCTCGCACCGGTTTCATGTTGGCTTCGTGCGGGAGCTGGTTGCCTTTGAGGCGGTTGCAGGGATGGCAGCAGGCGACCAGGTTTTCCCAGGTGGACAGGCCTCCACGGGAGCGGGGGATGACGTGATCGAGCGTGAGCTCGCTCGAGGGCAGGGTAGTCGAGCAGTACTGGCAGGTGTTGCGGTCGCGCAGCAGAATGTTCTTGCGCGACAGGGCACGCGACTGGTGGGGGATGCGGCGATACTCGAGCAGACGGATGACCGAGGGCACGCGTATGGCAACGCGCGCAGCGTGCAGGAAGTGACCATTCTCCTCTTCGGTCATGGCGATGCCCTTGAGCACAAGCACGATGGCGCGGCGGGCGGCGCAGACATTGATCGGCTCGTAGGAGGCATTCAGCACCAGCACGGGCTCATGGAGCGCGTGCGAGTCGCTTTCCTGGTGGACGCCGGCCGTAAGCATGCCGGGTGGCAGATGCGGCCGGTGGCTTCCGCCGATATTGTGCATGCGCAATGACATAATCCCTATGCGTGAGCCGCCAGGCTGGGGCGGGCTTCGCTCTCCTGCTGAATCTCCTTTTGCGAAAGTTCTTCCGGCGCTGCGAAGAAATCGTGACCCTTCAGTGTGCGAGCGACGGTCGCAACCCACACGCGCGCCGCACCGGCGCGCCGAAGGACGCGGGCGCACTCCGACGCCGTAGCGCCGGTGGTGTAAACGTCATCTACGAGCAACACGTCGCGGCCGGAAATCGCCGCCGCATCTTTGACGGCGAACGCGCCGCGCAAGTTCTGTCGCCGCTGATGGCGGGTCAGACCGATCTGGCTTCCCGTGTCGCGGACCCGTTCCAAAGTGTGAGCGCGAAGTTCAAATCTGTCCCGCCACAAACCTGGACGCGCGTGTAGGGTGGGGCGGACACTCCAGTCCGCCCCCAAGGGTAAACCAGCGTGGGCGGACAGGAGTGTCCGGCCCACACATGATTGCTTTAGGGCTTCTCGAACGATCAACTCTGCCTGGTTGAATCCGCGCTGCGACTTCTTGTGGGCGTGCAACGGTACCGGAATAACGGCGATAGTGCCCGGGGGCAGAGACGGCTCTAAACCCGCAATCGCATCGGCCAGCAGGCGCCCCAGAACCGGCGCCGCGGGACGAACTTGCTGAAACTTGAGCAAATGGACGAGGTCGCGGAGGGGTCCGTCGTAACTTCCGTAGGCGACCGCCCGCTCAAACGGCGGAGCTACGCTTTGACAAATCCGGCAGGGGGCCTCCGGGTGATCGAGGACGATGGGCGAATCGAACGATTCCTCGCAAACGCCGCACCGCGGGCCGCTCAGCGGCCGCAATGCGTGCAGGCACTCTTGGCAAACGGGAAGCCGGGAAACTTGAAGGAGCGGGGAACCACAGATGCGGCAATCGGCGGGAAAAAGCGTAAAGAACAGACTGGCAGCAACGCGCTCTGCCCAATGGACAACCTGAGGGGTTGCTGCTGCAGGCTGGGCAGCCCGTATTCGAAACCCGGTACTGCTGAAGACGCCCTCCCGCACCCGGTAAAACCTAGCCACACCGGGTGACTCCAAGTCTCTATGAACAAGCTTAGTATAGCCCGCGGTTCATGGCCTACGCAATTCGGCTTTGCTGGTTTGAGTTCGGCGGAGGTTGACTCTCCAGACCCTTGGTCCCCGGCAGCGCACGCTCGCGCGCTACAACTGTGCGCAGCACATAGCTGCGCAGATAGCACCGGTCGCAGCGCACGGGC
>Ga0187818_10001260_pt1 | contig 10135 bp, 5 predicted proteins | sample NC_wetland_sal_i_14_FD_130581 | JGI IMG/M metagenome (GOLD analysis project Ga0187818, IMG submission 130581) | Wetland sediment microbial communities from Neuse River Estuary, North Carolina, USA - SO4_3 | ecosystem: Environmental > Aquatic > Freshwater > Wetlands > Sediment | place: USA: North...
GATTTCCTCAAAGTGCGTGTGCTTGCGGACGGCGATCTCGCCGAACAGCCGCTCCTGCCGCACCTGGATCGCCTGCAGCCGCACCAGTTCGAGCAGCGCCAGGAACATGCACACCAGCGCGGGCCGCGACTGCATGCGCAGCAAAAGCTGTTTCAGCCGGATCGGCCGGTCTTCGAGCGACAGCCGTCGCCGCAGATAGTCAATCATCTGCCCTACCGTGACCGTCTCCTCGGCGACGTTGAGCACCGGACGCGTGCGCACCCGCTCCAGCACCTGCTGAAACGTTTTGACCAGATCAATCACGTCGGCGGCGATTTCCGGCTCGGCGCCCTCCGCCTCCATGAATTCTTTCAATGACGGGTTCGACAGCACCGCGTCTTCGATCTGCTGCTTCTGCAGAAGCATCTGCGCCGCCGACTTGAACTTCTCATGCTCCAGCAGCCGGTTGACCAGTTCGCTCCGCGGATCTTCCTGCTCTTCCGGCGGCGCCTCCGGATCGCGCGGCAGCAGCATCTTCGACTTGATGTGAATCAGCACCGCAGCCATGTAGATGAAGTCGGCCGCCACGTTCACATCCAGCTCGCGAATTTTCTCCACATACGCCAGATACTGCGCCGTGATCTTGGCGATGGGAATGTCGTAAATATCAATGTCCTGCTTGCGGATCAGATCGAGCAGCAGGTCGAGCGGCCCTTCGTAAACGTCGCCGACAGCAACCGCAAAAGGGAAGTCGCTCTCTTCTTTCTTGGGTGCATCTTTAGACGACTGAGACGGGGTTGCACCTGCGATGATTGCAGGTGAAACAGCCGCGTCACGAGCAGGAACGATCTTTGCTTCTTCGCCCATAACCAAAACTCGAGTGCGTCATCCCGAACCCCGGCGTAGTTTTACGCCGCGGGTGCGGGTGCCCCATCCTAGCCGCGTTCTTTGCGGCTAGGGTGGGGACTTTGACTCTCACCTGACGGGCCCTTCAAACTCCAGCGACATGCCCATCGCCGCGCGCACGCCCTTCATCGTGTCCGCGGCCGCCGCCCGCGCCCGCTCCGAGCCCGCTTCCAGAATATCCCAGGCCAGCCGCGGATTCTCCTCAAATTTCTTGCGCCGCTCCTGCATCGGATTGAGCAGCTTCACCAGCGCGTCCGCCGCCCAGCCTTTGCACTCGATGCAGCCGATGCTGGCCGACCGGCAGCCTTCATACACCTTGGCCATCGTCTCTTTGCTCGAGAAAATCTTATGCAGATCGCCCACCGGACACACATCCGGATTGCCCGGATCCGAGCGCCGCACCCGCGCCGGATCGGTTACCATCGTCTTCAGCTTCTGCCGCACAACCGGCTCGGGATCAGTCAGCAGAATCGCATTGCCGTACGACTTTGACATTTTGCGCCCGTCGGTTCCGGGCAATTTCGGCGCGGGCGTGAGCAGAGACTGAGGCTCGGGGAAGACTTCCTTCTTCGTCCCGTAGAATCCGTTGAACCTCCGCGCAACTTCCCGCGTCAGCTCGACGTGCGCCACCTGATCCTCACCCACGGGAACGAAGTCGGCTTTGTAAATCAAAATGTCCGCCGCCTGCAGCACCGGATATCCCAGAAACCCATAGGTTCCCAGGTCTTTATCCTTGATGTTTTCCCGCTGCTCCTTGTACGTCGGAACCCGCTCCAGCCAGCCCAGCGGCGTGATCATGGAAAACAGCAAATGCAGTTCGGCGTGCGCCGGAACGTGCGACTGGATGAAGATCACACTCCGCTCCGGATCAAGCCCGGCCGCCAGCCAGTCAAGCGCAACGTCCAGCGAATTCTGCTTAACGCGCGACGGGTCGGCGTAATCGGTGGTGAGCGCGTGCCAGTCGGCTACGCAGAAAAAACATTCGTACTGATCCTGCATGCCCACCCAGTTCGCCAGCGCGCCCACGTAGTTTCCCAGATGCAGTTTTCCGGTCGAGCGCATGCCGCTGAGCACGCGTTGGCGAGTTTTCGTCGGTGTCATCTTGCCCTTAAATCAGTTGCGCTGAACCAGTTGATCTTAACCGGCTGATCTTAACCGATTGGATTGATTGCCTGCCACACAGGCCTGCTCACCCGGCAACCGCCGGATTGGCATGGTTTCGAGTGTCATCGAGGGCTGGATTCGATAGTACCATGCGAAACCGGCCTGCGGAGGTGTGCCCGCCTTACACGAATGAAATGCCCGTTTGAGCTTTGACGATTCTCTCGACGGCGTCATCCCGAGCGAAGCCGTTTTTCAGGCGGAGCGAAGGATCTTGCGCGCACAACGGAGAGTTGGTCGCCCACGCGAGATCCCTCGCCCGGCTGAACAGCGCCGTGCTTCGGGATGACGCCTCGGCGGAGTTGGAATTCAAACTGAGCCACTAGCACACGGCCGCGGCTTTCGCCCCTGCTCTCGCCATGCGGTATAATTCGCGCTCTTCTTTCCAGGGACCGCATACACTCCGTGACCACTCTCGCCCGCAAGCTGCGCGCCACCGACTACTTCACGCTGGGCTGGGGAACCATGGTCGGCGTGGGCTGGCTGGTCATCATGGACGACTGGCTGCTGCGCGGCGGCGCGCTCGGCGCCCTGCTCGGGTTTGTGATCGGCGGCGCCGTCCTTCTTCCCATCGGATGGGTTTACGGCAAGCTGGTCATTGCCATGCCCGATGCCGCGGGCGAGATCGCCTACACCTCAGCCGCTTTCTCGCGGCCCGTCAGTTATGCCACTGGCTGGATGATGACGCTCGCCTATTTCATCGTGTGCCCGTGGGAGGCGGTCGCGGTCGGCCGCATCGCGGGTTACATCGTCCCCGGCCTCGACTCGATCGAACTTTACCGCATCGCCGGACGCCCCGTATATCTGCCCCACCTCGTCATCGGCCTGGCGCTGACCGCGCTGCTCACCGTAGTGAATTATCGCGGCGTTCGCCTCAGCGCGACGTTTCAGAACTGGACCAGCTTCGGCACGCTCGCGCTCTTCATCATTTTCGTAGCGTTAGGCGTAAGCCGCGGCTCGCCCGCGAACTTTCCGCCGCTGTTTACCCACAGTCCGCTGATCTCGATATTGCTGGTGATTCAGATTGTTCCCTACTTCATGACCGGATTCGAATCGGTGGGCAAGGCGGCGGAAGAGGCCAGCCCGGACTTCCGCACCCGCGGCTTCTTTCGCGCCATCTGGATGGCGATTGTCGTCGGCACTGTCTTCTACGCGAGCATCGTTGCGGCGGTAGCCTTCGTCGCCCCTTGGCGCCGGATGACCGGCGAATTCATGACCGCTGTTGCGTTTCAGCAGGCAGTCGGCTCGCGTTGGATCGTCAACGTCATTCTCGCCGCCGCCCTGCTGTCGCTGTTCAAGTGTTTCAACGGGAATTTCGTCGCGGCCAGCCGCCTGCTCTTTGCTTTAGGACGCCGTGGCTTGGTCACGGGCCGCGCCGGAACGATCCATTCCGGGCACCAAACGCCGTCAGTCGCGGTTCTCGGCATCGGTCTGGCCACCGCTGCCTGTATGCTGCTGGGAGATGCGATCCTCGTCCCCATCACCGAAGTAGGATCGGTCGCCTGCGCCATCGGATGGTCGGCCACCTGCGCCGCATGTCTGGCGCTGCCGCGCGCCCGCCCCGGCCTGGTGAACCTGTCAGGCATCGAGCGCGCCGTGGCTGGCTTCGGACTGGCGGTCGGAATCGCGATGGCGCTGATGAAGCTGATCCCGCTCGTCCCCGGCCACTTCACCGTTTACGAATGGCTGGCCCTGGGAATCTGGATCGCGCTGGGCGCAATCGTGCACGAAAGAAGCACCAGTAATGCGCAGGCTTAAGATTTTCTCTGCCTCCTTCGTGGTATTTCTTCGCCACCTTTGCGGTAAGCTTTTGTTTTTCCTCTAGGGAGACGAAATCGATGAAAGCGAAATTCCGTCTATGCCATATTCTCCTGGCCCTGACCTTGCTGTGCATTCCCCCGATCGCGTGGCCTCAAACTCCCGCTCCCGCTCCCGCTTTCGATCTCGTCATCACCAATGGCCACATCATGGACGGCACCGGTTCGCCCTGGTACTCCGGCGACCTCGGCATTCGCGACGGCAAGGTCGCCGCCATCGGTAACCTCTCTGCCGCCGCGCGCAAACGCACCATTGACGCCGCCGGCAAAGTCGTCGCGCCCGGCTTCATTGACATGCTCGGCCAGTCGGAACTGACCATCCTCGTGGACCCGCGCCTGCCCTCGAAGATCTTTCAGGGCATCACCACTGAAATCACGGGTGAGGGCAATTCGATCGCACCCCTGAACGACGCCATCATCCAGGCCGACCAAACCGGATATGACCACTACAAGATCACGCCCGACTGGCGCACTCTCCGCCAGTATTTTGCGCGGCTGGAAAAACAGGGCATGGGCATCAACCTGGCCAGCTATGTCGGCGCCACGCAGGTCCGCCGCATGGTGCTGGGCGATGACGACAAACAACCCACGCCTGCGCAACTCGACGAGATGAAGGCCCTGGTGCGCGAAGCCATGAACGACGGCGCCGTCGGCGTTTCCACGTCACTCCAATACGCGCCTGCGCCTTACGCCAAGACAGAGGAACTGATTGCCCTCGCCACCGAAGCGGGCAAATTCGGCGGAATCTACGCCACGCACATGCGCGACGAGGGTGACTTGGTGCTCGATGCCATCGACGAAGCGCTGCGCATCGGTCGCGAAGCCCACGTCCCGGTCGAAATCTGGCACATCAAGGTCGCGGGCAAAAACAACTGGGGACGCATGCCCGAAGTCGTCGCCAAGATCAACGCCGCCCGTGCCGCCGGCGCCGACGTGACTGCCGACACCTACGGCTACACGGCCTGGTTTAATGATTTCTCGGCCTTCATCCCGCCCTGGGCACACGATGGTGGCACCACAAAACTCGTAGAACGCCTGAAAGATCCCGCCACTCGCGAGCGCATCCGCAAAGACATGCTCAGCCCGTCCAAAAGCTGGCAGGACGAATGGCAGGAAATTCCCGGCCCTGACGCCATCATGATCGGCGCCGTCGAAAATCCAGCGTTGATTCCGCTGCAGGGCAAACGCCTCTCGGAAATTGCCAAACTCTGGAATAAAGATCCCATGGACGCACTCTTCGATTTTCTGATCCAGGATCCCTCGACCGGCGTCGCCGTGTTCGGCATGTCGCAGCCCGATGTGACGCTGGCCCTCCAGCAGCCCTGGGTTTCGATTGACAACGATTCGGAAGGCACGTCGCCCGAGGGCATTCTGGGCCAGGCGCATCCTCATCCCCGCGCCTACGGCACGTTTCCGCGCATTCTGAGCAAATATGTTCGCGAAGAAAAAGTCCTCACCCTCGCCGATGCGATCCGCAAGTTCTCGGCCTTACCGGCGCAGCGCCTGCGCCTGACCGATCGTGGTGTCCTCAAAGCCGGCATGTGGGCCGACGTGGTGATTTTCGATCCGGCGACCGTGCGCGACCGCGCCACTTTCGACAATCCGAATCAGCTTTCCGAAGGAATGGAGTACGTGCTGGTAAACGGTGTGCCGGTGATTGATCAGGGCAAGATGACCAACGCCCTCCCCGGCAAGGTGCTGCGCGGCGCCGGATACGTACCGTAGAAGTCAGCGGCGCAAGTACGGTTCGTATCAGGGCATGCCTTCAGGCATGCCGAAGGAGGCCGTGGCCCGCAAGGTGAAACGTCGCGCCGGCCAGAGGGGTCGCAAAACTCGATAGCTTCCGGTAACAGCCTTTATCACAAGTGACTATAGGGAAAACGTTTCTGCCTGTCAGTAATGAGTGATAAAGGGATTTATCAACAGTTACGCATGAGCCGCGATTGCGACGAAGGAACGCGCCCGTTAAACTGCAGATGTCATGGGCATAGGCATCGTTCTCGTGTTTTGGGCCGTTGCTGGAGTCGTCGTCGCGGGTATCGGAGCAGCGACACTGGGGTGCGCCGCTGCGATGCTCACGCGGGGCGTTACGAACGGTCGCCGCAAATTGATCGTCGCAGCGAGTTTATTCCCATTCGTGTGCTTAGGTTGGGGTGGGGCTGTCTTTGTGTTTCAGGCAGTAGTAAACGAGGGGCTATTGCACCGCGATTTAGGGATGGGCGATACATGGCACGCTCCGCTCCCCAATGGCTATCAAATCATGATGATCGATGTTACCGACCAAGGCTGGGTGTACAACCCAAAGACGCAGCCGGGTTCTGGCATTGGAGAACAAGAGGATGCCGTCGCGGGGGTTCGGAATATACAGATTGCGGGTCGTTACATCTTGGGGGCTACTGACAGCAAGGCTTTCGAGGACTTGGGCAAGGACACGAATCAAGTCGATGCCTACTTCCTCTTGGACACACAGACGGGAAAGCGAATCCAGTTCCAAAACTTTGACGCGCTTCGTCGGAAGGCGCTGGAACTCGGGATTGAACCAAACCTGCAACCAATCAACGCCGTCTATTCTAAGTTTCGGTTTAGCTGGTTTGATGTACTAGCCGGGCTGCTGCTCTGCCTCCCACCAGTTATCGGTGTTGTATGGCTGATTCGCTGGATCGTGCGGTTACGACAAACGCGACCGCTATCGTTTCATGGCGCGTGAGTCCTGCCGAGACCAAACTGTCGCAACCAGGCGTTAGCGCTCATTGACCCCGTGCTGTTGATGGGTTCGCCTTCAGGCGTCGAGAGCGGGAGATTCGAGCTTCCCCACATGCTGGCAACGTGCAATCCTATTTCGTAGTTTCGGGTTTCAGCCGCGCCTGCTCCGTGCCCGGCAAGGGCACAACATGCGGCTCAGCCAGTGTTCCCGTAATGCTGTATCCCGTGGACGTGCCGCTCGCCGTCCGTGCCAGCTTGAGATTCAGTTCGCGCTTCAGCGACGCGGTCCCGCTCACCTGAAACCTTCCGCTCGGCGAATCCAGCTTTGTGTCCTTCATTTCAATTTTGCCGCCGTGCAATCGAGCCTGGCCCGACAGGCGCGCAATCCTGAGCGGACCCTCGTCCTCGCTCAGCGAGACATGCGGCAGCGCTCCGTCCCGAATCTCGAGCTGCAGCGTGCCTTCCGCCGAATGCCAGAACTCCGTCCCCGACGCTCCCGTCCCGCTGATTTGATATTCACCGCTGAGAGTGCCCGTAACCGGCGCATCCTTCGCCGTGTCTGCGAGCTGCGCCAGCACAATGCCGGTCAGACTCCCACTGCCACTGAAAACCGCCGGCTTCACGCTAAAGTCCGCCTGCCAGGCGCCGCGCTGCCTTCCACCCAGCACGTCTGCGTTCAAGTCCCCGATCTTCAACTTTGCACCGTCCAGGTTTACGTCCGCGGCAACGTGCGTCGCCGTGAGGTTGGAAACCTGCAAACGATCCACCGTCAGATGGCCAGCTGCGCGCAGAGTGGCCAGAAACGACGGGGCCACCGGCGGGCTCGACTGCAGGACTCGATACCACGGTCTCTCCTTGGGCCGCGGGCTGATCCACTCGCGCAGTGCACCGGCGGCGATCTGGTTGGCATTGAGGCTGAAGTGAATCTCACAAGCGCCGGGAATCCCGCATCCGCGCGGCAATTCGAGCGATCCCGTCCATGACGAGCCGGCGGCTTTTGCGGTTAGCTTCGTAACCCGCACCTGATCGGACGCAAGCTGCAAATCCGCCGACAGAATCTCTGCCGGCCCGGCAGCTCCGCGAACCCCGAACCGCACGTTGTGCAACTTCGCCGTTCCAGTGACTTGCGGCCCGGGAAAGCCCGAGGCTGTGCCCTGGCCCCACTTTGCCCACGACCCGGCGATTTGCAGATCAACCTGTGCCGTTCCCTCGGCTGCAGCCTGCGACGCAGGAATCCCGAACGCTCGGGCCACCCTCAGAGCGCTGCCAATGTCGGTTTCCCCTGCGACCAGGACGCTATAACCGCTGCGGTTCGCCCATCCGCGGACGGCAGGGCCCGCGGCGCGCCCCGCGCCCAGAGAAAATGGTCCAAATTCAAGATGTGGACCCTCCGGCATGCTCAGGCTCGTCACATTCTTTCGCACCGCCTGCCGCTGCGCCCGGCTTGCGGAATTACCGCTGCTGGTCAACACGAAGGGTACGGTTTCCGGTCCAATTTCTGATTTGCTCGCCGCAGAGGCCAGGCGAAACTGAGAGATCTCTCCCTTGCCCTCAAACCGGAGTTTCGATCCGGCGCCCTCGTGAACGGAGAGACTCCCGCGCAGCGTGCCGTCCGCGGTCAAATCCGCCGGCAGATTCTTCTTGGCGAGTTCGGCCATGGCCACCATCGCACCGGCAGGAACGCTCTCGGCAGCCAGGTCCAGCCCGTAGTTGTGGCTCCCCGGAAGGCCGGCGTCTCCCTTCAATGTGATCACGCCACTCCCCACCGGCGCTCTGCAAGCCAGCTCATGAAACTCATGATCGAGCGCACTGTATTGCCCGTCGCAGTGCGCCGCCAGAAGGACGGGCCGCCCGCTCGTAATATCGTAGCGGCGGAAATCCTGAATGGAAGCATCACTCGTGATCTCGAGCTTCGCCGGAGTTCCCGCCGCCGTCGCATCGAGTTGCAGCCCGCCGCGCCAGCCCAGATCGCTTCCCGTAAAGAGTTTCGTCAGCTGTCCCAGTTGTGCGCGGCTCCATTCCAGGGTGAACTGCAGCGGCGTGTCGCGCAGGGCGGCGGCGCGCTGCCAGTTTCCATTCACGCGCAACACGCCCGTATCGTTCAAATTCAAATCGGTGCGAACCGGCTGGGCCTGCAAGCGTACGCCCCAGGCATTCTCCGAATCCTGCCACAGGGAGAAATCCGCGTTGGTCAGGGCGTAAGGTTTTTTCTCCGGCCCGTTCTTGAAGTTGATTCGTGCCGAGGTGGCTTCGATGTAGGGGAATCCCGGCCGCGGCTCTGTCTTCGCCTTCGCAGTCGGCGCCAGCGGCGTGCGTGCGGCACGCTCCAGCAACGTCTCCAGATTCCAGCGCCCGTTTTCGCCGTGAACCACATTCAGGCTGGGCTCGTTCAGATCCAGCCGTGCGATTTCCAGCCGCCCGCGCACCAGCGAGGTCAGGCGCAGATCCGCCGTTACCTGGCCTGCCCGCAGCATGGGTTCAGCCCCGAACGCCGGGTCATCGTAGACCACAAGATTCGCCAGGTCGAAGCCCGGCCGCGGCAGCAGCCGCAGGTGAACCGAGCCAATCTCCACCGAACGCCCGACCGCCGAGCCAATGGAGGAGGCAATCCGCGATTTCAGATGGGAGACTCCGGGACGAACCAGAAACAACAGCAGCAAGATCACTGCCGCCACGATCCAGCGCCGCTTGGAGGAGGAAAACTTCACTGCGCCTTCACCCGGACCTTGAGGCGATTCATTTTACAACCCGCAGCGTCCGTTTCCAGCGGGTCTCATCGAAGAAGTGCAGGACGACCTTGCCCAGAAACAACAGACGATCGCCCCAGGCGGTCTTGCGGTATTGATCTTCCGGCGTTTCGAACGACCAGTAGATGAACATGGGGCGCCCGATGAGGTTTTCCTTGGGTATGAATCCCCAGTAGCGGCTGTCCAGGCTCACGCCGCGATGATCGCCCATGGCGAAATAGTGCCGCGGAGGCACCACCAGATCGCCTCCCTGAATGTTCGACGGCAAATACGTCATCCAGTCGGGAGAAAGGCCTTCGTTCTCCGATGGAGGCACAGCCGGAAAATCATTGCGATACACGTCAGCGGGATTGTCTCGGTCGTGACGGACGTAGGGCTCATCCAGGGCCACGCCGTTGCGATAGACCACACCATGACGCAGGTGAATGCGGTCGCCCGGTACGCCGATGATCCGCTTGACCACGTAGGTCCCTGCATACTCCGGGTCCGGATGCAAGAAGACCACAATGTCGCCGAATTGCACGTCGCGATAGGGCAAAAGCGGGCCGACCCACGTGCTCCGGGGCGCAAACTGGATGCGGTTCACGAACACGTGGTCGCCGATCAACAGCGTGTCTTCCATCGAGCTCGATGGAATCTCAAACGCCTGCACCACGAACGTGATAATGAACAGCCCCGTCACCAGCACCGCCGCCAGCGAAGCGAGAAACTCGACCGTAGTCTCCTTCGGCTTCTCGTCCGGCTGGTTCGGTTCTACGTTGTCGTCTTTGTCGTCTCTCTTCGCCACGGTTTTGGGTGGCGCAGCGCTTTCACGCTGCGATA
>Ga0187818_10001261_pt1 | contig 10130 bp, 9 predicted proteins | sample NC_wetland_sal_i_14_FD_130581 | JGI IMG/M metagenome (GOLD analysis project Ga0187818, IMG submission 130581) | Wetland sediment microbial communities from Neuse River Estuary, North Carolina, USA - SO4_3 | ecosystem: Environmental > Aquatic > Freshwater > Wetlands > Sediment | place: USA: North...
AATGTGATCAGCCACGCGAACAATACGCGGCGGCGGCGGTGGAACCCTAACCTGCGGCGAGTGCGCGCGGTGGTGGATGGCGTGAGGAAGCACGTGCGTGTTTGCACGGCTTGCATCCGCGCGGGGCGCGTGAAGAAAGCCGCCTGAGTCTCCGGCCTTGCTTTTACCCTTACCCAAAATGCGCTCGACGGGATGGCGCCGCGCCGCGGTGCAGTCGCCGCTGGTGGGCTTGCTGTTGCTCGGCGTGGCGGGCTGCAAGCAGGAAGTGCAGCACTCGCCCGACGTGTGGGCGCTGGTGAATGGAAAAGAGATCAAGCGGGATGAAGTGGATAAATACTACCGGACGCGGGTGAATCCGGAAGGACAGGAGCCGTCGCAGGAAGAAGTGTTGTCGTTGAAGCTGAACGTGCTGGACGAGCTGATCAACAACGAGATTTTGCTGGAGCGGGCGAAGAAGCTGAACCTGGAAGCGAGCGACGGCGAAGTGGAAGACAAGTTCACGGAGATGAAGAGCCCGTACACGGAAGAGGAATTTCAGCGGCAATTGAAAGAGCGCGGCTTGTCGGTGGACGACCTCAAGAAGGGGCTGAAGCGGCAGTTGTCCACAGAGAAACTGCTCAATCGCGAAGTGGTGGCGAAAATTTCGATCACCGATCAGGACGTGACGGATTTTTACAACGCGAACAAGACGCAGTTCAACGTGGCGGAGCCGCAATACCGGATCGCGCAGATCGTGGTGACGCCGCGGAAGGAACCGCAGATCCGCAACCGCAAAAACGATGACGCGACCAACGAGCCCGAGGCGCAGCGCAAGGTGAAGATGCTGATGGACCGGCTGAACAGCGGAGCAGACTTCGCGCAACTGGCGATGGACTACTCTGAGGACATGAATTCGGCGGCCACGGGCGGCGATTTGGGGTACGTGCCGGAGTCGGCGCTGAACCAGTCCGATCCGATGTTGAAGAAAATGGTCGTGGGCATGAAGCCGGGACAGGTTAGCCCGGTGCTGGCGCTGAAAGACCGGTATGTGATCCTGAAACTGGTGACGCGGGAGTCGCCGGGGCAGCGGAATATTTCCGATCCGCAGGTGCAGCAGACGATTCGGGATACGTTGCGGAACCGCAAGGAGCAGTTGTTGCGGTCGGCGTATCTGGCGATTGCGCGGGATGAGGCGCGGGTGAGGAATTTTCTGGCGGAGCAAGTAGTGGAAGCGGCGGGGAAATTGCCGGATGCGGCGAAGTCGACGTTGAGGTAAGTGGCGAGCAGTTGGTAGTTTTTCGGTTTGAGTCTTCAGTTTCAGTCTTCGGTGGTTCATCACCCCCTCAGTTTTCTTTCATTGAAAAAATTGTGAAGAAGTTGTGGGTTGAGATCCTTCGCCTATCCTCGTTGGATAGGCTCAGGATGACAATGACCCTCTATCAATCGATCAGTCGATCCAGGCTAGGACTTGGCCGGCGTTGACGGGCTGGCCCTCTTGGACGAGGAGGCGCTCGACGGTGCCGGTCTTGGGGGAGCAGACTTCGTTTTGCATTTTCATGGCTTCGACGACGAGGAGACCTTGGCCGGCGTGGACTTTGTCGCCGGGCTGAACGAGGAGGCGGACGACTTTTCCGGGCATCGGAGCGGTAATCTGCTGGCGGCCTTCGGCTTCGACGGCGCCGTGACGGCGGCCGCGCCAGGCGCGTGGATCGATCACCTCGGCGGTGAATTCCTGGTGGCCGGTTTGCAGGGTGAGGGTGCCGTCGGACGCGGGGGCGATGCGAACCTCGTGGGCTTGGCCGTTCAGCAGGATCGAGAAGATGTTGGGTGCGATTTCGACGGCGTCGCCGTCGACAGGAGTGCCATCGAGGGAGATGCGCCAGCGGTCGGCGTCGCGGTGGAGCTCGACGGTGCGGGTTTGGCCGGAGATGTGAACGTCGAATTTCATGATGTGGGGACGAGACCGAGGAGTGGCAGATCGAGGCGATGTTTGCGGCGCACAGCCCCTTCGAAGCTCCCTTCGTTGCTCAGGGCAAGCAGCGCAAACAGAAATGGCTGTGCCACGGGAGTTTGGCCGGAGATGTGGACGTCGGGTTTCATGGTGTGGGGATGATCAAATTTCATGTGGCGAGTGACTGAACGAGGCCCCCCTCAGAAGGCGGCCGCTACAGGGGCGCGGATGGGCGGTGGGCATCATGGAGTGCGATCCAGTTGTTCGCGGCGGGCTTCGAGTTTCCAGCGGGAGGTTTCGTCGTTGTTGGCTGCAGCTGCGGAGGAGTTGCGTGTGGCTTGCCAGAGGGCGGCGGCGATCGCGGCGGCGTCGGTTGAACCCTTTGTGTTTGCGGCGGCGTCTGTGTGAGGGCGGGAAAGGAGTTCGTCGAGCCATTTGGTGTGAATTTCGGCACGAAGGAAATCGGGATCGGCGAGAATGCGGCGGAACAGGGCGATGTTGGTCTTGATGCCGGTGATGGTGGACTCTTCGAGGGCGCGGCGGAGGCGTGCGATAGTTTCTTCGCGGCTGTTGCCCCAAGCGATGAGTTTGGCGAGGAGAGGATCGTAGTCGTTGGGGACGGTCCAGCCTTCGTAGACGCCGTCGTCGAGGCGAATGCCGGGGCCGCTGGGGGCGTGACGCGAGAGGATTTTTCCGGGCGAAGGGAAGAAATTGTTGTCGGGGTCTTCGGCGTAGAGGCGAACTTCCATGGCATTGCCGCGGGGGGTGATGGTTTCCCAGGCGAAGGGCAAGCGGTGTCCGGCGGCGATGGCGATTTGGAGTTTGACGAGATCGAGGCCGGTGACTTGCTCGGTGACGGGATGCTCGACCTGAAGGCGTGCGTTGACTTCGAGGAAATAGAAATCAAGATCGGCGTCGACGAGAAACTCTACGGTGCCGGCATTGGTGTAGCGGCCAGCGCGGGCAAGGCGAACGGCGGCGTCACCCATTTTTTTGCGGAGATCGGGCGTCATGATGGGGGACGGCGCTTCTTCGATCACTTTTTGGTGGCGGCGCTGGACGGAGCATTCGCGCTCGCCGAGGGAAACGACGCGGCCGTGAGAGTCTGCGAGGATTTGAATTTCGACGTGGCGCGGCTTGACGAGATATTTTTCGAGATAGAGGCGCGGGTCGCCGAAAGCGTTCATGGCTTCGGAGCAGGCGTCGCGATATGCGGAGGCGAAGTCGGAGGAGCAGGTGACGAGACGCATGCCTTTTCCGCCGCCGCCGGCAACGGCTTTGAGCAAAATTGGGAAGCCCATGGATTGCGCGAGGGCATGGGCCTCTTCGGGCTTATCGATGGGATCGTTGGTGCCGGGGACGGTGGGGACGTCGGAACGCCGGGCGAGTTGGCGGCCGGCGGTTTTTGAGCCGAGGGCGTCCATGGCTTCGGCGGACGGGCCGATGAAAACGAGGCCGGCGTCGTCACAGGCGCGGGGCAAAGCGGCGTTTTCGGCGAGGAAACCATAGCCGGGATGAACGGCGTCGCAGCCGGAGCGGCGGGCGACGTCCATGAGTTTGTCGATGCGGAGATAGCTCTCGCGGGCGGGTGCCGGGCCGATGGGATAGGCTTCGTCGGCGAGGCGGACGTGGAGGGATTTGCGGTCGACGTCGCTGAAGACGGCGACCGAGCGGATGCCGAGTTCGCGGCAAGCGCGCAGGATGCGCACGGCGATCTCACCGCGATTGGCGATCAGGATTTTTTTGAACATGCGGTCTGGACGATGCAGAACCCTGGCGGCTAAGCCGCATGGGACGCGCTAAAGCGCGCCCCTACACGATGCAGCGAAATTCTAGCATGCGGGGGGCGGCGAGGCCGGGAACGGCGGCGGGTTGCGTGTCTAATCGTTTGGGGTGTATGGTGCGGCGGTTTGGCGCGCGGGGGGTCGGAATGACAAGAGTGGATTGGCCACAGAGGCACAGAGGACACGGAGGGAGGGAGCAGCGTAAACGAGCCGGGTTGAGTTTGGATGCAAGGACTTTAGGTTGAGGTCCTTCGCCTATCCTTATCGGATAGGCTCAGGATGACACGCGTGCTGATGGTTGAATGGGTCAGCGGAGGAAACGAGGGGGGAGTAATGCTGCGAAGGGGAAGTCTTGTGTTGGCGACGGTTTTGGTGGTGGTGTCAATTTTTGCGGCGGGGGCGCCTGGGCAGGAGGCGGTGATTGCGCCGGGAGAGAATTTGGTGGTGGATGGGGTGCCGAAGATTCCGGCGGCGCTGGCGGAGACGGCGGGGCGCTATGGATCGTATCGCAGCGCGGGTTTTGCGGATTGGCATCCGGTACAACAGCAGATGTTGATCGCGACGCGATTTGGCGATACGGCGCAGCTACACCTGGTGAAGATGCCGGGCGGGGAACGACAGCAACTGACGTTTTTCGCGGACGCGGTGGGTGGCGGCAGGTTTCATCCGAACGGCGGGGACTATATTGTTTTCGCGAAGGATATCGGAGGCGCCGAGTGGTTTCAGTTGTACCGGTATGACGTGACGACGGGAGACGTGACGCTGCTGACGGACGGAAAGGCGCGGAATTTGCCGGGACCTTGGTCTTCGAGCGGGGACCAAATTGCGTACATGTCCACGCGGCGCACGGGCAAGGACACGGATTTGTGGGTGATGAATCCGGGGGAGCCGAAGACGGATCATTTGCTGACGAAACTGGAGGGCGGCGGGTGGGAGCCGCTGGACTGGACGGCTGACGACAAGAAGATTTTGTTGGTGGAGGAGATTTCGATCAACGAGTCCTATCTGTGGCTGGTGGACACAACTACCGGAGAGAAGACGGCGCTGACACCACGAGATGCCAAGGAGAAAGTGTTTTACGGTGAAGGGAGATTCAGCAAAGACGGAAAAGGCATTTACGTCACGACGGACAACGACTCTGAGTTTCAGCGGCTGGCCTACATCGATCTTGCGACGAAGCAGCCGAACTATCTGACGACGAAGATTCCGTGGAACGTGGTGACGTTTGACCTGACGCGTGATGGGAAGCGGATTGCGTTTGTGACGGACGAGGAAGGCGTAAGTGTCCTGCACGTGATGGACACGGCGACGGAGAAGGAAGTGACGCTGCCCAAGTTGCCGGTGGGCGTGATTGGCGGCGTGCGCTGGCACCGGAACGGGCAGGAATTGGGGTTTGCGCTGAACAACGCGCGTGGGCCGGGGGATTGTTACTCGGTTGATGTGGATGCGGGAAAAGTCGAGCGGTGGACGGCGAGCGAAGCGGCGGTGAAGACGGATGCGTTCCCGGAAGCGGAGCTTGTTCGCTGGAAGAGTTTCGACGGAAAAATGATCTCGGGATTTTTGTATAAGCCGGCAGCGAAGTTCACGGGCAAGCGGCCGGTGCTGGTGGTGATTCACGGCGGGCCGGAGGGACAGTCGCAGCCGACGTTTGCCGGGCGCGGCAACTACTACTTGAACGAGCTGGGCATTGCACTGATCTTCCCGAACGTGCGCGGGTCGACCGGATATGGGAAGACGTTCTCGCTGCTGGACAACGGGTTCAAGCGCGATGATACATACAAAGATATCAATGCGCTTTTCGACTGGATCGCGACGCGGCCGGACCTGGATGCAGACCGGATTGCGGTGACAGGCGGGAGTTACGGGGGGCACATGACGCTGGCGGTTTCGACGTTTTATAGCGACCGGATTCGGTGCTCGGTAGATATCGTAGGCATGTCGAACCTGGTGACGTTCCTGGAGCATACGGAGGCCTACCGGCGGGACCTACGGCGCGTGGAGTATGGCGACGAGCGCGATCCTAAGATGCGGGAGTATCTGGAAAAGATCGCGCCGATGAACAACATCGAGAAGATCAAGAAACCGATGTTCGTGATTGCGGGAAAAAACGATCCGCGAGTGCCGGTGAGCGAGTCGCAACAGATCGCCGACGCGCTGAAACAGCAGGGTACGCCGGTGTGGTTGCTGATCGCGAAAGACGAGGGGCACGGGTACCGGAAGAAATCGAATCAGGATTTTCAGTTTTATGCGACGGTGGAATTTTTGCAGGAGTATTTGTTGAAGTAGCAGGAAAGGCGAGTTGACAGTCGACAGTTGAGAGTCGAAAGAAACGCGGAGGGATTGACCGCAGAGGCACGGAGGCACAGAGTACGGAGGCACAGAGTACGGAGGGTTAGAGGCCTAGAGTGGAAGTTGGGTGCAAAGGCGTTACGTTGAGGTCCTTCGGCTACCCTCGTCGGGTAGCCTCAGGATGACAATCTTGCGCTTGCGGCAGACAGTTCGCGATTCGCCTCAATGACCAGTGTGAGGGCTTCTTTTAGGTTGCGGCGAGCTTCAGCGAGAGTGCGTCCCTGCGTGTTGACTCCTGGAATTTCTTCGAAATAGGCCACGTACCAGCGGCCACGTTTTTCGATGACAGACGTGAATTGATGCTTCATGGGCTAGATTCTAACAGAATCCCGCGCCGGCAAATGAGGCTAGCCGCCGAGGGTGATGTCTACGTCGAATTGGGCGGATTTGGGGATACCGAGGGGCAAGATGGTGATCGCCTTGAGGCGGGAATGTCCAAGAGGACATTGATGATCTTGTTGAGCGCGATGGATTCTATGACATAGCTGACGGTCAGGGCGTTCGGCACGGGATAGCCCTGCGCGGCGGCACCAAGCGGCACGATTCCATATTTGTTCTTCAGGCTGACGACGATGCTGACGAGGATCGGTTAGGTTTTGGCGCTCGATTCCGCTGAATTTCATGTGCTCCAGCAGATGATGATCCAAGGAATATTCGCGTCCCGGCGTGGCCATGCGAGCCTCTTTCTCGAATGAGGATGCAAGGGGCGTACGCGTGGAGCGAGGGGGGAGTATTAATTTATGCCGCGGGTAGAGGAAGATCAAGGGAAACGGCGGAGCTGGCGTTTAGAAGATAAACCTTAAAGACCGGCCAGCACACTCACTTGAACACTGTGTCTTGTTCGTACGTTGAGGTCCTTCGCCTATCCTTACCCTTCGCGCAAGCTGCTCTGGGCAAGTTCGGATAGGCTCAGGATGACAGCTGCGCTAGCGCTCACGGCTAGAGCGGGATGTTGCCGTGCTTTTTCTTGGGGTTTACGTCCTTTTTGTTTTCGAGGGTGCGGAGGGCGGTGATGACGCGAGTGCGGGTTTCGGCGGGTTCGATGATGGCGTCAATGTAGCCGCGCTCGGCGGCGATAACCGGGTTGGCGAAGAGTTCGCGGAACTCGGCGATTTTTTCCTGGCGAAGGAATTCGCGCTGGGATTCGGGAACTTTGTCAAGCTCGCGCTTGTAGACGATGTTGACGGCGCCTTCCGGACCCATGACGGCGATTTCAGCGGTGGGCCAGGCGAAGTTGGCGTCGGTGCGGATGTGCTTGGAGGCCATGACGCAATACGCGCCGCCGTAAGCCTTGCGGGTAATGATGGTGATTTTGGGAACGGTGGCCTCGGCAAAGGCAAAGAGCAGCTTGGCACCATTCTTGATGATGCCGCCGAACTCCTGCTGAGTGCCGGGGAGAAATCCCGGGACGTCTTCAAAGGTGATTAGGGGAATATTGAACGCGTCGCAGAAACGCACGAAGCGCGCGCCTTTGACGCTGGCGTTGATATCGAGAACGCCGGCGAGAAAGGCGGGCTGATTGGCGACAATGCCGACGGGGCGGCCGTCGATGCGGGCAAAGCCGACGACGATGTTTTTCGCGAAGTGTTCGTGGACCTCGAAGAAGTAGGCGTCATCGACAATGGTGTGAATGACGTCTTTCATATCGTATGGTTTCTGCGGGTCTTCTGGAACGAGCGCGTTCAGGGCTTCGTCGCGGCGATCGGCGGGATCGGAAGAGGGGCGGCGGGGCGGATCTTCGAGATTGTTTGATGGAAGAAAGCTCATCAGCTCGCGAATCATGGCGAGGCAATCGGCATCGTCGCGGGAGATGAAGTGAGCGACGCCGCTGGTGGCGTTGTGGGTCATGGCGCCGCCGAGTTCCTGCTTGGTGACTTCCTCATGGGTGACGGTCTTGATGACGTCGGGGCCGGTGACGAACATGTAGGAGGTTTCGCGGGTCATGAAAATGAAGTCGGTGATGGCGGGGGAATAGACCGCGCCGCCCGCGCACGGCCCCATGATGGCGCTGATCTGGGGAATCACGCCGCTGGCGAGCGTGTTACGCAGGAAAATGTCGGCGTAGCCGGCGAGCGAGGCCACACCTTCCTGAATGCGAGCGCCGCCGGAATCGTTTAGGCCAATGACGGGCGCTCCGGCACGCATGGCGAGATCCATGATCTTGCAGATTTTTAATGCGTTGGTTTCGGAGAGCGAGCCCCCGAAAACCGTGAAATCCTGAGCGAAAACGTAGACGAGACGGCCGTCGATGCGGCCCAATCCGGTGACGAAACCGTCGCCGGCAGGGCGCTGCTCCTGCATGCTGAAATCGACGCAGCGATGGCGGACCAATTTGTCGAGTTCCTCGAAAGTGCCTTCGTCGAGAAGGAGATGGATACGCTCGCGGGCGGTCAGCTTGCCGGCCTTGTGTTCGCGCTCGCGGCGTTCCGGGCCGCCGCCTGCTTCGGCTTCGGATTCCAGACGGCGAAGGTCTTCCATGCGGTCGTGGTGCTTGCTGCGGGCAGGCGAGGCGGAATTGTGTTCAGGCAAGAGGTCCTCCCGGGGACGACGTCTCATTTTTGCCGAAGATGCGGACCGCGAGATGCGTGGCGAGCCAGACGGTGCCGAGAAGCAAAACGACGCCGAGAAGCATCTCCGCGCCGATGGCTGCAGCTCGCGGGAGGGGCGACGGAAGGGAGGTGATGTAGACGGTGGCGCGCACGAGAGTGAATATCGCGGCGAGAGTCATCGCGATGGTGAGAAGAATCGTGAGAACCGAGGCGAGAATCATTTTCATGAGAACGGTTTCGCCGCTAAATACAGCAGGCGGAGAAAGAATAGCGCAATCGCGTGAAAATCAGAATGGAAGCTGTCCTTGAAGATTACTGCGCGGGCGAGACGCCCTTCGGCCGCTTGGCAGATCAGCGCAGCCCCGACCAGTCGTCGGCGACCAGAATGGAGTCGCTGGGATTTGCCGGATCGTACTTGACGCTGGCGGGCTGACCGGCAACGAGGCGCTCAAAGCGGATCTGGCCTTCGAGGCCGGTGATGTCTTGCGCGGTGTGATAGGTAACGCCAGAAATGGCGTAACTATACGAAACGAGATGGCGGGGACCGGTGTCCGCGAGCGGACGCGCGCGCGAACCAAAGACGCTCTTGTTTGGAGCGGGCGGCTCGGGCGGATGCTCGACCAGCTCAACGACTTGGCCCTCTGCAATGCGGCCAATCTGATTCAGGTGGAGACGCCGCTTGCGCTCGACCTCGTGGGGAGGTTCGGCGGGTCGGAAGAAAGCGTAGGCGATCATGGCGACCGCAGCGATGGCCGCGACGCCCATCGTAAGCACGAGTTTCCAATCAGCCAGCAAAGTCTTCAACGAGCGGACTCCATGGGTTCCGAAGAGTTGGAGCGGGACATAGCCGCGAGAGGGGCGGCGCTGGTCCACGCAGAGCGATCCATCATGCCGGAATTGCCCTCACGAATGCGTATTCTACCCAAACCCTGTGGGAGACGCGCACTACGCTTGCAGGGCATGCACCGGATTACGCAACACGCCGATACCGGCAACGCGGACCTCGACGGTGTCGCCGGGCACGAGCGGCCCAACGCCCGCCGGCGTGCCGGTAGTGAGCACGTCGCCCGGATGAAGCGTCATCATACGAGAGAGCCAACGGACGAGAAAGGCGCAGGGATACGTCATGAGGGAAGTGCTGCCGGATTGGCGGAGCGCGCCATTCACGTACGTTTCGACGAGGACGTTCGTGGGATCGAGATCGGTTTCGATGTGCGGGCCGATGGGGCAGAACGTGTCGAAGCCCTTGGCGCGAGTGAACTGGACGTCGGACTTCTGCAGGTCGCGCGCGGTGACGTCGTTCAGACAGGTGTAACCGAGCACGTTTTCCAAGGCGTCGTCGGTGTCGCGGAGATGGGAGCAGCGGCGGCCAATGACCATGGCCAGCTCGCCTTCATGCTCGACGCGCTTGGAGTAGGAAGGGAGGACGATGGGGTCGTCGACGCCGACGATCGAGGAGGAAGGCTTTAGAAAGATGAGCGGCTCTTTGGGGACATCGTTGCCGAGTTCGGCGGCGTG
>Ga0187818_10001262_pt1 | contig 10130 bp, 14 predicted proteins | sample NC_wetland_sal_i_14_FD_130581 | JGI IMG/M metagenome (GOLD analysis project Ga0187818, IMG submission 130581) | Wetland sediment microbial communities from Neuse River Estuary, North Carolina, USA - SO4_3 | ecosystem: Environmental > Aquatic > Freshwater > Wetlands > Sediment | place: USA...
ACCGGTTCACGTGCACCGTCGTTCTGGGGCGGCCCGGCCCTGAATCAGGCCGCCCAGCCGGTGGTGGGAGTATCGTGGCACGAAGCAATGCGCTATTGCCAGTGGTTTAGCGTCACAACCGGAAGAAGCTTTCGGCTGCCGACCGAGGCCGAGTGGGAGCGCGCCGCCCGAGGAGGCCGTGAAGGCGCCCTGTTCCCCTGGGGCGATACGCCTCCGCAGTCGCTGCCAAGTTACGCCGCGCGCTGCGCCGGTCATTGGAAGACCGGTCCCGAGCCCGTTGGCCGCGGCGAAGCCAATGGATATGGTCTTTTCAACATGTGCGACAACGTGCACGAGTGGTGCAGCGACTGGTACTCGCCCGGCTACTACGCGGTTTCGCCCGAGCGCAATCCGCGCGGACCAGAAGTAGGAGAACGCCGCGCTTCCCGCGGAGGCTCCTGGCGTCACCACATCAAGATGTCCCGCTGCGCCGCGCGGTCCAGCATTCCGCCAGATTTCAAGTACGCGGATTACGGGTTCCGCGTCGCATGCGACGTACAATTGCAGGTCAGAGGTTAGAGGTCAGATCGCAGAAGTTAAAACCTCCTCCGCCAACTCGATCGCCGAAAGCTGAGCTTTTACTTCTGCAATCTGACCTCTGACCTCTGCAATAGGACTCTATGACCGACCTCGCCTCCCACTACCTCGAAGAAATTCGCCGCCAACTGCGCGGGCATAAACGCATGGCCGAAGCCGCCATCGCACAACTCGAAGACAAAGATTTTTTCACTACGATTGATCCGGAATCGAATTCCATCGCTATCCTCGTCAAGCATATTGCCGGCAACGCGCACTCGCGCTTCACTGACTTTCTCACCGCTGACGGCGAAAAGCCGGACCGCTTCCGCGACCGCGAATTCGAACTCACCGGCACGACAACACGCGAAGAGGTGATGCTCTGGTGGGAACAGGGTTGGACTTACATTTTCTCCACACTCGACTCGCTCAAACCCGAAGACCTGCTCCGCATCGTTACTATCCGGCAGGAACCGCACACCGTCATGCAGGCGCTCAATCGCGCGCTCGCTCACTATGCTCAGCACATCGGACAAATTGTCTTCCTCGCCAAGCATCTGCGCTCCTCCCAGTGGAAAACTCTAAGTATTCCGCGAGGCAAATCGGAAGATTATAAGACCGGCAACCCGAAGGGATTCAGCCGCGGCACCTATGATTCGAAGACGTAGACTAAGCCGCGATATGCTGACTCGGACAGGCGCCCGCCGACCGGCAGCCATGGATAGGTTGGAGTAATTCGGAGATCCATCTTATGCCAACAATACCGGAAGTCACTTTGCTGGTAGTTAGCATCTTTACGACGGCAACGGCGATCGCACAATCAGCGGCGCCGCAGCCAGTCCCCGCGCGCGCCGGCGTGAACACCCTGCCGGAAGATGAAATTAAAGCGCTCGAACTGAAGCTGGCGGATCTGATTGTCCACGGCGATTGGGATGAGTACGAAAAACGCCTCATGCCCGATTTCACCCGCATTACCTACGACGGAAAGCAGCCCGAAAACAAGGAAGCAACGATGTCGAGCCTCCGCAGCGGCCCGCGCAAGATCGTCGTGATGGAACCGGAAGACCTCCGCGTGCACACGTACGGCGAAACGGCTATTCTGCAAGGGAAGGTCACCATCTCGGTTCGGGAATCCGGCCGCTTGAGCACCAAGATCGAGCGTTTTACCGAAGTCTTCGTGAAACAGGACGGCCAGTGGTACCTGGCAGCGGAGCAGGAGACTCTGTTGGGAAAGTGATGGGCTTAGGGTTAGCTCTGCGGTCCCTAATACCGATAATGTCCCGTGATCTTCCAGCGAAACAAGACATCTTCCATCTTCGGCCCCTCTCCGATGTTGTGCACAATCATGTAAGCCCCGCTCGCGCCCTTTTGATCCACGACGATTGCAATGTGCGGTACACCACCGCCAAGGTCATACGTAACCAGATCGCCAGGCTTGTAGTCCTCAGCGTGGCGAGTCGCTGGCAACGACTCTCCCTTGCGTTCGAAAAAGACCATCAGATTGGGCACGCGCCGATGGTCGATGTTTTTATCGGGCTTCGATCTTCTTTTCCCCTTCTGCGGGTAGGAAGAGAAATTCTGCTTCATGTCTTCATAAACTTCCTTCTGCAGATCCACGCCGACCGTGCGATACGCGCGGATGATCTCATCGGTGCAGACTCCCGTATCGGCGGGCACATCGCCGTTTGGGTAAGGGATGCCGACATAAGCGGGGTCGTAGCGAACGGAGTGCTGCGTGCGCTCAACCGCCGCCTTTACCAGCCGTTGCAGGAATTGTTCGCGAGCGCTCGTAATTGAAGAGGCTTGTTTCGCTACCGCGGCGCCGGAAAACAGTGCGATTGCACAATTTGCGGCCAAGAAGATCGAAGACGTTCGGTGTCTTGCCAGCTCTCGCAACATGGCCTTCATTTTGTCGGCGGGCGTAACGCCGGTTAATTCGTCACACTCAATTTCATCGCGTCAGGCCGTGCCGCGCCAATCCAGTATGACTTTTGCGGCGTTGCCCGTTTCCATGGCCGCAAATCCTTGCTCATAATCTCGCCATGATAAACGGTGAGTAATGACGGGCGAGATGTCGAGACCAGACTCCAACATCACGGTCATCTTGTACCAGGTCTCGTACATCTCCCGTCCGTAGATGCCTTTAATCGTCAGCATATTGAAAATCACCTGGTGCCAGTCGACCGACATGTCGGAGGCTGGAATTCCGAGCATCGCAATCTTCGCGCCATGGCTCATGTTGGCGAGCATTTCGCGGAAGGCAGCGGGTGAACCCGACATTTCGAGGCCCACATCGAATCCCTCTTGCATGCCAAGCTGCCTTTGGACCTCTTTTAGGGGCGTCTTTCGCGGGTCAACCGCCAGCGTGACGCCCATTTTTTCAGCGATCGCCAGGCGATAAGGATTCAGATCGCTGATCACCACATAGCGGGCTCCTGCGTGTCGCACAACCGGCGCCGCCATCAGCCCAATCGGCCCCGCTCCGGTGATCAGTACATCCTCCCCGAGAACTGGGAACGACAATGCTGTGTGAACCGCGTTGCCAAAGGGATCAAAAATAGCGGCGACCTCTGGATTGATTTTGGGGTTGTGTCTCCAGATGTTGCTCATCGGGAGAACGATGTATTCCGCGAAGCATCCTGGCCGGTTGACCCCAACTCCCTTGGTATGCGCGCACAGATGCCGGCGGCCAGCCAGGCAATTTCGGCAGCGCCCGCAAATGACATGCCCTTCTCCGCTGACCAACTCTCCCACTCGAAAATCGGCAACGTTCGATCCAACCGCAGCGATTTCGCCAACGAATTCATGGCCGATGACGAGTGGCACGGGTATTGTCGACTTTGCCCAATCGTCCCATTGATAGATATGGAGATCGGTTCCACAGATTCCGGTGAGCAGTACACGAATCTTGACATCGTTGATGCCGATTTCCGGTTCCGGAACTTCCTCAAGCCACAGGCCGCGCTCAGATCGGCTCTTCACTAAAGCCTTCATAGGGGATCCTGTCCTTTCGAGGGAGCAACCAACTGCTCCGCTGGCGAGCACCATGCTTCTCCGCGCTCAGGAGTTAACTTTCATCTGGATGCGGTCATGGTCCGCGGATGCCTTTATCGTTTTAACACCAACCGGGTGGGATGGTGAAGGGCGGGAGTCACACTCGTTGTCATCCCGAGCGCTGCCGGAGCGGCAGCGACGGCGGAGTCGAGGGACCTTGCGACCCACCCAACCTCTGTCATCCTGAGCGATCCAGAGCGCACGCGAGGGAGAGTCGAAGGATCCCTACCCGGCCGCAGAGTCGAGTAAGCCAGCAACTCCTAAAGGTGATCCTTGCGGGCGCTGGAAATCGCGGAGTTGCGTGCTGGGCGATCTGTGGGTTGCCGGTGGTGCGGTGCCGACCCTTTAGGGCGATGCCTAAATCACAACCGCGACTCGCCGTTTTGCAGTAACATTGTATCGCGCTGGGAGGAAGATATGGACAAGGAGAAGAAACAGCGCGTCAAGTGGACATTTCCGCGAACAACCTTGGAGGAGGCGCTCAAGATCGCCATTGCTATCAAGGAGCATAATGGCGGCAATCCGTGGGAACCGGAGGAGATTCGGAAAGCGATTGGCGCAGGGACCGGAGGAAACGCGTACTTTTATTTGACCGCTGCATCTCGCGACTATGGCTTGACGGTTGGCACTACCGCTGCTGAGAAGATTGCGCTTGCTGATCTTGGGCGCGAGATTGCATACGCTCCGAATGCTGAGGCGGAGCACAAGCTAAAGCTGAAAGCATTCTTGAACGTCGATGTGTTTAAGCGCGTCCTCGAATATTACAAAGGCAGTAATCTGCCGGAGATGAAGTATCTCGGTAACACACTACAGAAGGAGTTCGGACTTCAACCGGAGACTCACGAGGAGTTTTCCAAGATTTTCCGCGAGAATTGTCAGTATCTAGGGATCACCTCAGGCGTTCCCGCTACCGATGCGGAAGCTCTAATTGAGCCATCTGCGACACCTGCACCTCCCACGCCGGGAACGGTGACACTTGCTGAAGCAGGTGGCTCCGCACTCAAGGCTTTTGTGATAATGCCATTTCAGGAACGTGACCAAAAGCATGCTGCGGGTTTCTTTCTGGAAGTCCTCCGAAGCCTGATCACTCCAGCCGCCAAGGAGTCGAAGTTCACGGTTAAGACGGCTAACCGACAAGGAAGTGACGTCATTCAATCTACTATCGTCAACGACTTGCTAGAGGCGGACTTGGTTATTGCAGACCTTACTGAGCACAATCCGAACGTCATGTTTGAACTGGGTTTTCGCATGGCCGAAGATAAGCCTGTGGTGCTGATTAAGGCGCAAGGTACTGGACCGCTCTTTGACGTGGACAATATGTTGCGTGTATTCGAGTACAACCCGAATCTCTGGGCAACAACGATTGAGAAAGACTTACCTAATCTCCGTGATTTCATCAAAGGAGCTTGGGAGAATCGCAATTCCGAAAAGACCTATCTAAAGATTTTGCGAGGTACAAAAGCGAAAACCTAGACAGCACGCCGACACACGCTCCTCGGCGCTCGAACCGCAGCCGCAATCCCCTCCCGCGTCGCGCACCGGCTTGATTTCCAGTCCAACGTAATCCTGCTCACTCGCCCCCGCAACTTGATAAACTCTTCTTAGCCGCGGAGGGATGTGTGAGCGGTTGAAACAGTCGGTCTTGAAAAGGGGTCAACCGGCGTGACCGCTGAGTCTTTTCAACACGTTAGCGCGCAAGTTGTGACACTTATTATGTGCAAGCTACGCGCATTTAGCGCGGTTTGGACACCAGCGTGGACACCAAACAGACACCAAAAAAAAGTGAACGAGCTGCTGAGGAAGTCAGCAGCTCGCTCTCAGTTCCTAAACCAAGTCAGATGCTATCCAGCCATTTCTGCTGGAGTCGCTCAACGTCCTTCTTCAAAGACTCGATTTTCTGAAGGCGCTTTTCCCGGCCCTCCAGTAGGTCCAGCTCGTCCTTGGTTTTCATGTACAGGTCGTAAAAGTATTCGCGCTGCTGCTCACGTGCTCTGGACATAGAATTTTCTCCTCTGAAGTGGAATTGCGTTTCGGAAGAGGCTTGGTTAGGCGCTCTCAACTTTCGCCAGCAATGACGATTCTCGGATTAGCCGGCTAACCACTGTGGCGTCTTTCGAGTCGCGCACCCAAAACCGGCACCTACGGAATATGCGTAAGCTGGTCAGCAGAGTCTCAGCCTGGCGGCCCACCCTCCATATTAAGCACCGTATCTGCCTGCGGCGGTATCTGTCCATACCACTGTAGTGGGCTTACTGAAGTAATCAACGGCCGCGTTGCTTTGCTCGAACGGTGGACACGGCAACCGCTACTGCAATCTTTCTTCCTTCTCCAAAACTCCATTCCGTGTTGTCGTCGTGTTCGTACTGAAACGACAGATACGAGCCGTCTTCAAACTCAAGCGCGATTTGTTTCCTCCGCTCTATAGCTGACTTGACTATTTCGTGAATTTTTGGAGTGTTTGGACCGAACGCTGCGTCTCCTGTCCAGATTTGCTGCGCCTCGGAGATAGCGCGGTCTAATTCTTTCTCTTCCAACTCTTTTACGGTGCCTACGCTAAAGAACGTGCTTTCCTTGAACAGCCTGAAGTAGTGCTCGCCTTTCGTCATCACTGCCTCTATTGGAAGTGACACAAATCTTACGCCCTTTGCATTAGGATTGGAGAAAAGCTAGTTCTGAAACTTCAGTTCACCCAGTGGTTCACCGGCTCAACGCCAGCCAGTTGCGCTGCCACGGCCTCCGCTTCCTTGGCCGCGACGTGCAGGCCTACGTCACGCAGTAGTTCTCTGATCAGCTCACCACGCGCGTCACACTGTGCTGCGAGCTTGGCGACCAGCGCCGCGAACTTCAGGCAGGTTGGACAGGTTTCCATAAGGTTTGGAGGCTCGATATTTTGGCCGCGTCGAGCAGCGCGGCCGGCGCTTTTCTTCCACGCGGTACGCCGAAGACCGCTGCGCGATTAAACCGTCGCGCTCGGGGAGAAAACTTGGAGAACCAGCCGCGGCTCTGGCGGGTAGCGCGCGGCTGGTGGTCGCACAGGTTGTTGAAGGACTTCGCGTTCCCCAAAAGCTGTGCTAAAAACCGTGGGACGCCTTCTCCGGCGCGTCGAAGCCAGCCCTTACCTGCGGGTTCAGCGCGTCCACGCTGCGTTGTAACTTCCTCAGCGCTTCCAACTCATCGCCGTTCGCGGCGTCCCACTCGGCCAAGAGTTTCGCCCAGCTGTCCACGAGCTTCTCCGACGTCTCGAGCCGTTCGCTCTCGTTGGCTAACATGTTTTCAAGCTTTGAAAGTTGGCGAACGAAGTCCGCCTCGTAAACCGTGGCAAGCTTCTGATCGGCTAGGTTCCGCCGCGCCGCCTTTAGCCGCGCCACGTCAGCCTGCAATCGCTTGACCTCCGGCGTGAGCGTTCTGACAACCTCCTGCCGCCACGTCAGCTGCTCGACCATGCGCTTGCGCTCCGCTTCCAGCGGCGGCAAGCGCCGCATGTCAGGCCGCTTGGGTTCGTTAGCTTGCGCAGCACAGCGTTGGGCCGTCTCAGCGGCGAGCTGCTTGATCGTCTCCTCGACCGGCGTGGGCGGCGCGCTAAAGAGTGAGACCGCGCTGAACTCAGTCCCCATCGGTCACCTCCAAAATTGCTTGGACCGTTTGAGCGTCGTTGGCGTCATCCAAGCCGGCAAACACCCGCGCTTCCTTGATGGAAAGTCCCAGGCCGAGCGCCGCCTCCGCGAGCTTGGCCAGCGTCGCGTGCGCCTCGTTGACCGCGCCGCCGTGATTGAAGGCTGCGCCGTTGTTCTTGGTGACGGCCGCGCGAAACGCGGGCGACGATTCCCTGATCTCGACGATCAATTTGTCGGCGTCGGACTCGCGCCACGCGGCCGCGGTCGCGCCGCCGGTGAGCAGCGTTTGAACGGCGTTGAGCTTCGCCTCCAGGCTGAGCTTTGATTCGTGGATTTTCCTTGCGGCCTTGGCGTCCTTTTCTGACAGCCGGTCGAGAACTTCGACGAGTTGAACTTCTAATGACTTCATGTGTGGTGCTCCTTTTGAACCTAAGATGTCGCGCCCGGCAAACGTTCCGGAGAGATTTACCTGCGCGTAAAGTTGTGCGCCGTTTGCCGGGCTGACTAACACTATGCCACGGTTGCGCTGCGCCTGCCGTTACGCCATAACCGCTACACAGCAAAGGACTTAGCTCGTAAACGCGGTCCGTAGTTCAACGTCGTCCTGGTACGCGCTTGCCCGCCACGCGCGCACGGCCTGGGCACAGCACTCGACGCCGAGCACCTTCCTGACCAGCCGCGCACTAGCTTCTGGACTTAGGCCCAGCTCCAGGCAGATGCGCAGGCCAAGCTTGAGGTGCGACACCTTGACGCCGTCGTCGTGGGCGACGCGGCCAAGCTGGTTTCCGGCGTTCTTGGCGCGCAACCGTGCCTGGCGCTCACGCAGCTTGCTCGGCTTCATCGCGACGTCCTCTCCCGGCCGACACCAACGCCCGGTGGATCGCCTGTTCCTCCGTGTTGCCGAAAAAGCGGTTTCGCATCCCGGCAACCTGCGCGATAAAGACGTTGCCGCATGTCCTGATCTCGATCCTCAAATCGTCAACCTCGATGCGCTTCATCAGAATAATTTTGTCCTTTCGTTCCTATCTGGCCAATCTTCGAGCAACGGCTCCCTCGCCCGCTGCTCGGCGGTCAAGGCACGCGCCTGGATGATGCGGTTGAACGTGAGCCAGAAGAGCGGCGAGTCGGTCTCGATGCCCTCCGCCACGATGTCGTCGGCGATCAGCTCCAGTTCCGCTTTCATGCGTTCGTCCTCAGCGCGAGCGCGGCGGCGCTGTGCGCCCACGGCCCGACACGCCAGCGCCCAAGCTTGCCTCGTTCTCTGGATAATTCGTTGATTGAAAAGAATCGCTTTTGACATTGGTTAGTACCTCCCCGGCGGTAGGATGTCGAAGGCCGGCATCATGCCCTCGATCTCCTCCATCGCCGTCTCCATCTCGTGCGCTTTCAAAGCGTCGTATTCCACTACCCCCACCTGATCGGCGAACTTGAACTCGCTCGGCTTCGCGACGTAGGCGAGCGCGTGAACGAACGCGTCCACCTGATCTTGGGTGGAACTCAAGGGAAAGCCGGCCAGCTCGTCAACGAAGGCCTTCAACCACGGCGCTTGTGCCGGTAGCTGGACCGCGCCGCGATTCGGCAGATAGCAGACCGCCGCCGCGCGTTCCTCCTTGGAGCCCAGCGGATACACCGGCTCGATCGGCAATTGTCCGCTGAGGTGGTCGATCAGACCGTAGCCGGCGGCGGCGCGCTCGATCAGCACCTTGTCCGGCCAGCGGCCGCTGAGCCGATACATCGCGTGGTAAAAGCTCTTCAGCTCTTGCGCCATCACGTCCTGTCGCCAGCGGCCACGCTGGACGCCGAGCACCTTCAGGTGGTCGCCGCAGATGCCCAAGCACACGAACGCCGTGTACGAGCCGGCTCGCGTCTCAGTGTTCGCCGCGTCCACCGCGATCCACAGGTGCTCGATCGCGCCGTAGTGGTCGTATCTTGGAAACCGGCTTACGTCAAAGTACGTGAGGTCGCCGAGCGACGGCTCGGCCTGATATTGCGCTGACCAGTAGTAGGAGCTGACCGTCGAGCGAATCTCGTCGAGCTTGGCGCGTGAGTAGCGCGTCGGCCACAGCGCGGCGTAGGCCGGAAAGACGATCTTCTCCCCGCCGTAGCCGTCGCTGAACCAAGCGCCTTGCCCCGAGTCGTTCGTCGCCGGCAGGTGCAGGTGCAGGAAGTTGAGATGGTCGAGCGACAAAAGCTTCCCGATCACGTCCTGCTGGTGAAGCCGCGCCTGCAGGCCGATGATGATGCCATCAGGCGTTAGCCGGTTGATCGCCGCCGAGCATACGTTGTCCCAGGTGCCCTCGCGCACGAGATCGGACTTTGCTTCCGCGCCCGACTTCAGCAAATCGTCGAAGATCACGGTGTCGAAGCCGTGACCGGTGATGTTGCCGCGAATGCCAGCCGCCATGTAGGTGAAGTTCAACGACTCGAGACCTTTGATCTTCCACTGCGCGTCCCGGTCAATCCCCAACGGCAGGGCGCAGAGGTTGCGAGCGGCCGTCGAGAACTTTTTCGCCAGCGCGTCCGAGTTCGTGATGAGGCCAAAGGTGGCGTCGTAGCGTGAGTCAAGGCGCCAGGAGGGCGCGTACACGTTCGCGATCTCGCTCTTCCCGTGGCGCGGCGGCAGCTCCAAGATCAGGTTCTTGCGCTCAAGGTAGGCGCGTTCCAACGACTCGCAGACCCACCTGTGGTGCCAGTTGGTTTCGTAGCTCCTCGGCCGCTTCGCCTCGTAATACTCAAGCAGTGAACTCATTCGCCGTCCCCTAGCAGCTTCGGCTCCGGCTGCGGAAACCAACTGGCATCCATCACCGTCTTCTTGGCCTCACGCGGCAGCTTGGCCGCGAAGTCGAGCACGATCTCAACCTGTGCCTCGGTTAGCCCGTCACAGGCCTTCCGCATCTTCATGGAAAA
>Ga0187818_10001264_pt1 | contig 10125 bp, 9 predicted proteins | sample NC_wetland_sal_i_14_FD_130581 | JGI IMG/M metagenome (GOLD analysis project Ga0187818, IMG submission 130581) | Wetland sediment microbial communities from Neuse River Estuary, North Carolina, USA - SO4_3 | ecosystem: Environmental > Aquatic > Freshwater > Wetlands > Sediment | place: USA: North...
CATGAGAACGCGAGGCAAGCGAGTCACGGCCGAAGCCACGATCACGCGCGACATTTTATTGCGCCATCTTCATGTCACGCCCGAAAAGCTTGCTCATCATTATGGTGTTGCCAACATAGGTGCCTTCCTTTCGGGATCTACCAGCAATGCGTTGCAATCTGCCAACGCCATCACCGCCATGTTTATCGCCACCGGACAGGATGTGGCGAACGTCGCTGAGTCCGCTGCGGGCATCCTCTATGCCGAACTGACTTCGGCCGGAGACCTGTACCTCTCGCTGACCATACCTTCGCTGATCGTGGCTACGCATGGAGGTGGCACGGGACTGGCAACTCAACGCGAATGCCTCGAAATCATTGGCTGTTATGGCAAAGGCAAAGTCAACCAATTGGCAGAAATAATTGCCGGTGTAGCGCTCGCCGGTGAGATTTCTTTGGGCGCGGCCATCTCTTCCTTGGACTGGGTTTCCAGCCACGAAAGACTTGGGCGTCACCGTTGAAGGTCAGCAGCGTCTTTCTACCTTTGCGAAATTTTGACCGCGAAGCGGATAGGGCGGGCCGTGATCGATTGTGATCCATCACGCGAGCGGAGCCAGCCCCGGTCACTTGCCTGCTAGTCGGTGAGCCACAAGACTGTATACGATTGGGCTGAACACCATTCCAATGTGCGTGGCGGAAACCTCAAAATCCACACTCGGGTCGCCCGTTCGGCACACTCGCCAGTCCAGGATGCCATCCATCTTCGTATAGATCGCGGTCTGGCGCACCGATTTCGGGAGCTCTCCCTTCAGGGACTCCAGGAAATCGCAGGTACATCTGGATGTATAACAGTTCGGCAGCACACCGCGGCCATGCTTTTCGAGGATCTGCTTGCGCACTAAATCGGCCGCATTCATAACCGAAGGGCGAGCCGCAAGCCCTCGAATCGGCGCACTCAACGTGATCACCGATGCAATGCGCTCGGGCATTTGCGCAGCTGCCGCACGAGCCAGCGCACCGCCGAGACTGTGGCCTATAAGATGGATTTTCCCTTCTGTGGAATCGTTGGCCTGCTCGATGGCCTCGTTCAGATTTCGCCGGATCAACAGATTGGGACAGTCGGCATTGATCCGGATCCCCGAATAAAACGTTTTATATCCAATTCGCCGCAGCCAAATGGCGAACTGGGTTAAATAAAGGTCAGTGCCCAGGAAGCCAGGAACCAGCACCACCGCCGATCCGTCCCCGTGGGGAATACCAAATCCCCAGTAAACCGGCGAGACCTGCAGGAATACCAATTCGACTCCTGCAAGCCACTCCTGCCAGATCGGCAAATGGACAGGTTCCTCTTCCTTTGGGCGCTGTGGGCGGCGAACTCTCATTCGCATATCAGTCTACCCGACTCTTTTGCGACGCAAGATACACCTATCGAACTCGTTGTTAACAAGGTTATGGACTGCCGCCCACCCTTTCCGGTGCCGGGAAGAATCGTTCCAGCCTCTGGGCGGGAATGAATCCGGCGCCGTTTTAGGAAGTACTCTTCTGGATCAGGCCATGCTGGCAACGGCTTCTCTTCCCTCCGCCGTGTGCTTCTTCGCGCCACGATGCGCCTTGTGCCGGGGCCGTGAAACCTTCCGGCCGTCTTCTCGACCCGGTCCCTTCATTGGTTTCATCGCCAGGTCCAGCAGGGATTTCTCAGCGTTCACGAAGTTCTTCACGCTTTTTTCAGTCAGTTCGCCCCACAACGGCTGCGCTTCCTTCCGTGCTTCCTTATGTTCTCGGCCGGTTTTCGCTGTCTCCTCCAACTGCTCGATGGCCAGCTCCAGGAGCTTTTTCTGAGTTTCGATATACTTCTCCGCTCCTTCGCGCGCCACCTTCGTCAATACTTCCATCCGCTCTCTCGGTGGCTTGTTAGTCCGCTTGTCACCTTTCGTCGCGGCGCTCACCTCCTGTGCGGCCAAGTCCAAAAACTTCTTTTCGCTCTCCACGAGCCCTTCGATTCCGCGCCGCGCGAGTTTCGCCACATTTGCCGCGGCCAGCACCCTTTCGCCCTCGCGATAGGATTTGGCAACTGCGTGCGCCTGTTCTGCCGTGGCATCCAGCAAGGTCTTCTGCAGCTCTATGAAAGTGTCCACTCTATGGCGTACCACCTCGGCCACCGCTCCGGCTGCCACGGGAAGACGTAGCCCTTCCTTGACTCCATCGACTGCCAGCGCGGTCTCGTCGGCAGCTAGGTCCAGCAGGATTTTCCCAGCACTCGCCAGGTTCTCAACACCTTTTTCGGCCAATCCGGCCAGAGAAGCGCCCGGCCAGAAACCCGGTTTGCTTAGCTTCTCTCGCACCATCCCGATCAACAGGGCGTTCTCTTGAGCCGCCAAATCCATCAGAATCTTCTGCGCGGCCACAAAGCTCTGAACGCCTTGACGAGCCCAACCCGTCAGTAAACTACTGGGCGAGGCCGTTAGGGGTTCTTTCTTCTCTCTCGCCATCATGATTGTTTCTCCTCTCGCGCTTCGGTATACTGCACTGCAGTATCCAGCCCCACTGTACGTCCGGTCCGCCACCGTGTCAAGCTGTTTCGTGCAGCACCCGTCTCACAAGCTGACTCCCCGGAGGGCCCTATGAGAAACCCTGAAGTTCTCATCCGCAAATACAGCGACCGCCGGCTCTACGATACCGGCGCCAGCCGCTATGTGAAGCTTGAGGACATCGCCCGGATGGTCCGCGATGGAATTAATGTGCGCGTGGTGGACGGCCGCTCGGGCAAGGACCTCACTCACCTTATCTTCACGCAAATCATCGTGGAAAACGCCCGCGAGCGCGAAATCGCCCTGCCGCTTCAGCTTTTGACCCAACTCGTCAGAACCTCGGACAAGGCAACTCATGATTTTCTGACTTGGTACTTGAACAGTACGCTCGATCTCTACAAGAAGGCCCAGGACACCGTCCACACTCGGCTTTCCGATGCAAAGAGTGCCGTTACGAGCCCGCTGGAATTCGTGCGTAACCTTCTCTCGGGACATTCCTGGCCGTCGCCCGCGCCGCACGTCGAAGTCGAAAAACTCCGCCGCCAAGTAGAAGATCTCCAATCGCGCCTGGAGCAACGTGATAAGCGCGTACGCCGCACTCCCAAACGCAAACGCCCCGCTCGTCGACCCAGCTGAACACTCAAAGAACCTGTCTCAAGCCCTCAACATGCCATCACTGTCAGGTTACGCAGCGTCTGCGTTCGGGGTGAGTCCTGGGAGCCAGTACCACGGACGGAGCATTGCCCGGGCGAACATGCGGGAAGTCAGCGTCAGAGCGCTCCAATCGAGCGCCACCCAATCTCGCGCCGAAAGCAACGAGAAGAGGCTGGCAACGGTCTCTTTCCAGTTGGCTAAGACGTGGCTTGTCGTCAGGGAATCAAGGCGAACCCTGGATCCCGCGATATCTTCCACCACTCCCTCAAGTGTGAAAGAGGCTTTGCGGAACATCAGCAGCGTCGCAGGGAAACGGATTCCTTCGAGGGCAATTTCGTCCAGCAGGCGCATCGCCTCCATGGGGCCTGGTAATTGCGTCAGCGGCAGCTCATCCAGCAGGCGGTCGACATGCTTGCGAACGACCCGCGCTTGCGCTCGATCCTCATTGGCGCGCAACTGGCACAATTCTTCGATTGCTTTGGACATGCCGTTCGCGTCACGCAAGATCATCATGAGCACCAGCAGGACCACGTTTTTGCGCTGCTTCCTGGTGAGCCGCTCCGTCAAAGCCCAGTCCAGGATCACCAGTTCGTTGCTTTTCTTGTCGTACAGTAGATTGCCAGCGTGTGGGTCTGCATGGAAGATCGAATCTTTTTCTCGAGAGAGCGCGGGAACGGCAAGTAGAGCTTTTGCTAATCTCTCGGCCACGTCCACTCTGAGTTTGCCCGGAAGCACATGAACTTCGGTGACTTTCTTCCCCTTCTCGAACGTAAGCGCCGTGATGGTGGCCATCGAGAGCAAGGGGATCAAATGCGGCACGCGGACTCCACGTAGCGATCGATATTCGCTCAACGCATTCGCTAGCGTCGCCTGTTCTCGTGGGAAGTCCACTTCGCGTTGCAAGAGCAGTCGAATCTCAGTGAGTGTCTCTGCCAGGCGGCCCAGATGGGTCCCCGGCGCCCGATGCTTGCGCGCAAGATGTTGGGCGAGTTGTCCGAGGATTTTCATATCCTCGGCGTAGCAACTTGCGATGTGTGGCTTCAGGACCTTGAAGACACCGCGCTCGCGCCGCCCGGAAGCCGGGTTTCGCCAGGTGAAGCCAACAACCGCACTGACGCTAGCCTCGGAAAGGATAGCCGGTTCGATTTTGATCGCATAGGTTTCGATCTGCGATTGCAATTCCTTACTGATGATGGCGCGTATTTCTTCGAAGGTTACATCGGAGATCCCGTTTTCAAGTTTAATGAGCGCGTGCCGCAACCGCGGGTGCAGATTGCGGTTCCGCGCCAGCACCTGGCCGATCTTCTGCAGTCCCGGTACCTTCGCAATAAAACTCAGCAGGCGTACTTCCGCGGATGTATCCGGTGCCAGTTCCATCTGTTCCACGATCTTCGGGGCCAGCCGGGAGGCCGACAATCTGGACACGACGAAGAGTATTGCCTCGCGCACCAGCGGGCGCCATTCCTGGTGCACCTTGGGTACCAGCAGTTCGACAGGCACCATGCGAACGGTCCACTTTCCCAACTCTTCGCGCCAGAATTTCCCTTCTTTGCCCTGCAAAGCGGCCTGCACGGCGTCAATTTTCTCGGCCTTGGTTGCGTATCCGCTCAGAAATGGCAGTAGGGCCTGCTGCAATGACTCGTCACCGATTTGGATCCGGTTTTCCACGGTACCGTCTTCCGCTACTTGCGTGGCTCGCCGTCCGGCTTACTACACTTTGTGGCCGTCACCACAAACGCGGCCAGGACCGCTGGAATCTCTCTAGGGGGAGAAAAAACTGTTGTTGCCTGCGCGCACCCAATCCATCTGTGGCTTGGTGGACGGGGCAGGTCATGAAAACTCCCGTCTCGCGGTCTTGGTCGACTCCCGCCACGGGCGACTCATACTGCATCGCAGTATCTGTTGTGACTCTACGGCTCCGCTTCCTCCCTGTCAAGCCATTCTTCTCTGCACTTACGCTCCTGTATTGGTTGATTCCATCAGGGCTTCCGCCTTGCGTATTGCTTTCTCATGCAATTCCCAGGAATGAATGGCTTTCTTGCACCCTTCTCGGGCCAGGCTGGTGCTCAACTGCCTCTCGGCTTCGTCAAAGGTTTCTTCCGCATCCATTCTCGCGCGGCGTGCCGCGTCGTCTGCTTCCTTGACTTTTTCTACAAAAAGCCTGATTTGCGGGTCCGCTGTTTGGGGCGGCTGCTGGCCTTTTTGGTGTCGCCGGGTGGCCGATAATTCGCTCGAAGCTGCTTTGAGCTCATCACTCCAACGCGCTTTGACATTTCGCTCCAAGCGGTCCAGGGCGTCGTTCGCTCGATCCGCGGTTTCCCGTACCCTCGGCTTCTCAAACAACCACTTGAAGACAGACCACTCTATCGCCTCGTTCATCAACTCCTTGGCTTGTTGAACCTCAAGCAGCTTTCGCATATGAGTAGCAATTCCTCGTTAAACGCACAGATTATAGCTCGACTGGCTTGAGATACTTTTCGCCAATCATTGTGCTACGACCTACCCCTGAAATCTCGCCTTCAGCTGTACTGAAATCGTACCGAGATCGATCGTTTTTTTTCCTTTCACTATCGCTCTAAAATCTCTTTCAGTTATTCCATCTCAATATCCATTTTCCTTCATGGCATGGTCGAACTGTTGATCGGTCATGACCGAAGGCTGAAAAAGCGTCATCATGACAGTTGAGTCTTCTCCATTTGGAACGGCGCGAGAGTAGACCTGCCATGTCGCTTGCCCCCAGTTTCGTGCTGCCGCTCATTTTCTCACCAGTCCGTCGAACCGGCGCGGGGGTCGTTTCAGGGCCACCGAAAATAGATCGGAAAAAGCAGTACCGTCCTCCTCTCATCGCGAATCTAAATGGAGAAATCGAAAGGAACCGACGATGAAAAGCGGGCCAGCTATAGATGGGCGGGAAAACCTGCCGGCAGCCAAAGCCGGTCAATTTCGTATTGGAGGAGACCTTGGCGTCAACCGGCTTGGTTTTGGCGCAATGCGAATCACGGGCAAGGGCATCTGGGGAGAGCCCAAAGATCGTGGCGAGGCTATTCGAGTTCTCCGCCGGGCAGTTGATCTCGGAATCAATTTCATCGACACAGCCGATTCCTACGGGCCAGCGGTCAGCGAGGAAATCATTACCGAAGCATTGCATCCGTATCCGGCAGGCCTGGTAATTGCGACCAAAGCAGGTTTTGATCGTCCCGGGCCGGACAAATGGGTAACCAACGGCCGCCCGGAGCATTTGCGAGCGGCGTGCGAGGGCAGTCTGCGGCGTCTGCGCGTGGAGCGCATCGATCTCTTGCAGCTTCACCGAATTGATTCGAAGGTGCCGGCGGAAGAGCAACTGGGCGCGCTCAAAGATTTGCAGGCGCAGGGAAAGATCAAACACATTGGCCTATCGGAAGTCAGCGTCGCACAGATTGAACATGCGCGCACCATCGTGCCTATCGTTACTGTCCAAAACCGTTACAGCGTGCTAGACCGGGCGGCGGACGATGTTGTTGAATATTGCGAGCGGGCGAACATCGGATTTATTCCCTGGTTCCCGCTTGCCGCGGGAAAGGTTTCTGCCACGGGCAGTGACCTCGAACGCGCGGCGGTGAAGTTAAAAGCCACTCCTTCGCAGCTCGCTCTCGCGTGGCTGTTGTGGCGTTCGCCAGTCATTCTGCCCATACCCGGCACATCTCGCGTTGAGCATCTCGAGGAAAACGTTGCGGCAGCGGCTCTCAAGGTCGATGACGGCACACTGCGAGGGCTTGGGAAACTGGCGCGCGGTGCATAGAGCTGCGTTGCGTTTTCCGTTCCCCATACCACGAGCACCCAGCGGCGTGGTCATATCAACTGATACAAAGATGAACTTATCGATACCACCAGCCCCGATCGTTCGATCGAAGAGGTTTTGAGCGCCTTTTTGATCGCGGCCGGCTCGATAAGACCAAGATTAAATTTAGGTGACATATTGCCCTGTCCATAACCCGCCCTCTTAGGGGTCAAGGAACAGAGCATTCGCCATCGGGATTTGGTGTCAACCTGCAAACACCACGCCTGCCAAACGACACTGACACGTGACCCTAGACGAGCTTCGCCGTTCAAAATGCCATATTTATGAAGCGAAGGCATTTGGCACACTCCTTGCACTTCGCTCAGGGGGGCGCGGAGATAGGGGGGATCCGTGAGCGATGGGCCAAAATTCCAATTCACGCCGTAGCTTTCTGAAGTCCACGCTCATTGCGATTTCAACCGCCACGCTATCGAGTGAGGTGCCGACAACTCTCGCAAATTCAGCCGCGGGCAGAGCTTCTCGTTTCTTGACCGATCCAGAGACGGCGTTTCTGCAAGCAGCCGTGGAGCGGCTCATTCCTGCCGACGAGCACTGGGCGGGGGCCGCAGAAGCGGGAGTGGTCAACTACATTGACCTGCAGATGGCCGGAGCGTGGGGTCACGGCGAGATGATGTACCGGCATGGACCTTTTCGTAAGGGCACACCCTCGCAGGGATATCAACTCGAGTACACCCCTGCGGAACTATTCCGCCGCTCCATTTCCGCAATCAACGAGCACTTCTCGGCACAAGGTAAATCATTTGAACTCCTTCCGGCCGAGGAAGAAGACGCTTACCTGACCAGCCTGGAAAAGGGAGGGATCGATTTGGCCGGCGTACCCTCAAACGTGTTCTTTGATTTTCTGCTGAAACACACAGTAGAAGGCTTTTTCTCGGATCCCCTTTATGGCGGTAACAAAAACAAAGTGGGCTGGCGAATGGTGGGTTTCCCCGGCGCCTATGCGGATTACTACGACCTGATCGACAAACATGGAGTCGAGTTTCACCGGGAACCAATAGGCATCGGCGACGATGCAATTCCGCATTCCATGAGTTCGATGCGGAGAGGGGAATGACCCGTGCCGCAGAAATTGAATGAGGTGGATGTGGTCGTCATCGGAGTCGGGTTCGCTGGCTCCATTCTTGCCAAGGAATTGGCGGCGTCCGGCCTCAAGGTCGTGGGGATCGAGCGAGGGAGCGACCGCCACACCGTTCCGAATTTTCAGGCGCCAGCGATTCATGATGAGCTCAAATACTCGGTGCGCAAAGGGATGATGCAGGATGTGACCCGCGAGGCAATGACCTTCCGGAATCATTCCCGTGAAGTTGCGCTACCGATTCGCCAGTGGGAAGCATTTCTGCCGGGCACCGGTTTGGGAGGCTGCGGCGTTCACTGGAACGGCCAGACCTGGCGGTACCAGATTGCCGATTTTATTTACAAGACGCACATCGAGCAGCGCTATGGCAAGAAAATCCTCGATCCCGATCTGCGCATTCAGGACTGGGGCGTGACCTACCAGGAATTGGAGCCGTACTACGACCGTTTCGAGTATTTGCTGGGAGCTTGCGGCAAAGCGGGAAATCTGAACGGCAAGATCGAGCCGGGAGGGAATCCCCTGGAAGCTCCGCGCGCGCGTGAATACCCAAATCCTCCCGCGAAGGAACAATACGCGGGAGCCCTTTTTCGGAAGGCTGCGCTCGAAATGGGATATCACCCCTTCCTGCAACCATCGGCGAATATGACGCGCCCGTACACCAATCCAGAGGGATTGACGCTGAATCCGTGCGTCTATTGCGGGTTTTGCGAACGGTACGGTTGCGAACATTATGCGAAGGCCAGTCCGCAGACGGTGATTCTGCCAGTGCTAATGAAGAATCCGAACTTCGAGTTGCGGATGGAGTCGCAAGTCTTGCGGATCAACCTGGATAGCACGGGGAAGAAGGCGACGGGCGTCAATTACATGGACGCGCAGGGGCGGGAATTCGAGCAGCCAGCGAGCCTGGTTCTTCTGACCGCGTTCGGACTGAACGACGTCCGCATGCTGCTGTTATCGGGCATTGGCAAACCGTACGACCCCGTCACGGAGCAAGGTGTGGTCGGACGCAACTATGCTTATCAAACACAAAGCTACGTCCCGACATTCCTCAGTGAAGACATTCATCTGAATTCCTACATGGCTGCTGGAGCGAGCGGGACGGTGATCGACGATTTCAGCGTCGACAACTTCGACCACAGCTCTCTCGGATTTGTCGGGGGCTGCTACATCCTGTGCGGCAGCACAAACGCGCGCCCGATCGAATTCCATCCGACACCGCCCGGAACTCCCCGCTGGGGAAGCAAGTGGAAGGAAGCGGTGCGCCGGCATTACAACCACACCGCGGTTTTCAATTTGTCCGGCACCTCCACCGCCACGCGCTGGAACTACCTTGATTTAGACCCAACCTATCGCGACGCCTGGGGACTGCCGCTGCTGAGAATCACATTTGATTTCCCGGACAACGACTTGCGCATGAGTCGATACGTCACGCACAAGGCCAGCGAAATTGCCCAGCGCATGGGCGCCAAGATCATCGTGGATCAACCGAGAACGGGGCCCTTCACGACGACTACGTATCAAAGCACGCACAACACCGGCGGAGCCTTGATGGGAAGCGATCCCGCGACAAGTGCGGTGAACCGCTACTGCCAGAGCTGGGACGTGCCGAACGTCTTTGTTGTTGGTGCCTGCAATTATCCGCAGAATTCCAGTTACAACCCAACTGGCACACTGGGCGCATTGATTTATTGGACTGCCGACGCGCTGAAGACACGCTACCTCAAGCGGCCTGGGCCTCTGGCTTAGCCAATGAACCGGACACGCCAGATCGGACGAATTGCGCTTCTGTTCATCGTCGCTGGAGCCGGCCTTGCCGGATATCTGTCGGCACAGACTGGGGCAACTGGCAGCGCACAAGTAGGCGCGCGGATTGTATCCGAAGGAAGCGCAAAAGGCGCGATCGCCTGCGCCCGCTGTCATGGCTTCGACGGAGCTTCGGACGGAAGCGGGGCATTCCCTGCGCTGGTGGGGCAACCCGCGCACTACCTTGAAGGGCAGTTGCGGCATTTTGCGTCGGGCGATCGGCAGAACGCGATCATGCAGTCGATCGCA
>Ga0187818_10001265_pt1 | contig 10125 bp, 8 predicted proteins | sample NC_wetland_sal_i_14_FD_130581 | JGI IMG/M metagenome (GOLD analysis project Ga0187818, IMG submission 130581) | Wetland sediment microbial communities from Neuse River Estuary, North Carolina, USA - SO4_3 | ecosystem: Environmental > Aquatic > Freshwater > Wetlands > Sediment | place: USA: North...
GCGCATGGGGTACACGCAATCAGCCCCCGCGTCACGGTATGCGATACAGCGTCGGATCGCTTCCCGAAGCAACTCTTCCGGAGGCCCGTTTAATGCCAGGGCGTCTGTTCGGGAGTTGATCACGAGAGGAACATCCAAGACACGCCCCAGCCCGCGGATCGCTCGGATCTTCCGAACCTGAGCCGGTACCGAAAAGAGTTGCTCGGTCGTGGGATCCTTATCTTCGATGTTGATTCCGACGGCCCCTGCCTCAAGAATCCTCCGGACAGTGGCCACTACCTCCCGAGGACCGCGGCCGAAACCGGCGACAACGTCCGCGCTGAGCGGAATCCCGACCGTCCCTGCGATTCTCCCGACCGCCGCGACCAGCTCGCCGCGGGGCATACTCTCGCCGTCCGGGTAACCTCGCGACACCATGAGTCCGGCGCTGGAGGTGGCCACGGCCGGAAACCCGGCGTCTTCGAAGACTCTGGCGCTGGGCACGTCCCATGCATTCGGCAGGATGAGCGGGCGGTCTTGATGGTGCAAATGTCGGAAGTTCTCCGCCTTTTCCTTCTGCGACCGCATCGTTCGTCTGCGGGAGTCCGTCCGCCCCCATATGCTCTTAGTGGGCGGTAGCCTCGTGTCGCGGGAACACCCGGGAAGTGATTCGATGGAAGACGCCCCGAAGGAACGGTCCAACTATACCCACGTCTCACCGGCCGCGAGTCGAGCTCAGACCTCCCTGGACGATTACGTCCGGACGTGCGGACTAGAAGCCGGACTTCTCGAACTTGTGAAGCTGCGCGCTTCGATGATCAACGGATGCTCCTACTGCCTCCAAGAGCACTCCTACGACGCCCTCGAGGGTGGAGAGAGGGTGGAGCGACTCTTCCAACTCGGAGCATGGACGGAGTCTCCGGTTTTCACGGGGCGGGAGCGGGCCGCGCTGGGCTGGACGGATGCAGTCACCCTGGTACACAACGGTCACGTGCCGGACGAGGTCTATCTCCAAGCGCGTTCCGAGTTCTCGGAAAAGGAGCTAGTAGACCTCACTTGGGCGATCGTGGCGATCAATGGCTGGAACCGAATGTCGATCAGCTTCCGCGGGCAACCGGAGATCCCCAAGTGACTCCGAGACATTTCAGCGCGAGACGACGAATCGGGGCAGTGGTCGGGAAAAGGTCCGGAATAGCCCCGAGCGAGGCTACGGCATCTTTACAGTCGATTGGGTATCATTACCGCCGCTAGACTGACGGACTTGGTGAGGTCAACAAACGGTGGCCATATCGTCGGGCAAGCGGCCGAAAGAGAACTCCTCCTGCCCGACCGAAGCTCCTAAAGGGCCCTTAGAGAACCCCCTGGTTTGAAAAGGGTCGTAGTGGCCGACTATCGAGCAGGATGATGGTTACGGGCCGTTTTTGTGGTAACGGGAGCGGCACCGAGCATTAATCTTCCATGGCTCGATGTCGGGTCGTGGCCGCTACTCGGCGGCTCGCCGCCATCATGTTCACTGACATGGTGGGGTTCACAGCTTCTACTCAGACCGACGAAGCGAGCGCCCTGAAACTGTTGCGGGAGCAGGAGCGGCTTGTTCGCCCGCTCCTCAAGACTCACAAGGGACGGGAGATCAAGTCGACGGGGGATGGCTTCCTGGTCGAGTTCGATAGCGCGCTTCGGGCCATTCAATGCGCGATTGACATTCATCGACACCTTAGGGAGCGCAACTCGAAGCCCGGCTGCACGCCCATCCGATTGCGGATCGGGATCCACCTCGGGGATGTTGAGGAGCGGGCGGGGGATATTTTTGGAGACTCGGTAAACCTCGCGGCTCGGATCCACCCTCTCGCCGAGCCGGGCGGGATCTGCATCTCCGAGTCGGTGTTCATTCAGATCCGCAACAAGATCCCGAATCGGTGCGAGAAGCTGGAATCAAAGTCGCTCAAGGGCGTGATGTTTCCGATGGACGTGTACCGGGTCCATCTCGCGTGGGCTCCTGGGGTGCCCTCATCGACCGGGACCGGCCCGAGTGGACTGGACAAGAGTCGGATCGCCGTCCTTCCGTTCGTGAGCATGAGCCCGGACCCGAACGACGAGTACTTCGCCGATGGGCTCACGGAGGAATTGATCGCGAGCCTGTCGTTGGTCCGAGGACTCAAGGTCATCGCACGCACGTCCGCGATGAGTTACAAGAACAAGGAAAAGCACGTCTCGGAGATCGGCAAGGAGCTCGGCGTCGGGACGGTCGTGGAGGGAAGCGTCCGGAAGGCCGCGAATCGCATCCGGGTCACGGTACAGGTCATCGACGTTGCCACGGAGGAGCACCTCTGGGCTTCGCAGTATGATGACCGCCTCGATGACATCTTTGCGGTGCAGAGCGACATCGCGACGAAGGTGGCAGGATCGCTACCCAGCAACCTTGCCGTCGCGACGCCTCCCCTCCCTTTTCCAAAGGAGACCCCGGACGTCCAGGCCTACATGTACTTTCTCCAGGGACAGGCACTCGTGTACCGGCGAGACGAGGAGTCTGTGAGGCAAGCTTTGAGATTCTTTGAGCAAGCCGTCGAGAGAGACCCATCCTTTGCAAGAGCGTACGCCGCCACCGCCAGAAGCTACCTCGCGCTCTGCCTCGCCAATGTCATTCCACTTTCCGAGGCAGCAAAACACGCGAGGACCGCCTTGGAGAAGGCCCGCTCCATCAGCCCCGACTTGGCGGAGGCACACGCCACGCTAGCCTCGCTCTCCTACACGGTTGACGATCCCATCGAGGCTGTGGAGAAGGAGCTGAAGACGGCGCTGGACCTGAACCCGAACCTCGCGGACGCATGGGTCTCTCTCGGGCTGGTTGAGGCCTCGAAGGGAGACGCACGATCATGGGTGAGCCACTGCGAGCTGGCCTATCAGCTGGATCCGCTTTCACATGCGACGATCAGGTGGCTCGGACTGGCCTACTTCTACGCGGGGAGGGGGGAGGACGCCCTGGAGCATTGGAAGAGGACCATTCACCTCGACCCGATCGACACGTACCGTCAGTTGACCGACTACTACCTTTCTAAGGGCGACCTCGAGAATGCGGACGCGATGGTGAAGGAGCTAGAGAGGATCGCGCCGACCAATCCGTTCGCCTATCTGAACCGGGGGCACCTCGCCGCCCTCCGGGGGGACAAGACGACCGCGATGGAGATGATCGCGAAACTGGAGCCAACTCGCGAAGCCGGTTACATCCGGTCCATCTACGCTGGCTACATCTATCTCGCGCTCGGCGATGTCGACAAATTCTTCGAGTACATGTTTAGCGCAGCGAAGGACCACACGCTTGACGACAAGGACATGATGTACTCTCCACTCTTCGCCGAAGTACGGAAGGACCCCCGAATGGAGCAGCTCCTCACCCCATTCGGCCGCAGGCTTCCAACCGCGGTGTAAGACTGGCCCGGCGCCGGCGTCTTCTCCGACGTCCAAGTTCGACCGAGGCTAATCGGGCCCCTTCGGCCGACGACCCGGTTGCCCCGCGATATCGAGCGGGTCGGTCGGTTTCGGGGTCAGTGACGAGGAAAGGAGATCTTGGTCCCGAGCGGATTCGCCTGATATTGCGGGGTGAGGAGGATACACCAGGAGGAAGGCCTTGCCTGCGAACGAATGCGACCCCGGAAGGATCCTTAAGGGACGACGGAGAACCCCGCCTGCGTAAAGTCGTCGTCAAGCGCAAGAGCCAGAGGGATCTGGAGGGCGTGCATTACCACGAAGCTCGTGCAATCGGTCAGGCTCCAGACTTTGTCGGCGTGGGCGGCCATGACCTGCACCGCTTCTTCATGGTGAACCGGCTCGATCCAGAATACGCGGATCTCGTCGCTTTCCGCGAACGTCTTCGCAAGCGAGACCGCGGCAGAGAGGCCGAGACGACGACGGACCAACGTCAACGTCTCGGTCGTCACGTAGTTGGTGGTCACCGGTTTCCCGTACTCCCCGCGTGCGATGCGTCGAGCAACGTCGAGGGCCCGGTTATGGTCCCGATCGTGACGGTCGGCGAGGGCAAGCCACGCGCTCGTATCGACGAATATCATCGAGACCGCTTGCCGTAGAGATATTCATCGTGACCTCTCGCGACGTTGTGGCCCCTCTTGCCACTGGATCCCAGTGGAAACGCATGAAAGAGCGGGTCGTCGGGGTTGACCTTCTCCTCCTGGAGGTACGCGTGGATGGCCCGACGGACGATCTCTTTCATCGGTTCTCCGCGGGCCACCGCGCGCTGACGGAGGAGCCGGTATTCCCCTTCGGGAATCTGGGCTTGTACCAGCGTCATACAACATTTCACATACAACATACTATATAAGTCGTCGGACTTCTCCTCGCATCACTGGTCCGAAATTGTGGACAGGGGACCATGGACCTCGAATGTCCTGGGCCAGCCAAAGGATAGCCCCGGCCGGATTCGAACCAGAGCCCCGAGCGGATTCGCTTGCTGTTACGACACATAGGGATACATCACCGGTGAGGAGCCTGCAATGCAGGCCGCATGCCTAAGGACGCCTTCCGCTCGGTCTTGAGGGAAAGCTACTCCGCCGAACCATCGCGAGAGACGCCAGGCAAGGGACCGTTCCCGCCCTTCACGGGTCCGGAAAGGGCCATTACAATACACCCTAGTTAGAAAACGGTCGACTCGTCCGGAAAGACAACGGTTCGATCCATGACCTGCGCCCTTCGGGATCCGTCAATGCACCGGTCACCTGAACCGTCGGAACCTCCCGGGTTGACTGTGACCGGTCCGACGAGGAACTCGCCCGACGACCTAGCTGTTCACAGGCTCCCGATTGGACAGATATCGAGCCGAGCGCTTAGAGCGCGAAGGCAGTTGAAGGCCGTTCAAGCGAGCATCGAGTTGTTTAACACTCGTCTTTTCATATGTGGAATCGCTGGATGGGATACTTCACCAGCCCGGTAGACTCGTTATGTTGGCATAAGACGGAGTCCCCGATGGACCCGGGGTCACCGTTACGGAGAGTCCGTCGATGGTCGCCGTGGCGGGCTCGACGTAGGGACCGCCATAACCATACTCACCCGTGTACGCGACATCCTGCACGATTGCTTCGGAGAATGTCCCGATGAAGTCGTTGAACGAGAGGTGGCACACTACCGGATTGTCAACGAATCCATCCGAGCCCACCAAAATAGCTAACGGGCTGCCCGAAATCCTGTTGGCGAGAGGTGTATAGGTTCCATCGAACAGTACCAATCCCTCCCAAACGCTGTTCTGAACGACGTTGCCCGCAGTCAGCGCTGTGTCAGCTTCAGTATAGATCCCAACACCATTGTTGATGACCGTGTTGCCGATGACAAAAGTGCCGGTACCGGAATAGTAGGTAATGATCCCGTCACCCTGATACTGGGTAATGTAGTCCGGACCGCATTCTACCGGTATGCTGCACTCGTTACCGCTTACGGTGTTGCCGAATATCCTACCCAGCGCACCGTAGATGACGATGCCACCGGGCCCCGGGTCGAAGGGAGTATAAGGGACGTAAATCGAAACGGCGTTGTTGCGTATATTGCAAACGACACCGGAATCAAAGCACCCGATCCCAATAATGTTGTAATTTGCAACGACGTTGTTCGCAATCGTGACGGTTTCCGTGGTACCGACGTTGTTTGTGTCGACATTGATGCCTCCACCATTTCCGCAGCCGGCTTGGTCCACTGGGAGGTAGATGTTTCTCACAAGATCGTTCACGATCGAGCCGGATGCGCCATTGAGATTTATTCCGGCATAATCGGTCGTGCACACAGCGTAGTTGTCCAGGGACGAAGAAGCCTTGGCACCGTCAATGACCAGGTTTGTGATACTAATACCCGTGAGGCTGCTGCCGTCGCTGCTGCCGGCAAGGATTATCGCGGCCTGTGGTTCGGCCCCGAAGTACCAGTTGATAAAATTGTTCTCGAGAACCGACGAAGGTTCTATGATCACCTGACCCGCCTTGGTTCCCGGTGCCGTTGTTAAGAGGACATTGCTGGCGGTGATGTTAATCTGAGTGTTGTACGTTCCCGCTTTGAGGCAGTAGATTCCCGGACTGCTTATGGTCCATTGCTGGGCCGGTGGAGCCGAGTAGGTGTGGGTACAGCCGGTGTCAGCGGCTGCAACCGAACTGGTCGAGGCTACCAGAAGTGCTGACAAGACAAAGAGAACCACTAGGACCAGGCTCGCTGTTTTCATCATTGCCTCGTCTCACCCCCACGATTGGTTCCTCTGAGTTAATCCACGGTTTCGATGCGCGCAACAATTCGGTCATCACACGGCTAGACCCTTCGGCGGCGGCACGGCCCAGAACCGTGCGTCTTTTCGATGACTATCTTCGAGCGTTTCTAAGACTTCGATCGAAAGACTCCGGGACTCTCGGCTCATCCGAACCATCGGGCGAAACCCGACTTGACCAGCGTGCCGCCGTTCCAGGGCCCGCTTCGGATTCCGTCCTACGAGTTCGGTGACTGGGGGCAATCCCGATTTGAAGCTCGGCGATCCGTGACGCTAGTCGTTGATTGACCCAGTGATGGTAGAAGCGTGCCGGGCCGTAAAGATCGTTCCGGACACGAGTGACGCCCGGAATACGCGCCAGATCGATCATGATATGTTGAACCTCGTCCGGGGAGCGCGCGGGAACGCGAACTTCGAGGATACGTTGCGACTCGGGCTGTTGATCATAGGCCCCGATATCGGCGAGGGACATTGGTAGATAATGGCGGAACCGTTCGTCCAGGGTCCGGAGTATGGTCGGGAGTTCGTGCGCCTGATGGTACGACATCCGTAAAGCGACGCTGGGAAGTCGGCTCCAGTCGAATTCGGCATAGTACCAGATCGCCTTAGACTCCAACAGGGCGTCCCGGCGACGGACCAAGGTCTTCAACGTGATCCCTAGAAGTTCCGCGACGCGTGAGAGGGAAGCGCGCGGCTTCGCGCGTAGGGCCGCAATGATCCGCCAATCGAGCGCACTCAGTTGCCGGGAAACCGTCGGCACTCGGAACTCATAAGGACCATCGACGACCCCCGCCGTGGATAGCCGGCGGAACAACCGCATCCGACGTGCGACGGCGGTAGGGTTGTCGTCCACAAAACACACGCTCACCTGCTCGACTGATTCTGACGATCTGGCATCGCCGAAGCCCACGCTTGCGTAGGTCACACCCTCCACCAGTTCGAGCTCCTCCAGCACGCTCGTGGCATCCACCGGATCGGTGATGTGGAGGTCGACCGCTAGTATGCCGGCATCAAAGAGACGAATGTTTGGTCCAGCGACCCATGTCTCGAGGAATCCTTCCTTTGCCCACTGTCGCACGCGGGCCCAAACCGCCGTCCGGCTCAGTCCGATTCGACGACCGATTTGCGCGGGGGTGATGCGGGGATCCACCCCCCAGGGGACCCACGTACCATCTGGGTACATCCAGCGGACGATGCCGAGGTCGATGTCGTCCACAACCCGTGAGTCCCTTCTGGCCAAAAGACTCTCGGCCTGGCAGACCCGGAGGTACTAAAGCCACCGGATTCCAGCCCAGTTCTATTGGCGACCACGGACCAGCTCCCGTCAAGCGACCAATGCCTCTGGATTCTCGCTGCCCGAAGGAAACGCTGATGGCGAAGGTTGAGGTCGTTCGGAACGAAGCGCTCGCGGAGGCCGCTTCCAGGGACGGGAACCTCACCCGGACTACGGCGTTTCAGCACGGAGAAGTGTGGGCCGGGTACGCCCGGGTCGGTGCGGGCAAAGATTCAGGGTGGCACCACCACGGCGAGAACGACACCTACATGTACGTCCTGTCCGGCGAAAGCCGCTGGATAGCGGGCCCGGGGGAAAGGATTCCGTAGACCTCAAGCCGAGTGATGCCGCGCTTATTCCGGCCCACACGAGCCATCGCGAAGTCACCGGAGCGGCGGAGCTCACCGGATTCGTCGTACGCGTTGGCCGCGGCCCGTTCGTGTTTCCAGCCGACGGTCCCGAATAGAAGTGCCCTAACGAGGCCACGGTGCGCCTGGAATCGACGGGATTCTTGGAAAGGGACCCCTTGCGGGACGGTGGATTCTTCAAAAACCGCCCGCAGAACGCGCTGGCCAGAAAGCCAGAGCTGAGATCTAGCCCCGAGCGGGGTTATCGGCTAAAGGGTTCGAACTCGAATCTGTGGACTGAATCGCGATGATTCCAACGCCGGCGATGGGCAAATCTGCTGGGATTCGTCCGGCCCGGCTAACGAATACTTAGCCGACGACTCCGATTTGGTTCGACCTCGGTAACGGGCGAATCTTCAGGCGCCTGCCTCCGGGCGGGAAGGAGCCGGACACGGGGGTATCTAGCCCCCCGGGGGGTTCGAATCCGTCACAGAAACCCCCGAAGGGTCGGAGGGTTCAGTTCCCATTCGTTTGAGGGCCCGCAGGGGGTCTGTAGAGAACCCCCTCCTTTGAAAAAGATCGAAGCATGCGAATCAGGAGGGGGGTGCTGCGCAAGGCGCACGTTTCGGAACTAGCAGCACCCCCCGTCCACGAAGAATGCCCCTTGACTGAACGGGTTGGTTCCGGGGCCGGTTCTGGCCCCGGAACCGGATTGCGGGTTACGGGATGACCGTCCAGGTCCCTCCGATTGTGGCGGTGTAGCCGAAGTCGGATTCGATGTAGAGCGGGGCAACCGACGGGTCCACGATTAGAACGTGGGACAGAGTCACCGTCGTGTCGGCAGCGGCAGCCGCCGCGGCGACTCCGTATGCCCCCCCGATTACCGTGTTCGGGCCGAAGGTATAGGTTCCCTCAAAGCCGCCCAATCCGTAATCGAAGCTGTTCACGATGGTGTTTCCCTTCACCACGCATCCCGGACAACCGACCAGGAAAACGCCCACGTCCGTCGAGGATACCAGGTTGTACGCGATCGTTGATCCGGGCCCGACATTAAGGGCCAAGACCCCTGCGAGCTGAACCTGGCTTGCCCAGCTCGGGCCGCATAAGCCTTCCGCGACCAGGCCCGGGTTGTACGTGCAACTGAACTCGCTGACGACGTTGAATTCGACTACCGCGACAGCGCCTGCTTCGAGATCCACTCCATAGAAGCCGGGACCCATGAGCGAATTGAAGGTGATCGTTGCCTGGGCGCCCCCGAATACGAGGATTCCGGTTTCCAACCCGTCAACGGGGCTGGTGGCCGCGATGATCTGGTTGCCGGTGATCACAGCATTGGCCGGTCCGAGAGTGTAATAGCTCACCTCGATCCCGGTGTCGCCCGTGCCTGCCGCTCGGATCGTGTTCCCGTAAATCGCCGCCGTGGCGCCGTCGAAAACAAGGATCGCGTCGGCAAATGGTGTCGTGACGGTAACCGAGAATCCCGAGAAACTCACGGTGGCCGCGTTCCCGATCACAATCAAATAGGGCACCCCGGCGTCCTTGAGGAAAGTCCTAGTGGCTCCGGCGCCCACGAGGTTGACCGACTTGTCAATAGTTAGCTGTTCTGTGTAAGTGCCGGGGGCGACGAGGATGGTGTCCCCCGAGTGCGCGGCGTTGATCGCGCTCTGGATCGTGGGATACTGGGACGGCACCTTCAGCGTGGCGCCGTGGGGTGAAGCACCAACCCCCGGGGCGAGCACCACGGCCAGCGACCAGGCGAAGATCATCACGAAGCATACTCCCAACACGCTCGGCGTCAAGTGTCGGGAACGCCGCCGTGAATCCGCGTTGTATCGGCCGACTCGATTTCTCTCGGCGATTTCTCCTATGTTGCTACTCATAGTTTCTCCTGTCTCGGAACCAAGAACAACGTCGAACGCCCGGGAAAGTACACAACCACCCCGCGGCACCCCCGGCCGGGTCCGAGGCTCGGACCGGGGGAACAATGCCCACGCGCTGAGTGCGCGCAGTCATGTCCTTCGACCTTGGGTTATACGTCAGTGTCCCGATGCTATTTCATGACACGGACTAGCACACCAGAAACGCCGGTGCCGCCCACACCGGCGGTTGAAAAGGGACCCCTTTCGTAACGGACGCTTATGCGAAATCTCCCCGGGATAACGCTTGACTGTAGACCGAAGGCGAGATCTAGCCCCGAGCGGATTCGAACCGCTGTCGCCGGCTCCAAAGGCCAGCATGCTTGGCCACTACACCACGGGGCTACGCGCGGGTCACGGGCC
>Ga0187818_10001266_pt1 | contig 10124 bp, 9 predicted proteins | sample NC_wetland_sal_i_14_FD_130581 | JGI IMG/M metagenome (GOLD analysis project Ga0187818, IMG submission 130581) | Wetland sediment microbial communities from Neuse River Estuary, North Carolina, USA - SO4_3 | ecosystem: Environmental > Aquatic > Freshwater > Wetlands > Sediment | place: USA: North...
ACGGGAATTTCGGCTTCGACCATGCGCGAGATCAATTCGAGGCGCCGCTCGCCACCTTCTACTTTCACCGCTTCCGCGCCACCTTCTTTCACCAGCCGGATTGCGTTTGCGACTCCGTCGCTAAGAGAAGTGTGATAGCTGCCGTAGGGCATGTCCGCGACGAGCAAGGCGCGGCGAACACCGCGCCGCACCGCGCGCGTGTGATGGAGCATTTCCTCGAGTGTAACCGGCAGCGTGGTGTCGTAGCCGAGCACGACCATGCCGAGCGAATCGCCGACGAGGATGATATCCATGCCGGATTCATCGAGCAGGCGAGCCGTGGGGAAGTCGTAGGCCGTCAAACAGGTAATGCGATGTTCAGGGGAAACCGCGTGGCCGGGATGACGCTTGCGGCCCAGGATGTCGGGCACGGTGACTTTACCGTTGCCCGCGTGGGGCGTAACGCTCATGTTGACCTCCGGTGCCGCTCCCCGAAGGGATGCGACCCATACGCATAGTGTAGCAAATATTTGACATAACGCACGGTTTTTCGCGGCTCGGCATGGCGAGCGACTCTCGTCACAAGCGCGCCTGAAATCGCATGCTACAATGCCGCACGGTTCCATCGATGTTCCGAAAAATTCTGATTGCCAATCGCGGAGAGATTGCGGTGCGCGTGCTGCGCGCGTGCCACGATATGGGAATCCGCGGAGCGGCTGTGTTCAGCGAAGCGGATCGCGCGAGCCTGCACGTGCGATTGGCCGATGAAGCCTACGCCATCGGCCCGGCGCCTTCGCGCGAAAGTTATCTGCGAATTGACAAGCTGATGGACGTGGCGCGGCGGGCAAAGTGCGACGCATTGCATCCGGGCTACGGTTTCCTCGCGGAAAATCCCGAGCTTCCACGCGCGTGCGCGAAAGCGGGAATTACGTTCATCGGGCCGACCGCCGAAGCGATGGAAAAGCTCGGCTCGAAGACGGCAGCGCGGACGCTCGCGAAGCGCGCGGGCGTGGCGATCGTGCCCGGAGCAATCGAACCGATCGCGCGCGTCGAAGAGGCAAAGCGGATTGCAGCCGAGGCCGGCTATCCGGTCATGCTGAAAGCTGTCGCAGGCGGCGGCGGCAAGGGGATGCGGCTCGTGGCGGAAGAGGCGGAGCTAGAGGCCGCGTGGCGCGACGCTGGCTCCGAAGCGCAAAACGCATTTGGCGACCGCCGGCTCTATATCGAGAAGTACCTCGAACACCCGCGGCACGTCGAAATGCAAATCCTGGGCGATTTGCAAGGCAATCTTTTTTATCTCGGTGAGCGCGAGTGTTCTGTGCAGCGGCGGCAGCAAAAAGTGATTGAGGAAGCGCCCTCGCCGTTCATGACTCCGGAGCTTCGCCGCCGGATGGGCCGCGCGGCGGTCGCGCTGGCGAGGGAAGCCGCGTACACGAACGCCGGGACCGTCGAGTTCCTGATGGATTCATCCGGCAATTTCTATTTTCTCGAAGTGAATACGCGGTTGCAGGTCGAGCATCCGGTCACGGAAGCCGTCACGGGACTCGACCTGGTGCAATTGCAGATTCGGATCGCCGCAGGCGAGCGCATCGAATTTGCATGGCAAGAACTCACTCCGCGGGGTCACGCGATCGAATGCCGCATCTACGCGGAGGACCCGGACAACAATTTCTTTCCTTCGCCCGGGAAGATTCTGGCGCGGCGTACGCCGTCCGGGCCGGGCGTGCGCATGGATGAGGGAGTCTATCCGGGCTGGACCGTGCCGATGGACTACGACCCGCTGCTTGGAAAATTAATTGTTTGGGCGAATCACCGCGGGGAGGCGATCGCGCGGATGAGCCGCGCGTTGGACGAATACTACGTGAGCGGGATACAAACGAACGTCGAGCTCTTCCGCCGTATTCTGGCTGACTCGGAGTTCGCGCGCGGAGAGATCCACACGCGATGGCTGGATGAATGGCTGAGGCGAAATCCGCCGGCGGCGCGGGGCACAGCAGATTCCGATGAGTCCGCCGCGCGCGACGCCGCACTCGCGGGCGCGCTGGCATGGCGCCTTTCACGCGCCAAGAAGGACGCGAGCGGAGCCGGACAGCCTGCGAATGGTTCCTACCAAGCGTCACGCTGGAAAGAGGAAGGGCGGCGTGAGGTTGTCGAGCGGTTCCCTGAAAGATAAGCTGCCGATGAAACTGAACGTACGAATCGCACAAGCGCAGCCGGGCAATCCGCAACCAATCGCCAAGAGCACGGCTGCGAAAGCGGTTGAAGTCACGCGTGCCGGCGACCGCCTCAGCATCATGCTGGATGGCCGCGCGATCGAAGCCGACGTCATCGAGGTCGCGACGGGCACTTACTCCGTGCTTGCAGGGGATTGCTCCCACGAAGTGCGGGTCGAGCCGGCGCCGGGGGGCTTGCGAGTTCACGCGGGCGCCCACGAGTTCCGGGTGGAAATCGAAGATCCGCGCGCGTGGCGCGGGCGCCGGGGGAGCGCCTTGGAGGCGGAAGGCCGGCAGGAAGTCCTCGCGCCGATGCCGGGAAAAGTTGTTCGCCTGCTGGTGAAACAAGGAGAGAAGGTCGAAGCGGGCCAGGGGCTGCTGGTGGTTGAAGCGATGAAAATGCAAAACGAAATCCGGTCACCGAAGAGTGGCGCCGTGGAGCGACTTCTGGTCACCGAAGGGCAAGCCGTCAATGCGGGCGAAGCGCTCGCAATTGTAGCGTGACATCAGTCTGTGGAAGAATTACTTCGGCGCCGCGGGCGCGGTTGCCACGGGCAGTTTGCCGGCCGATTCGAGGACCTGTTGCGCCAAGTAATTCGTGACCTTCGAGTTGTCCCGCGCGACATTCAAGAAAGCCGCCTTTAAAAGCTGCTCCTTTCCGGTTCTCAATGTTTCGCGAATCGTCTGCTGCACTTGAGGGTCGGTCAGCTCGCGCTGTCCGGGCGCTTCGCGCCCTAGCAGCTTCAGGATGTAGTAGGCGTCTTTCAAAGCAATGATGCCACTCGTCTGGCCGGGCTTCAGCGAGAGGACCGCTTTTTTCAGCAGGGGATCGGTCTTGTCGAGAGCCGATTCGGCAATATAGCCGACATCGCCCCCGTTCACCGATGTCGTCGGATCCTCGGAATAATCCAAGGCAAGTTCGGAAAAATCCACGCCGGCGTTTATCTTTTCCATCAGCGCCGCACACTTGCGCTTTGCTTCGGCGTCCGTTGTGGCGTCGTCGTTCTTGCGGTTGCGGATCTGCGGGTCTTTGCGCGGGGTCACCACGATTTGCGCCAAGTGATACCGCGTTTCCGGTATATTGAATTGCGCGCGATTCTGGTTGAAGAAATCAGATACGTCCTGGTCCGTGATCGAAACCTTCGACGTGACCTCGCGGTTGAAGAGTTTCTGAATCGTAAGTTTTTGGCGTATTTGCGTCTTGAAGTCGTCCACGGTCAGCCCTTGGTTTTTCAACTGGCGCTGGAATTCATCTTCGGTGTAAGGGGCCTTCGATTCGGTGAAATTGTCCTCGACCTCTCCGTCGGTAGCCACCAATCCCTGTTTTTGGGCGAGCTCCATCAGGATTTCGTTGTTGATTAAATTGTCGAGGACCCCCAACTTGAGCGAGAGGGCTTCCTCCTGCGAGGGAGATGCGTTTTCCGCGGTCGCGCTGGTGCGGTAAAATTTTTCGACTTCGTCGCGCTTGATTTCATGGCCGTTGACAACGGCCCACACGTCGGGCCCCGGCGGCGTATCGCGGTGGCATCCCAGCACGGCGAGCGCGAGTGCGCAACATCCCAGAGCGGCCGCAAAGCGTTTCACAATCGGCTCCTTCCCTGAATAGGATTTGGCCGTTTCCATCGAGGTTGTCGGGGGCCGAGATTTGGTCGTGGATGCATTGGGCTGCCTATAAGAGCCAAACCTCAAGCGGCTTTTTGCACGCGCCCGGAACGGATGCAGTCCGTACATACGCGGATTTGCTTGCGAACGCCCTTGACCACCGCGCGCACGCGCCGGAGATTCGGGTTCCAGCGCCGCCGGCGGATGTTGTTGGCGTGGCTGATGACGTTTCCATAATGCGGCCCTTTACCGCAGACTGCGCACTTCTGAGCCATAGTCACTCCTGGATGGGAGATACGACTGGAACGACGCATTAAGTCTATCAGAGAAACGCCTAAGCCGGAAATATGAACGCATGTCCGGCCGGCGCCAAGCGCGGTTCGCGCGCGCCAGAGCAGTCCGGCTTGACCCTGCCTCGCCCCTGCCTGAAAATGAATTTACGGCGATGGGCGTGTAGCTCAGCTGGGAGAGCACCTGGTTTGCAACCAGGGGGTCAGGGGTTCGAATCCCCTCACGTCCACCACTTCCTCCCTTTGTTTTCATCGGGTTCCCATCATGCTGCAACATTGTGTTCAGCTTTCAGCCCAATTTGTAGCCCAAGTCGTAGCCCAAACAACGACGGCGGAAGTTCGAAACCGAGTCCGACCTTTCTGACTTGGTCTTGCCGGTATTCAATGTCTTCCACCAGTTGCTTACCATATCGATCTGCCATGCTGCCATTTGAGTGCCCCATCCAGTAGTCGATCAGGATTTGCCGTACGTCGCTGGGTTGCAGCATAGCTTCACGGAAACGGCGGAAGATATTGAACCCCGTTCCCGCTTCGCCCCTGCCCATCTCTTCGAGAATGGGCCGGAGACTGCTTCGTGCGATGTTTCCCGGATCGAGCATAGTCCCATTCGCCGTCTTAAATAGAAAACCACTTTTTCGACCGCCGATGAAGTTACGCAGGATTTCCACAGCGTCAGGGTGAAGGTCGACGTCGCGGCATCCCGATTCAGTCTTGAGATGATCCTTAGCGCGGCCCCTATTCTTCTCCCGTTGCTGCCGAACGTAAATGATCGAGCAATCGGATTCAATGTGCTTGTCTATTTCGATTGCGAGGGCTTCAGACACGCGCAAGCCCGTCACCATGCAGAAGAAGGGGATCATCAAATACTGGCCTTCTGCTTTCAACAGCAACGTTGACATTTCCTTCGCATCGAAGGTAGGGCGTCGCTGCTTTTTGGGATTGACGCGAGGTAGACTGATAGCCGCAAGGTTCCATCGGCTCTGATGGAAGGGATTGAAATCCTCGTCCAGAACTGAAGCAATGACCTTGCAGAGCACGCGGAAGTACTCAAATATGGTCTTGTCAGCGAAACGTCGCTGGCCATCTTTCCTTCGCTCAGATTTCATCTTAGCGATAAGAGTCTTGGCTTCGGGATTGTCGATGGAAGCCAGCGGCATATCTCCGACCAGGTCATTTAGATATGTCACGGCGGTTTGGTAAGCATTAATAGTGCGCGGATCAATTTGCTCACGCTTCTTTGCGTTCACAATCCGACCCGCAGCCATCTCTGCGATCCACCATGCAGCCTGCTCACGAAAAGTAGTTGGAGGCGAGAGGCGTTCCCTGATTTTGTCCAGGTCCAGCACTCCGGCTTTTTTCATTTCCTCTTGCAAGCTCAGCATGGCGTCCATTTCGTCGCAACAATATCCAAGAACTACGCGGACTTCTCTTTGGTTGTGTCCCCCCGGAACGTCGATTCGATAACGGCCATACGCACGTTGCCGAGGGTCCCACGTATCGCCTTTCTTCCTTCCTTTCTGATAGACGTACCCGCGCTGGCGAGGCTTGGGCTTGCCCGTTTCCACATCTTGCACGACTCGACGTAACATGGATTTTCTCCTTGTGCGTCGAACCGGCGTCGTTAGTCCAAACGGTAACACATCACGTGTTGGCGGGGGACAAGAAGGTGTAACAAGAGAATTCCCTGATGACTTGACCCGCGGGGAGTGCCCCGAACGTATCGGAGGTTCAGTATTTGCTTCATGCACACACGTTGGATATTCCGATGAATGTTGAAGACGAGAGTTCTACGTATCTCCCTTCATGATTTCAACGACTTAGAGGGCCTTAGATTGAAGGGATTTTTGAACATCAAGGGGAAAGGGGTTATTTCCCAGAACCCCGTTTCTGGATAACTTCCGGTTTGCCGACTAACCAGGACTTATGACTTAGTCCTTTGCATTTCAGCTCCGCGCGCATACTCTTCTGCCAAGCGAGATTTCCCTTAAAGTAGGCACTGGTGGCCAGTTATATTTCCAGGTTGTTGCTCCGGAGGGTCTTCGATGAAGATCACAAAATCGTTTCTGACTGCTTCGGTTCTCCTTGTTTCTTCCGTGTTTGTCGGCGGAGTGAGTTCCCGGGACGAATCGGCGTCCCAAAAACAGATCAGCGGAACTCTCCACCAGATGTATGAAGCGGAAAAGCGCAAGGACTTGAATTTCGTGCTGTCTCACCTCTCCGATGATTTTGCAGAGGTGGCTGGCGATGGCAAGGTGTATCACCGTTCGGACATCGAGGCGGGCTGGTCTGATGTCACGTTGAAGGACTACAAATTGTCGGACTGCATCTTCAAGTTGATGACCCGTGATACGGCCTATTTGAGCTGCATGATGGAAGTAGACGCGACGTACAAAGGCCAGCCATTTCCACAGCATTTCCGCGTGACCACGGTGTGGACCCGGCGGAAAGACGCGTGGCTCATACGGTTCGAGCAGGGGACGATCATCCCAGAACAAAAGAAGGACAGCCCGGCAAAGCAGAACTAGGGCGACCCTTATGCGCTGAACAGTGCTGCGAAATTAGTATCGGGCACCGCGGGGGCCAGGACGGCCAACTCCTGATTAACGCGCTTACCGGACAAGTCCCTCTAATTCCCCATAAGTCCGGTTGTGGGAAATGTGAAATACGCCTGACTAGCCTCAGCGACGCCCTAGTTGAAGCACTGTTGCCTACAGAATCCCAGCCGATTGCCAGACGTTCAGAAAACCCTTGAGCAGATCAGCTTGGAAGTGATTGATAATGCAGGGCAAGCCAGACAGCTTTTCACTGTTCGGAATTCATGTGGTTTTCAAACAGTTCAACTACAGAGTAGTCCGTCATGCGAGAATTCATCTGAAAACAACCGATTACGGACTGTAAGACATTTGCGCCTTCGAGGATTACCGCATCTGACCTCCTGGTTCCGAACCAGGTGCCAGCACTTGTTGAGGTCTAAGGATTCTTGTTGATTCTAAGTGATTGCTGTTGAAACGTTCGCGGCCTGCTTGTTGAACTCTGTTGAACTTCGTTGAAGTTGGAGGATCTCGCAGCTACAAATTCATCTTCATTCCCCAGATGACCAACTCGGTTGATCTTTGGTTTTGGCAATGGCCAAGTCTTAACTCTGCACAATTATGATGTCAGGGAGCGTCAGAAGAAGGATTCGCTGAGGACCCCCAGTTCTAGCACCAGGGTGTACCTCCTCCTTGTGAGTTCGCGTCCGCTACTACCACGAGGACCGCACAGATCTTGGGTTGACGAAGGAAAGGCCGGGCGGTCGGATCCGCCCAGTGCCTCGTGGCCGGGTGATCGCGCAAGCAAGACTCGGCGGCTTGCATCATCGTTACGACAGAGCCGCGTAGAAAAAAGGTGAAACAAGATCAAGCCAGCGGGACATTCCTGTCCAAGTTCGACTGTTTGCCACAGCACAAGCCCGTGGCATTCTTCCAACCACCTACTTTCGCTGCTGGTTTCCGCCAAGAAAGACCTCATCTATTGTTTCTGCGGCCCGTTTTGATTTATGGCGAGGGACAGGCTGGCCACGGTGTGGCACTAGATTGTGTCCAGCGTCTTTCAGGCCTGCTAGGCGTAGGTAGCCGATGTGCCGCGATTCCTTTCGCTCCGTTCTCGCGTAACTCGTTCCAGGTATCCGCTACAGCGGAACGTGAGCATGGGATCTTCCGGTAGACCGCGTGATTTTCTCCATTCACGAATAGCAGGCCGGACGTCCGACCAGAATGCCCCGCGGAGAGTTTCCTCCGCGTCGACCAACGAACAATCCTGCTGAAGCTTCGCAAGGCGCCCATGATCGACGAGAACTGCTCGCGCGTAGAGCTCCTGAGCGGTGCACACCGTCTGAATCATTGCTTCTATTTTTCCCTTGAGGTTGTGACTCTGATCAACCATGTAGGCGATTTCCACAGTGGTTTGCGACTCCCACTCGAACATCCTGATTTCGTGGAAGATTCGGAAAATCTGATAGGGATCGATCGAACCAAGAGTCAGATCATCGTCGGCGTAACGCCGGTCATTGAAATGAAATCCCCCGATCATTTTGTGATGAAGCAGCCACGCAACAATCTGTTCGATGTTTTGTGATAAGTAGTGATGTCCTGTATCCACCAGAACATAGGCTTGGGGGCCGGCTTCCCTAGCGAGAAGAAAAGCCATCCCCCAATCGGCGATGTCCGTGTGATAGAAGGCTGGCTCGAAAGGCTTGTATTCCAGTAGCAACCGTTGACCGGGCTTCAAGGCAGCATGGATTTCTTGAAGGCCTTCTCCAAAATAGCCGATTCGCTTGCGAATGTTTTGCGTGCCGGGATAGTTCGAACCGTCCGCGAACCAGGGAGATACATCCCGTGAACCCAACGCATGAGAGATAGCCACACATTCCAGGATGTGGCGAATCGCGATTTGGCGAATGGCGGGATCCGGATTGCCAATCGACCCATACTTATATTCTTGGTTTTGAAAGATATTGGGGTTAATCGATCCGGCGCGTACAGCGAAGCGCTTCACCAGCCTTTCGACTTCAGGAACATCCTTCAATCCTCTCGGCAAATCCCACTGAACATGAAGGGCTAAAGTCGGGCATGCCCCGGTCGCAGCATGAACCTGTGCGGCATCGCTGAACTTTTCTTCGATGGTTGTTGCGGCCGAAGCCTGAATGAACTTTCCGAAGCGGGTGCCGGTATTGGCGAATCCCCAGGAAGGCAGTTCAATCTTGAAATTGTCGAGCGCCTTCCATACAACTTCGACAGCTTTATCGTTCATAGTGAAGTCTCCCTTCGATGGGCTGATTGCGCTAATCCGCATCCAACACTAATTGGTTTCGCGACCATTCGACGGCGCCAGTGCCCTCGCCGACATCTGTTCGGCCCACCTGACGACCGAATTCACGGTCACGCCCGTGGACAGGTTCCCGTCATGCTCGAGAGCCGCCATCTGAACTGCGAAATTACCGATGGTGGCGCTTTCCGTAGAGCCAAGAATGACTTCAAGACCTGTGTGCTGAGCCGTGAGGTGATTGAGCAGGGTGTTTTGACTTCCTCCCCCCACGATGAACAGGCGGTTGAGTTTCTTCCCGGTGATCTTGGCAATCCAGGCCAGCACTTCCGCGTAGCGGGCAGCCATGCTGTGGAAGATCGTGTTGGCGAGAGAAGCGGTCGAGGTTTCGTCCGGGAGACACTTCGACTGCCCGAGACATTCGAGTTGGGCGTTGATTTTGTCGATCGTATGCCCTGGAAGCATCAGTTGTGGATCATCAATGTCGATTAACGCGGCAGGCGTTGGCAAAGAAGCGCAACGCGAGAGCAGCTCCTGAAATGGCCACCGAATGCCTTTCTGTTCCCATTCATCCATACATTGGCGAAGCAACCACATACCATTTACGTTTTTCAAAAAGCAGATTCTTCCACCCACACCGCCAAGGTTCGTGAAGTTCAAGGATCGTGCATCGTCGGTAACACAAGGAGCGTCAAGAACAGTCCCCACGAGGGACCATGTTCCGGAACTAATGAAGGCCCAGTCGTCGCCAACCGCCGGAATCGCAGCGATGGCGGAAGCAGTATCGTGGCACGCGGGAACGATGACTCTTGCATCGCGAAATGCAGGCAAACCAGCCAGATCTGCGGATATGGGCCCAAGCACCGAACCGCTGGGCACAATTTCAGGTGCCGACACCACATCCAAGCCGAGTTCGCGGAATATCTCTTGGCACCAAGAATGAGTTCCCAAAGCGACGAGCCCCGTATGAGTCGCATTCGTGTATTCGCTCACACGCTTGCCAGAGAGGCGGTACGCAATGAACTCAGGAAGATTCACCCACGGCAACCGCGGATCGAAGCCAGCGAGTTTGTCAGCGTACAACTGGTACAACGTATTCAATCGAAGGATCTGAATTCCGGTCAAGGAATATAAACGAGAAGGAGGCAAAACAGCGTGCACTTCGGTTTCGGCCTTCTCTGTTCTGGCATCTCGATAGCAGAAGGGAAGAGCAACCGGATTACCTGTGTTGTCCAGC
>Ga0187818_10001268_pt1 | contig 10118 bp, 8 predicted proteins | sample NC_wetland_sal_i_14_FD_130581 | JGI IMG/M metagenome (GOLD analysis project Ga0187818, IMG submission 130581) | Wetland sediment microbial communities from Neuse River Estuary, North Carolina, USA - SO4_3 | ecosystem: Environmental > Aquatic > Freshwater > Wetlands > Sediment | place: USA: North...
CCACGAGTCACGAGTCACAAGCCACGACCCACGAAATCGGCTTTTCCCTCCGCATCGGCGGCGGACTCTCCACCCATCCCCACCTCGCCGTTCCTCTCAACGCCTTCATCCACTGGAACCAGGTCGTCCCCGTCGTCCGCGCCATCACCGAAATCTTCCGTGAGAGCGACGTCCTCCGCCATTCCCGCGAGAGAGCGCGCCTGAAATTCCTTTTCCTTGAGCACGGCTGGACCGCCGACTCCTTCCTCGCCGCCCTCCAATCCCGTCTCGATTTCCCTCTCGATCCCGCCGAACCAGAAACTCCCCCCGCTCACGTCCACCGCGATCATCTCGGCATCATCCCGCAAAAGCAGCCCGGCCTCTTTTCCATCGGTGCTTCTGTCATTCGTGGACGAATCACGCCCGCTCAACTCACTCTCGCCGCCGACCTCGCCGAACGCTATGGTGATGGCCACGTTCGCAATACCGCCGTTCAGAATTTGCTTCTCATCAACATTCCCGAAGCTCACGTTCCCGTCGTAGTCAACGAACTCACCGCCGCCGGTCTTCCCGTAGAATCTTCCGCTTTCGTTCGCGGCACGGTCGCCTGCACCGGCTCCGAATTCTGCAAACTCGCCCTCACCGAAACCAAGTCCTACGCTCGCTGGCTCACCGAGCAGCTCGAAGAACGTTTTCCAGACTATCAGCACGAACTCCGTCTCCACATCACCGGCTGCCCCAACTCCTGCGGCCAGCACTGGATCGCCGACATCGGCATCGAAGGCAAAAAAATCAAATCCAACGGCAAAATGATCGATGCCTACTATTTCTGTGTGGGAGGCAGTGTCGGCCAGATCGCCGCCATCGCCCGTCCCGTCGGCTATCGGTGCCCCGCCGACGAAGTCCCCGACGCCATCACTCGCCTCCTCAATTTCTTCCATTCCCAACGCGAGCGCGGCGAGCCGCTCCAAAGATTCCTCGCGCGCCATTCCATCGAAACTCTTCGCTCTATCCTGGCCGGTGGCCCCACAGACATCGCCGAGCGCGATCTCGCTGTCGCCACTGTCCCCCATTCCGTGGAGGACCGATGAGGTTTTACCGATTTTCCATCTTCGATTTTCTACTTTCGATTTTCGCTTTTCCAATTTCGAGGTCCACCCCATGACCCTTTTCCCGGCATTCCTAAAACTCCACAACCGCCCCGTCCTCGTGGTCGGTGGCGGCGCCATCGCTGCTTCCAAAATCCCCGGCCTTCTCGAAGCCGGCGCACGTGTCACCGTCGTTGCCCCCAAACTCTCTCCGCAGCTCGTCGAATGGGTCCGCAGCCGCGAAATCGATTGGCTCCCGAAGCCCTTTGAAGGAGAAGACCTCCTCGGTATGTTCCTTGTCGTCGCTGCCACTTCGCTCCACGATGTCAACGAGTCGGTCTATCTCGAAGCTGAAAAGCGCCGCGTCCTCTGCAACGCCGTCGACGACATCGACCATTGCCACTTCTATTACGGCGCCGTCGTTCAGCGCGGCGACCTCCAAATCGCCATCTCCACCAACGGCAAAAGCCCTGCACTCGCCCAACGCCTTCGCAAGGAGCTCGAAGAACAATTCACCGCGGAATATGCCGCTTGGCTCGAGTGGCTCGGCGCAGCCCGTGAAGTTCTTCGTGCCCAATCCACCGATCCGGAAACCACCAAGCGCTGGCTGCATCTCCTCGCCAGCCGCCCTATGTTCGAGCGCTTCCTTCTCGATACCCAAGATCCCACCGTAAAAAGGGGAGGCTGCTGATGCCACACTACGAGCTCTGTAGCGCCGCGGCTTTAGCCCGGCATCTTGGGTTCCTCTCTTCCTTCTTCGATGTAGCGCTGGCTTTCATGCCAGCTTCTTGGTCGTGTAGTGGCCGATCTTTAGATCGGCCAGATCAGCCAGTCCGGCACAACCATTCCTGTCTCTGCTCTTCAGAAGGAGTTTCCTGATGGCCATCCGCTCCGGAAAGGTTTTTCTAATCGGCGCAGGCCCCGGTGATCCTGATCTCCTCACCATCAAAGGCCTGCGCCTGCTCCAATCCGCCGGAGTCGTCCTTCACGACTCCCTTGTCAGTCCCGAGATCCTCGCGCTCATCCCTTCCACCGCCCAGCGCATCGACGTCGGCAAGCGCCGCGGCTTCCGTCTCCTCTCGCAAGCCGACATCAACTCGCTCCTCGTCGACTCCGCCTCAAAGCACGCAATTGTCGTGCGCCTCAAGGGTGGCGACCCGCTCCTCTTCGGCCGCGCGGGCGAAGAAATCCAGGCCTTACGCGCCGCCAAAGTCGCTTTCGAAATTGTTCCTGGCATCTCCGCCGCTTTCGGTGCTGCTGCCGCCGCGCAAGTCTCTCTCACCGATCGCCGCATCGCCTCTCACGTGCTCTTCACCACTTTCTCCCGCTCCGCCGATGCTCGTCTCTTGGCTGGATTCGCCGTCGCTCCCGATACTACAATTGTTGTTTACATGCCCGGTCCAGACTACGCCGATGTCTCTCACTGGCTCCTCGACTCTGGCCTCGTTCCAGAGACACCCTGCCTCGTCATCTCGAAAGCCACGCAGCGCGATCAATCCACTCACGTCACCACCATCGCTGCGCTCTCTTCCCACGCGCCCCTCCCCGCACCCGCTCTTCTCATCGTTGGCCGCGTGGTCTCGCACTCCGTCGCGTCCACCACTGCCGCGGACTGGTTGCAGCAACTCGCCCCCGAAACTTTCAACGGAGTCTCGATCTCGTGATGCCACTTCAAAAATCGTCCCCGTTAGCGCATCGATATACACGCTGTCGAACCGGATCTCTTCTCTTTAGGAGGCAGGGGCTTTCAGCCCCTGCGTAAGGTCTCTCAGTTTTCTTGGGCTTTAGCCCCTGAAGTGGTCCGTGACAAAAGGAGAAACGCAATGTCGGAACTGAAACCCCAAGTCGACGCCAAAGCCGCTCCACGGCTCTCGCTAGACACCTGGGCCGTCCTGATCGCCCTATTAGCCGCAGCCCTAATCCGCTTCGGCCTAATCCCCCTTGTCCCCTGGTAGCGCCGGCATCTTGCCGGCTCTTGGGTGCTTCTTGCTTTTGTAGTGGCCGGTCTTAGACCGGTTCTTGGGTTACCCGAATTTCGATTTTCCAATTTCGATTTTGGACTTTCGCTTTTGTTCCTACTCTATCGTTCGAGGTCAATCATGGCTGACGCAATCGCACTTCCTCAAAATCCCCCCATCTCCTTCAGCGCGAAATTTCTCCGCCTGATTCCCGGCGTCGCATTGCTCGCTGTCATTGGTTTCGCTGGAAAACTTCTCGAAAAAAATATCAACGCCTACGCCAAAGCTCACCACTGGCCTTTCCCCAACATAGAATATGTCCTCTGGGCCATCCTCATCGGCTTGGTCATTTCCAACGTCTTCGGCCTCGCCGAAATCTTCAAACCCGGCGTCGCCACCTACGAATTCTGGCTCAGAGCGGGCATCGTCCTTCTCGGCTCGCGCTTTCTTCTCGGCGATGTCTGGAAGCTGGGCGGCGTTAGCCTTCTCCTCGTCGGCATTGAAATTGCCGGCTCGCTCGCCTTCATGACTTTCCTCGGCCGCCTCTTCGGTCTTCGTCCGAAGCTCACATCGCTCCTCGCCATCGGCTCCGCCGTCTGCGGCGTCAGTGCGATCATCGCTGCCAAGGGTGCCATCGATGCCGATGACGAGGACTCCTCGTTCGCTATCGCCGCGATTCTTGCTCTCGGCGCGATCGCTCTCTTCACCTTCCCGCTCATCGGCCACGCGATCCATCTTTCCGATCACGCCTACGGTATCTGGGCCGGCCTCGCTGTCGACAACACCGCCGAAGCCACCGCCGCTGGCGCACTCTATTCCGATTCCGCCGCCAAGCTTGCCGTCCTCACCAAGACCACCCGCAACGCCCTCATCGGCTTCGTCGTCCTCGCTTACGCCATCTACTGGGCCAGCAAGGGCCAGGCCCAAGTCGTCGGCCACAAAGCCGCCTTCCTCTGGCAAAAATTTCCCAAATTTGTCCTGGGGTTCCTGCTGATCTCTCTGTTAGCCACCGTTGGCTTCTTCACCAAGGATCAAAACACGTCGCTCGCCAACCTATCGCGCTGGGCCTTCCTTCTCACTTTCGCCGGTGTCGGTCTCCGCACCAACTTCCGCGAAATGCGCAAACAAGGCCTCCGCCCCTTCGCCGTAGGCTTCATCGGCGAAATCGCCATAGCCCTATTCACTCTGGTCCTAGTAATAGCCGCAGGTCACCTCTTCGGCTTCTAGCGCACATGTAAATACGCCCCTGTAGCTTACCCCTTCAGGGGTGAGGCCTTTTCTTGGGGTCGCCTTTTCTTGGGGTCGCTTTTTCTTGGGTTTCCCTTTTTCCGAATCCTCATCCCGAGCGCAGCGAGGGATCCCTCTTCGATTTCACGTTACGCACTGCCCCCGCTCGCACCCAAACTCACCCTCTCCCAAAACTCTCCGCGCCCTCTGCGGTGAAATCCGGACCAACCCGCACTACGCCCTACACGACAACCACGCTCCAAAACAAAAGGGGCGCATCGCCGCGCCCCTCTCTTTCGTTACTTAAAACTTACAACTGATAACTTAAAACTCCGTTAGATCCCCAGCACCCCCACCAGTTCCTTCACGCTCGCCGCCGACTTCTGCAGCGCCGCATTCTCCTCCGCCGTCAACTTAATCTGGATAATTTCCTCCGCCCCGCGCGCTCCCAGTTTCACCGGCACGCCCACAAACAATCCCTTGATCCCATACTCGCCTTCCAAATACACCGCGCAAGGCAGAATCTTCTTCTTATCCTTCAGGATCGCTTCCACCATCTCCACTGCTGCCGCCGATGGCGCGTAATACGCCGACCCCGTCTTCAGCAAATTCACAATCTCCGCCCCGCCCTTCCGCGTCCGTGTCACGATTTCCTCAATCTTGTCTGCAGGCAGCAAATCCGGCAGCGGAATCCCCGCCACTGTCGAATACCGCGGCAGCGGCACCATGTCGTCCCCATGCCCGCCCAGCACAAACGAGTGCACGTTCTCCACGCTCACCTTGCATTCCATCGCCACAAACGCGCTCATCCGCGCCGAGTCCAGCACGCCCGCCATGCCGATCACTCGGTTTTTCGGGAACCCGCTAATCTTCAACGCCGCCTGTGCCATCGCGTCCAGCGGATTCGTCACCATCACCAGGATGCAATTCGGCGAGTGCTTCGCGATCTGCTCCACCACGCCCTTCACCACGTCGTAATTCGCCTTCAGCAAATCGTCGCGGCTCATCCCCGGCTTGCGCGGGAATCCCGCCGTAATCACCACCACGTCGCTTCCCCCCGTAGCGCTGTAGTCGCCCGTCGCCGTCGTAATCCCCGTTGCAAACGAATCCGTTCGGGTGATCGGCCCGCTCTCCACCATGTCCAGCGCCTTGCCCGCCGGTGGTCCGTCCAAAATATCTGTCAACACCACGTCCGCCAGCTCCAAATCCACAATCCGCTGTGCCGTAGTCGACCCCACAAATCCACCGCCCACCACCGTAACTTTTTTCCGGCTCATCTCGATCTCCTTATCATCTAACGCAAAATCCCAAATCCCACTTGTAGGGGCGGCTTTACGCCGCCTGCCTTTTTCTTTGCGTTTCGTCGACATGTAGCGGCGCGTCTCGAAACCCTCTCTCTCTACCGCCCATGGAGAACGTTGTCATCCTGAGCGAAGCGAAGGATCCCAACCGCCGCACCTTGCCTCCCAACTCTCCGTTCCTCTGCTAACTCCGTGGCGAACTCTTTCTCTTCGCTTCCCGGTCGCTGGTCGCTGGTCGCTGGTCGCCTCCTGATATCTGATATCCGTGACGTCCGTCGCCACTCGCTTCCTCTTAGTCTTCCATTCTTCCACCTTTTCACTCTTACACTTTCTTGCCTTTACCCTTTGCCTCGTTACTTCCTTGCTTCGTTGCTTCTTTTCCCTCTCACATATTCTCAATGATCGCCGTCGCAAACGCGCTCGTCCCCACCTTCGTCCCACCCGTCATCAGCCTCTCCAAATCGTACGTAACCTTCTTCTGCTGGATCGTCTTCGCAATCCCATCCTCAATCAATTTCCCCGCCTCATTCCACCCCAAGAACTCAAACATCATCGCCCCGCTCAGCATCACCGAACTCGGATTAATCACGTCCTTATCGGCATATTTCGGCGCCGTTCCATGTGTAGCCTCGAACACACCGTACCCATCTCCAATATTCGACCCCGGCGCAATTCCCAATCCTCCCACCTGCGCCGCGCACGCATCGCTCAGATAATCTCCATTCAAATTCGGCGTAGCCAGCACGCTGTACTCGTTCGGCCGCAGCAGCATCTGCTGAAACACGGAATCCGCAATCCGGTCATTGATCATCAGCTTCTTCTTCCACTGACCCTTCCCGTGCGTCGCCCCAATCGAGTCCAGCGTCGCCTTCACTTCCGCATATACCGTCTTCTTGAAATCCTCCGTCGCCTGCTCCAGCCCCGGCTCGATCATCGCCGCGTTCTGTTCCACGGTGAGTCCCGGATTCTTCTCCAAATTATCCAGGATCCAGCTCTCCCGCTCTGTGACCGTTGACCCGCGAAACTCCTCTCTCGCCAGGTCGTAGCCCCAATCCCGAAACGCGCCTTCCGTAAATTTCTGAATGTTTCCCTTATGCACCAGCGTCACCAGCGGCCGTTTATTCTCCAGCGCATACTGAATAGCGCGCTTAACCAGCCTTTTCGTTCCCGTTGGCGAAATCGGTTTGATCCCCACGCCCGAATCCCAGCGGATCTGTTTCTTCCCGTCCTTCAACATTTCGTTGTTCAAAAAATCCAGCAGCTTCTTCACTTCCGGCGTGCCACTTTTCCACTCGATCCCGATGTACACGTCCTCCGTGTTCTCCCGGAAAATCACCACATCCATCTTTTCCGGCTCGCGCACGGGGGAGGGAACTCCCTTGAAATACCGCACTGGCCGAACGCAAGCATACAAATCCAGAATCTGCCGCAGCGCCACGTTCAACGAACGAATCCCGCCGCCCACAGGCGTCGTCAGCGGTCCCTTGATCGACACGCGAAAATCCCGCGCCGCGTCCACCGTCTCGTCCGGCAGCCACTGCTTAAACGTGTTGAACGCCTTCTCGCCGGCAAACACTTCGAACCACGCCACGCGGCGCTTCCCGCCGTACGCCTTCTGCACCGCCGCATCAAACACCCGCCGCGAAGCCTTCCAAATATCTCGCCCCGTCCCGTCCCCCTCAATGAACGGAATAATCGGATTGTCCGGCACTTGCAGCACTCCATTGCTGTACCCAATCGCCTTCCCATCCGCCGGCACCGCCACTCCGTTGTACGTCGTTTTCATAGCCCTGGTCCCCTGTAGCGCAGGGCATGTCCCCGCGCCCTTAATTGAATCCACTCCCCTCCACGGCCCAAATTCGTCATTCCGAACGGAGTCCGCGAAGTGAGGAATCTCTCTTCGATCTACGTCTAAGTTCTCTCCGCTCTTCGGCGCACGGCGCTCCCTCACGATGCTCTTGGCTTTTCTTCCCACGCCGCTCACCCTCGATCTTGAGGGTTTACCCTGAACCTCGAACGGTCGGCTCTTACGATCGAACGCCGCCGATTCTCTTTTCTTTGCTGGTGGGTTCTCTCGCACTTGCAAATATCGCGCTCTAGCCGGTATCTTGAGTCTCGCCGCACCGCCGCCACTCTGCACTTTCGCCGAGCGTTAGCGAAACTGAAACTTTATCACAATGACTCCGCTTCCTCGTAGTCTTCCCCCTGCCTCTGCAAATCTCTTCCCTCGTTGTATACTCCCGTCCGCCTGCTCACCTTTGCTCTAGAAAGGACACCGACTATGATGCTCGACTGGATGGATTACCAGAAACAAATCGGCGCTCAACTCACCGAATTTATGAAGCTCACGCCTGATTCCGTCCGCGGCTACCAGGCTCTCTCCAACGCCAACGCAAAAACCACGCATCTCGGCGAAAAGGTCCGCCAGCTCATCTCCCTCGCCGTAGCCGTCACCACACACTGCGACGGCTGCATTACCGTCCACACCGACGCCGCCCTCAAAGCCGGCGCCACCAAAGAAGAAATTGCCGAAGCCCTAGGCGTAGCCATGGCCATGAACGCTGGCTCCGCCCTGATCTACTCCCTCCGCGTCCTCGATTCCGTCGACGCCCACTCCCACAAACCCTAGGTCAGTGGCCCGCACCGCGCTCGTAGTGTCTGAGGAAAGCTGTCGGCGTACGCCTTCTTACACTCTTACACTCTTAGACTTTTCAACTTTTGAACTCTCTCTCACACTCTCCGCTCCCTCTGCGGACCTCTGCTAACTCTGCGGCGAAATCTTTCTTTCTCGCAGACGAGTTCAGTCCCTGTCGACGGCCGTCCGGCCGCGCGCGCAGGAACCTGGCTGAAAAACTCAGGAGTGCCGGTGAATCGACATCCACGCAACAATCAATAACCACACGCACGCGATCCCTATCAGCGCCCAAAAGCAGACCACCCTCATGGGCACAACCCCGTAGGTATAATGAATGTAGACCAAGCCCCATCTCGGAGACCACCAAAACCATAGCGCAAACGCCAACGCAATAAGCAGCCCAATCCCGGCGAGGTGCATCCTCATAGTGTCTCCTTCCACACAACCTGCACACCGGGGATTCTACACCTGGCCTGACCAAATTCTCCGTCTCGCCGAACTCTCCGCTCTCTCTGCGGGCCTCTGCTAACTCTGCGGTAATGTCTTATTTTGCGCTTTTGCAATTCAGCCATGCGTCATCCTGAGGCTATCCGACGAGGATAGTCGAAGGATCTCAGCCACTGCGTCTTGCTTCCAGCCTTTCCGTTCGCCCTACTCCACGATTCAACTTCGCACACCACTAGATCTCAAATCGTCGCATCAAATCCTAATTTTCTACTCGGAATCCACTACAAGGGAAGGGAACTGCTCACGACCTCTGCCGACGATTTCCCAAAAACGAACTCGTCAACGAAATCACAAAAAGTCCTAGTACAGCTATACTGAGGATGATCACAATCACTGCCAAGCCCTCCCAAACACCTCCTTACCATGCAAGAGGAGGACCACTCACTTCACTCCCTCTTTTCAATCATTTACCACTCTCTCCAAACCCTTTCGTGTAGAAAAAAGGAATCACTCTGTCCTCCATCCCCTGCAACTAATTTCTCCCTCCAGACGCTTCCCGGTCGCTGCTCGCCCTCGATCTTCTCGTCGTTGTCATCCCGACCGGAGCGCCGTGCCTTTTGCGGCGCGGAGCGGAGGGATCGCGGCACCATCTCATCCCAAGGCGCTTTTTTCAATCCTTTCACGCACTTCGTCCTAGCTCTTATTCAAATGGATTGACCCATCCCCGGTCCGGATCGTCAGCGCCTGTCCTCCGCCATTCAATTTTCCGCGAATGCTTGAGGAACTGAACGTCCCTTCCACTGTCACCGGCAAGCCCAGGCTGATATGTCCGTCGTGCGTAGTTGCGTCGATGTTCGCCGCCAAATCCCCCGGAATCTCCAGGTCCACGCTGCCGTCTCCCGTCCGAATTGTCCAATTCGACGCCACCTTCGACCCCGCGCTCGCCCGTGCCGTCACGCTTCCATCTCCCGTCTTGATGCTCAGCCCGTCGAATCGCCCTTCCAAATTGATATGTCCGTCCCCGCTCGACGCATCCACGGTTCCATCCAGTCCGCGCGCCTCAATGTGTCCGTCCCCGGAGTGGAAGTGTATATTTCCCTTGGCTCCCTGCACTGTAATGCTTCCATCTCCGGTGGTTACATCCACACTCCCATTGATCGAATCTGCCTCCACGGACCCATCTCCGCTTCGTACGCTCAGGTCCGCGTCCTTCGGCATGTGCACCTCCACGCGCAAGCTGCTATGGCGCACGCCCCAGTTCCAAAACGAACCGCCTGACGTCTTCGCCGTCACCTCCACCGAATCCCCGTTCTGCGTTGTGTTCACCCGCAAATCCCGGTCCAGCTTGTACCCGCTGTATACCACGCGAATCTCCACCTGCTTAATGTCTCCCGTCGACACACGCACGGCGCCGTCATCCGTCTCGATCCTCACCTTCGCGTGGCCGCTCACGCTGAATGTCTTCGCCACCTCGTCGGCCCGG
>Ga0187818_10001269_pt1 | contig 10118 bp, 8 predicted proteins | sample NC_wetland_sal_i_14_FD_130581 | JGI IMG/M metagenome (GOLD analysis project Ga0187818, IMG submission 130581) | Wetland sediment microbial communities from Neuse River Estuary, North Carolina, USA - SO4_3 | ecosystem: Environmental > Aquatic > Freshwater > Wetlands > Sediment | place: USA: North...
GCGCCGCTTTGGTGTTCCGCGTTGCGGGACATCCGCAACTCGCAGCGGTAGCCCTGATCGCTGCGATGTTTCACACCCTCAATCACGCCATCTTCAAATGCCTTTTGTTCCTGGGAGCCGGGTCGGTGCTGCATTCGACGGGGACGCGAAACATGGAGGAATTGGGCGGCCTGATCCGCCCAATGCCAGTAACGGCTTTCTGTTTCCTGATTGGGGCCGTCGCCATCTCCGGTCTACCCCCTCTGAACGGATTTGTCAGCGAGTGGCTGACCTACCAGAGCCTCCTCGCCGGATTTGGGGCGACCGGAGGTTTGACACGAATCTTGTTCCCGCTCGCTGGTTCGATGCTCGCGTTGACGGGAGCCCTGGCCGCGGCTTGTTTTGTGAAGGCATTCGGGATTACCTTCCTTGCCCTGCCGCGCGGCGCCGAGTCCCGCCTCGCTCACGAGGCGCCCCGATCCATGCTGGTTGGCATGGGTTGCCTGACGGTGGCTTGCCTGGCCCTGGGCTTAGGGGTTACCTGGTTTCTCCCTACATTCGATGCGATGACGGAACAACTACTCGGACGAAGAGTTGGCAGCAATCTCATCAGCTCGCATGGGTGGGTGCTCTCTGAGGGAATACGTCACGGAGGTACGGTATCCACCGTGGCGATTGGCATCGGGCTGCTGATCTTGTTGATTCCTGCTGTTGTTCTGGTCTCGACCGGGACGAGGCGGTTCGCGCGGAGGCGGGGGCCAGCGTGGGACTGTGGCTTGGCCGGCCTCTCGGAAGAGAATGAGTACACAGCGACCGCCTTCTCAAAGGCATTGCGGATGATCTTTTCTGTCTTGTACCAGCCACGCCGTGAGATTCAAGCCGTCTTCGATGTGTCCCCGTATTTTCCGAAAGCGATCCGTTTCGAAAGTGAGATCGAGCCGACGTTCGAGAAACGGTTATACGTCCCGCTCAAGGATGTCCTGCTACGATTCGCCATCCGAATGCGAGCCATTCAGGCCGGGAGCATTCATGCCTACTTGGCATACATCTTTGTAACCCTCGTCTTGCTCTTGCTCTTTGGAGTTCGCCCGTGACCGGCCTCTTAGCCAAAGCAGGTCTGCAGTTGGTACTGTTATTGCTCGTTGCTCCGCTCCTCAGCGGCATCATCAAGACTCTGAAGGCCAGACTGCAGACACGTCGCGGGCCTCACATCCTTCAATCCTATCGCGACATCTTCAAGTTGTTTGGCAAAGGGACGGTCATTCCGGAGACTGCGTCGTGGATCTTCTCAGCGACCCCATACATCGTCTTTGTGACGGCCGCCCTCGTCGGACTCATGATTCCTATGACCACGACAGATGCCCCCCTCAGCCTCTTCGGTGGCGTTCTCGCGGTCGTCTACCTTTTGGCGCTCGGCCGTTTTTTCCTGGCCCTTGGTGGGCTCGACGCAGGCAGCTCATTCGGTGGCCTCGGTAGCAGCCGGGAAATGACGATTTCAGCGATCGCCGAGCCTGCGATGATGCTCGCGATTTTCACGGTGGCCTTGGCAGCAAGTTCGACAAACCTAAGCGAAATGGCCAAGGTCGCCGTGAGCCAAAGCTGGAAGTTTCTGGCGCCGTCGCAGATGCTGGCATTTGCGGCGTTGTTCATCGTGCTGATTGCCGAAACAGGCCGCATCCCGGTTGACAACCCGGCGACCCACCTCGAATTAACGATGATTCATGAAGCCATGATCCTTGAGTATTCGGGACCCTACCTCGCTTTACTTGAATGGGGCGCTTCGATCAAGCAACTTGTGCTGATGACACTGGTGGTTAACACGTTCTTCCCGTTCGGTTTGAGTTCCGATTGGACGCTCCGAGGACTTGGTCTGGGCCTGATCTTTTACCTTACGAAGATGCTTCTGCTGGCGTGTCTCATCGTTCTGGTGGAAACCACCAACGCAAAATTACGGCTCTTTCGAGTACCGGAACTGCTCATGGTTTCTTTCATCTTTGGAGCGCTCGCGCTCATTTCCACATTCCTATTTTGATTTTGAGGCTTTGCATGACCTTCCTCCAAAATCCAGAGTTCGGCGACAGAATCATCACGCTGATGGCGGCACTGGTCCTTGTGCTGCAGATCGCAGCGGTCGGGCAGCGCTGGTTGGTTTCGAGCATCCGCATTTTCGCGGCGCAGTCGTTCCTCTTGGCGTCAATCGCGGGCATCATCGCGTACTTTAACCACGCCAGCCATATATATATCGCCGCCTTGCTGACGCTCATATTGAAGGCGGGACTACTTCCGTGGTTGCTGGAGCGTCTCGTAAAGAGGATCGAAATCCGGCGGGAAATTGAACCACTGATCAACGCTCCGCTGTCGATTCTCATCGCAGGCGGCCTGACTCTGGTGGGCTACATTGTTGCGCAGTCCTTTTACCATCCAGAGGAGACCTCTGTCCGAGCAGCACTTGGCCATAACACGCTCGCTGTCGCGATCGCACTGTTCCTGATCGGTTTCTTCACCATGCTGAATCGCCGCAAGGCCTTGACGCAGGTCCTCGGGTTGCTTTCCCTTGAGAATGGTCTCTTCCTGGCTGCAATCTCGTTGACCTACGGAATGCCATTGGTCGTTGAACTCGGTATCTTTTTTGATGTTCTCGTCGCGGTAATGGTTCTCGGCATTCTCGTCTTCCGAATCCGCGAGGCGTTCGATTCGATGGATGTCAGCAAACTTCGGAAGTTGCGAGAGTAGACAAGCATATGATTTTGCTCTGGCTCCTTATCGTTCCTTTGGCCGCCAGTCCTCTGGCCTTCGTTCTCCGAAGAAGGCGCGTCATGGAGGCGGTCAATCTCGCGGCTTTCGCCGTTCTGCTGTGTTTGGCCGCCACACTGGGGGTTCGGGTACTTCGGAGTGGCCCGGTTTCAGTTTGGGATGGATTCTTTTACGCGGACGCTTTGAGTGCGTTGGTCGTTCTCTTGTCCGCTTTTGTGGCCCTGGCATGTTCGATCTATGCTGTTGGCTATTTTCGTCACGATGAGAGAAACGGAGTTTTCCAGGAGGGCGAGAAACTGGGCGGCGGGCGCGCCGTTAATAAACTGCGAGAATACTACGCACTTACTCCTCTGTTTGTTTTTTCCATGATTCTCGTCGCCCTTGCCAACAACCTCGGGATACTCTGGGTAGCGATCGAGGGAACCACATTAGCGTCTGTGTTCCTGGTTATGTTCTACGGCCGCGAAACGTCTCTTGAAGCTGCATGGAAGTACGCCATCATCGGGGGCGTTGGCCTCTCCATGGCCCTGTTCGGCACGATTCTGACCTACTATTCTGCGCATCAAGCCCTCGGAACGGACACGCTGGCGGGTTTGAATTGGTCTGTCCTCGTCGGAAACGCCTCTCAGTTTGATAAGGCGACCATGCGGCTGGCCTTCATTTTGATTCTGCTGGGCTACGGAACGAAGGCCGGCATCGCTCCCATGCATACCTGGAAGCCGGATGCCTATAGTGAAGCACCGATCCCGGGGGCGGCAATGCTCGCAGCGGGTGTCCTCAACTGCGCTCTCTACGGCCTCGTGCGATTCTACATTCTGAGTTCCAAATGCCTGGGCCCGGAGTTTGCTTCTCATCTCTTAATTCTTTTCGGACTGCTCTCAATGTGCGTCGCCGTTCCCTTCATCCTCGTCCAGAAGAACTTCCGGCGTATGCTGGCCTATTCCAGCATCGACCACAGCGGGATCATGGTGCTCGCCCTCGGCTTCGGGGGGCCATTGGGCGTCCTGGGAATGCTTCTGCACATGACATTTCATTCGATTACCAAGCCACTGCTTTTCTTTTGCGCCGGAAATGTCCAGCAACAACTGAAGACAGACCTATTCCGCGAGGCGAAAGGGGGTCTGATCCATTCGATGCCTTTGACCGGAGCTGCCTTTCTCATGGCGACTCTTGCGGTCACCGGAGCACCCCCTTTCAGTTTGTTTCTGAGCGAGTTCACTATTCTCCGCGCAGGATTCAGCGGAGGCTATCTTGTTCTGGCCATTCTCTTCATCACGTTTCTCGTGGCCATTTTCTCCGGATTCCTCATCCACATCGCCAACCTGGTGCTTGGCCCGGACCCCGGTCTTCCTCCGGCCGAGACTTGCCGCTGGAAGAAGTCCTCGGTCGTAGGCTTGGCTCTCGTGATTGTGGTCATGGGCTTCTGGATACCCACTCCGTTGTTCCGGCTCATTCAGGGCGCAGCGGACATTGTGACGAGCGGACGATGAGGCAAAGCATGTCTGGGTTCTTTCAGGCTCTTCAACAGAAATTTGGCGGGCAGATTCAATCGATGGCTGCAGAACGCGAAGACGAAATCTATCTTCTTGTCGGTGATCCGGACATTCGGGCCCTGGCCGAATACCTGCAAAGTGAGTTCGAAGCCAAGTTGGTTACAGTGTTTGCCGAGGACCGGCGTTCCGCGGAAGGTGTCTTCTTCAACTACTACGTATTCGAACGCAAGGGCGACACGCGGTATCTGATTGTGCGGGCCCCAGTAAGTGCCGACCATCCCGAGTTTCCATCGCTCTCCGCGGAGGTGCCCGCCGTGAACTGGCAGGAACGCGAAATCCAGGACTGGTTTGGCTTGAAGGCCGTCGGACACCCGAATCCTCGCAGGGTGGCCCTGCACGATAACTGGCCGGATGTTCATCCGTTGCGCAAGGACTTTCCGCTGGAGACGGTGCTACCGCCTTTCGAGGGAGAGCGCCACATCTACCGGCCCGCTTTGGGTGAGGGCGTCCTTCAGGTGCCGGTCGGGCCAGTTCATGCAGGAATCATCGAGCCGGGGCATTTCAATTTCGCGGTAGCGGGTGAGCCCATCCTCTATTTGCAGCTTCGCATGTTCTATACCCACAAGGGCACGGAAAAGCTCTTTGAGAAACTGCCCATACATAAAGCCGTGTTTCTCGCGGAGAGCATCTCCGGGGATTCGAGTTTTTCACACGGCACGGCCTTCTGTCAGGCCATTGAACGGGCGGCTCAGATGGAAATTCCGTTGCGGGCTCTGATCATGCGAACGATCCTCCTGGAGCTAGAACGAATCTACAATCATGTTGCCGACATCGGGGCTATCGCTACAGATGTCGGCTTCGTCATAGCGAATGCCCATGCCAGCCGTTTGAAGGAGATGTTGGTCAGCCTGAACGAGCAGCTCACCGGGAGTCGCCTGTTGCGAGGCATGGTCTGCGTCGGCGGTGTGCGAAGGGGCTGGGATGTCGTGCAACTGGTCTCGCTCCGCAGCACGGTCGATGCATTCGCAAGTGAGTTCCAGGATCTAATCGCCCTGATTGACTCCTCGGAATCCACGCGCGACCGGTTGGAGCAGACTGGAGTTCTCCGTCCCGAAAAGGCAAGGGATTTGCGGATCGTGGGTGTGGCAGGACGCGCCTCAGGGATGGATCTGGACGCTCGGCGCGATCACCCTTATGCGGCCTATGGCCGCTACTCCTTCCGCGTACCCGTTTATCAAGTTGGCGACGTGAGCCACCGAATGCAGGTCCGGGTCGACGAAGTGAACGAATCCCTGGGTATCATCCGGAGCGCTGCGGATGAGAGTCTGCACGGAGATTTCCGTGCGCAGGTCCCGCCCATTCCTGCGGACCGCTGCGCACTGAGCACCGTCGAGGGATGGCGTGGCGAAATCATCCATTGGATTCGTACCGGCCCTGACAATCATCTGGAACGCTGCAAGATCAAGGACCCCTCACTCAACAACTGGCCGGCCCTGGTTGAGGCAGTTCAGGGAAATATCATTGCGGACTTTCCGGTCATCAATAAGAGTTTCAATCTTTCCTACTCGGGAACGGATCGATAGGCGATGTTCAAGATCATCCAGAAGACAATCGCGACCGGCATTGTAACGATGAGCTATCCGGCCGAGCCGGCCCAAGTCTCCGAACGCTTTCGGGGACGGCCGAACTTCGACTTCGAAAAATGGAAGGACGCGCAGCCCGCCGCGAACGTGTGTCCCACCGGAGCAATATCTCTATCGGATAGCGGTGACTCCCGGAGAGTCACCGTTGATTACGGTCTGTGTGTCTTCTGCGGCTTATGCGCGGAAGCGTCGTCCGATCACGCGGTCCGAATCACGCAAGAATTTGAACTGGCAACTCCGGACCGCCGAAACCTCGTCTTCACCGCAGAATACACGCTGAATCCTGACGGAACCCATCGAGAGCCGCGCTTTGTACATCATCGAGTCTGCGATGTCGAAGCGGAGGTCGAGGACGTTGGGCAGAAAGCGCGCGAACAAATCCAAAAACTCCTGAAACGATCTCTCGCCATCCGGGAAGTGGATGCAGGGTCATGCAATGGATGCGAACTGGAGATTGTTGCCCTGAACAATCCGATCCATGACATTGAACGCTTTGGGATTCAATTCGTCGCATCGCCTCGTCATGCCGATATGCTTCTGGTGACCGGTCCCGTCACCCGGAACATGGAGCTCGCCCTGCTGAAGACGTATCGAGCGATGCCAGAACCGAAGGTAGTCGTGGCGGTTGGCGCTTGCGGCATCAGCGGCGGGATCTTCGGCGAGAACTACGCGTCTCTTGGAGGCGTTGACAAGGTCCTGCCCGTGGACGTTTACATTCCGGGATGTCCGCCCCGGCCACAGGCTGTCCTCCACGGAATCCTACTCGCTGTCGGACGTCTGAGAGAGAGATTGTACGACGAGCGCGCCGGTTGATCCGGACTTTCGCATTGCTGCTGCCTGCTCCATTCGCGACTGTAGTTCTCCTGGTGTCCTGCGATGTACCGCCACCAAACTTATCGGCCGGTTAGCCATCCCTTGGGCGATGGCGGGTGTCCTACAGGCACCGCCGACCACTCCGTTATATGAACTCCCTTGCCACTCCACAGGTCGCGAAAAAATTCTATGGTGGCCGCTGCGAATATACTGATCCCCACTGACGCACAACACAGGATCGGATACCCGCGTGTATTCGTTCCCGGTCGAAATGTCGGGAAAGTGTTCTCCGGAACCAGAAGTTGGGCGTTCAAGTCGCCCCAGGCGCGCCATATTTTCAAGCTTACACACTTTCGCCGGACCTTGTGCCGCATGGCTGAGGGAGGCTAGCGACGGGAAGCCATGGTCGTGGGTTCCATCCATCGTAAGGCTTGCAACTTGGCGTTAGTCACTATAATGTAAGGGTGACTATCGAAATGCAACGCCGCGCACCCCGAGCGGCGCACTGTCCAGGAGGAACATGTCATGCGCCGCGCAAAAATTGCCGTGAGACGGCTGCCCTCGCCAGCGCTTGGGAGCGTCAACGACGGCGAGGCTTCAGAAAAAAGGCGCAGCCATCCTACCTCCGGGTCCGGGAAGGAGCAAGTGGCCGGCCTTCGTGAACGAAAGAAAGCGCGCCTTCGCCAGCAGATCGTCGAAGCGGCTCTGCATCTTTTTCGCCAGCGCGGCTACGAGAACACACGCATCGACGACATCGTGCAGACTCTGGAAATCAGCCAGCCCACGTTTTTCCGCTACTTCCCCAGTAAAGATGCGGTATTGCGCGAAGTAGGACGCCGCGCATTTGCTCGCCAGGCCGAAAGCCTTAAGTCCGAGCTATCCACCAAAGCGACGACGGAGCAACGCTTGCGCCGATTTTACGAGACTCTTGGAAATGTAACGGAAGTTGGGCGGCCGCTGTGGCAGGCCGTAATTCTTGCCGGTGCGATGGACCCGGTACGCTCGCCGGAGCTGCGAGGGGCGGAAGCGGCGACGGTCAACCTCCTCCGCGAAATCATCGCGGAGGGCCAAAAAAACGGCGAGATAACCCGTGATTTTCCGGTTGTGCATCTGGCCGAATTCATGGAAGGACTTTTCAATACCGTCGTCCGCCAGTGGGCCGTCGATCTTACCGGACCTCACAAACTCACCGAGCGGGTTCGAAATGCGGTCGAGTTTTTCTTGCGCGGTGCCAAGCCGTAACGGGGAACCCTTCTTCGTTGTTGCAAAGTCACAGAAGTTCGCAGCCCTTCCGCGAAGGCCTGAGTCACGCATCCCAGGTTCGTCGAGGTAGACGCAATGAAAGCAGCCATCCTGCGCGAATTCAAAGGGCCACTGACGATCGAAGAGGTCGCTGAGCCGAAACCAGACGCCTACGAAGTGTTGATCGAGGTGGAAGCGTGTGGCGTCTGCCACTCGGATTTGCACGTGGCCGATGGCGATTGGCCGCAAATCGTTCCCATCACCAAGAAACCCTTGATCCTCGGGCACGAAATCGCGGGTCGCGTGGTAGAAAAGGGCACCTCGGTCAATGACTTGGAAGTCGGTGACCGCGTTGGCGTTCCTTGGGTGCACTGGACCTGCGGCGAATGCGATTTCTGCCGTGAAGGCAACGAGAACCTCTGCGTAAAACAAAAAATTACCGGCGTAACCGTGGACGGCGGATACGCAGAATTCGTGAAGGCTCCCGCGAGTCATGCCCTGAAGATTCCTGGCGGACTTTCCGCCATGAACGCTGCGCCACTTTTCTGTGCGGGAGTCACTGTCTATCGTGCCTTGCGGCACGCCAAGATCCAGCCCGGCCAGCGTTTGGCGGTTTTTGGAGTCGGTGGCCTGGGTCACCTGGCCATTCAAATCGGGCAGGGGCTCGGAGCGATCGTCACTGCCATTGATGTCTCCGACGAAAAACTCGAACACGCTAGAGGCTTGGGCGCATCGGCCGCGCTGAACGCAGCGACGGTAAATGTTGTCAAGGAGCTTCGGAGCGCGGGCGGCGTCCATGCTGCGCTCGTGACTTCCGCCGCAAAGGCAGCTTATGACATGGCTCTTCCTTGCGTCAGGCCCGCCGGGACGCTCCTGGTGGTCGGCCTGCCTGCTGAGTCCATCTGCTTTGCGCCCATCCTGATGGCTGCGTCAGAGGTGCGCGTCCAGGCTTCCTCCGTCGGTACCCGGCAGGATTTGCGCGAAGTCCTCGCTCTAGCCGCAGCGGGAAAGATCCGCTGCCAGGTCGGCACGCGCCCGCTGTCCGAAGCCAACCAAGCACTAGATCAGTTGCGGAGTGGGCAGGTCACCGGTCGGATCGTTCTGGTCACCCACTAGACCGCAAGCGCGCATAAATCCCAACCAGGCACTCAAGGAGTCGGTTTGACCGCGCCCGTGGTTCTGCCGGAAGGACCGTAGATAGGGAAGGCCGTTCCAACCCGGGGGCTAGCTAGCTTCCAACTGTTAGCCCGCAATTGGGTATTGACGTTTGTTTCTAATATGTGATACTCGCTATCACAATGTTTGATAGTTCCGCCGGGGGAGCGGGCTTCGAGAACATCGCGAAGGTCCTAAATGCCGTGCCCGGCTGGTGCTGCATTCTCTGGGTCGAGTTGAAATCCTGACGTCGACAATAACCCCTGTCCGTCGCAAGACTCATCTTAAGAGGAGCACGCAAACTTGAGTCCAGTCAAGACAGCAAACAAGATGCCTCGAGGAACCAGGAGGAGCTATGAAATCAACCTTACGGGCAGGTCTATTCGTATTCGTGCTGGGGCTGTTGCCGGCCGGCGCAGTGGCCTCTGCGCAAGGCGTCGGTACGTCCGCTGATCTGATAGGAACGGTCGCGGATCCTTCAGGCGCTGCCGTACCGAATGCTAGGGTCATCGCGATCGACACCGCGAGGGGTGGGCAGCGCAGCGCGGTGACCGACGAACACGGTGCTTATCGTATGTCTGGATTAGCGCCCTCGAGCTATAAAGTCAGCGTGGAGCACGGTGGATTTCAAACTGATATTGTGTCAGCGGTGGCGCTGTCCGTGGGGCAGACGCTCGTCCTTGACTTCCAACTCAAATTGTCGGGGGTTTCGACGGAGGTTGAAGTGACTTCGGAACCTCCGGTGGTGGAGACCGAGCGATCAAGCCAGGCGAACACGCTCACCCAGGAGTATATCGCTCAGCTCCCTATCGACCGGCGTGACTACCTAACCTTCACCCTCTTGGCGCCGGGCGTCTCGAACTCCACCAGGCTGGCTTCCGACCAGGATTTTCGAGTCAAGAGTACACCGCAGAGCGGCCTGTCCTTTTATGGCAGCAACGGCAGGGGCAACAGCGTCACTGTGGACGGCGGGGAAGCCAATGATGACGCTGGTGGGGTGCGCCTCACGTTGAGTCAGGACGCCGTGCAAGAGTTCCAA